>Ga0335395_10001423_pt1 | contig 15095 bp, 7 predicted proteins | sample MAT02_FD_205744 | JGI IMG/M metagenome (GOLD analysis project Ga0335395, IMG submission 205744) | Freshwater microbial communities from Lake Fryxell liftoff mats and glacier meltwater in Antarctica - MAT-02 (spades assembly) (version 2) ...
TGTTATCAGGGCTTGTTAGGCTAGCAGCACTGCTTCAGTGACCTTGAAACTGTTTAACCACTAGCGACAGGGCAGGGGACTAGCGTCGCATCCACAGGGTGTCGTGACCCAAATAACGTAGACCTCAAAGGTCTTAGGCTGGTCAGAATGGCTTACTTGATTTCTCTTGCAAGCCCAATCTCTTTAGAGTTGGGTTCCTGACAGTTCTATGAAAATTCAGTTAAAGCGGGCGGTGGGGCTCGAACCCACGACGTCCAGCATGGGAAGCTGACATTCTACCACTGAATTACGCCCGCGCTTAGTCTGTTTTACCTGCTTTTACTTTTTAGTTATGGCGGTCAAAAATGACTAGAGAAACATTATACAACAGTTTTGCGATTCTGAGTCAACTATTTTGAGAATTAAGTTTTGGTGGCCGATCGCCCAATACGCTTGGGTTAAGAAGCTAATTGCTCCGCGCGCGCATCAGTTAACTGATAATTGGCATAGTCTCTGCGATTGCTTTCCTTCGGATCGCTTACGCTAACGCGGGGACGCTCGCAATGACACGTTTCGCTAACCCGATCGCCATTAACCCGATCGCCCATCCCGACACAATTAGTAGGGTGCGTCAGTCGATCAAACCCAAATTTTGGTACTAACCTGAATACTGACGCACCCTACAGCTATGTTAACCCGATCGCCCCTCCAAACAAAAAAAAGTCCTGCACCAAAGGCAGGACACATACTTCTAATCTTCAGTCCGCGCAGGCGGACATCGTTTGTATAGCCGCGGTTTCAACCGCCGGGGCCATTGGAGAAAGTGAAGAAACGATCGCCCGATCGATCGCCCTCAACCGTTAAACAAAGCGCAAAGAAGTGCTGTCAAGGCCAAAACCAGAAACAGGTTGGACGATCGCGATCAATTCGTCAGCACCCGCAGTCTTCTTGAAAATAGCAGCACCCTCGGGCAATCCAGCCGGAGAAGCACCTAGCACGTAGGTGCTGGGAGCGCCTTGAAGTTGGATAATATCCTTACTGGGGTCATAACCGACAATCAAAGCGTAGTCGCCAGCGCCAGTGTTGCTATCGATGCCGTCGTTGTAGTACAAATCGGTGGCATTTCCCAGCAAGAAAGTATCGCTACCATCTGCACCAATCAGCGTATCGACTTCGCCGCGTCCGGGATTAGCACCGGTATAGTCAACACCAACCAAGATATCGTTACCTTTTGTGCTGTAGAGGAAATCGTTGCCGCTACCGCCAAACAAGACATCATTATTTTCACCGCCGTACAGAGTATCGCTACCCTCGCCGCCGAGTAAAGTATTGTTGCCGAGTTCGCCGCCGAGGACATCGTTACCAGCGCCGCCAAATATCACATCGTCAGCTTTGCCGCCCAATGCCGTATCTGCACCGTCGCCGCCGACAAGGGTATCGTTGCCGAGGTTGCCAAACAAGAGGTCGTTGCCGACATCGCCGAATAAGCCGTCATCGCCTTTGCCGCCAAATACGATGTCGTCGCCGCCATTGCCTCCCACGGTGTCGTTACCCTGGTTGCCATACAAGATATTGTTGGCTTCGCTGCCAGCGATCGCGTCGTTGCCGCTGGTGCCCAAAACCTGCGGCAATTCGCTTGGTGCGGGCCGGTTGGTGAATGTGGGCGCGATCGGCTGTGCGATCGACAGTGCAGTCGCGGGTGTGAAGGGTGGAGGTGTTGGTGTGGGTGTGGTTGCCGGTGTCGGTGTGGTTGCGGGTGTCGGTAGTCTTACGGGTATCGGTATTGTTACCGGTGTGGGTGTTGTTACCGCAGGTGTTGGTGTTGGTGTTGGTGTTGGTGTTGGTGTTGTTACCGGAGGTGTTGGTGTGGGTGTTGTTACCGGAGGTGTTGTTGTTGGTGCCTCTGGTAAATTGGCTGTGAGAATGTCGGTATCCGAGAGGTTGTTGATGGTTTCGATTAAGCCTGTGCCTGCAACCGTCGGCGATGTACCGAAGAAGTCTAAAATCACCAAGTCATCCGCAGGGTTGGCGATTCCGTCTTGGTTGATGTCAACTATCAGACTGGTACCTTGTCGCCCTAATCCCAGAGTTCCCGCTGCTAATGCGGTGGAAATGTTGGGTGGGGTGATACCAGAACCTACTATCTGCACATTATCGCTGCCACCGGTGTCCTGAATCTGACTCTTAAAAGCAGCCGAGACAAGATAGAGATCGTTACCTACACCACCTCGCAGAGTGCTGCCACCGTCAAAAGAGGAATCAATTGTATCATCGCCAAGACCGCCATCTAAGGTACTACTGCCACTAAAGGTTCTGAGATAATCGTTGCCATCTCCTCCTGAAAGGAAGCCGTAGCCATCCAGCTTGTCATTGCCCGCACCACCATCCAAAGTTGAAGAGAAACCGAAGCCTCGCAGCGTGTCATCTCCATCGCCACCTACCAGACTCTCCTGATCGCCGAAACCTCCATCCAGAAAGTCATTGCCTGCACCTCCATCCAGGGTGTCAGTGCCTTCGCCACCAAGGAGGCTGTCATTTCCTGCACCGCCATCCAGGATGTCATTTCCTGCACCGCCATCCAGGGTGTCATTACCGTCCAGGCCACTGAGGGTGTCATTGCCGTCGAGGCCAGAGATGTTGTCATTGCCAACAGTACCTGTGAGGTTATCAGGGCTCGGAGTACCTGTCAGGGCACTGATTCCGCCTGCTACGGTAGCCTCAGTGAGATTGGCTGTGAGGATCGCATTATTCGAGAGGTTGTTGATGGTTTCTATGAACCCTGTACCCGCAACAGTCTGCGATGCACCGAAAAAGTTTACAATCACCAAGTCATCCGTAGCTCTGGCTACTCCGTCTTGATTGAGGTCAACCAGCAAATTAGTACCTTGCCGAGCTAACCCGGTAGCTCCCGGTAAGAGTTCCAAAGAAACGGTTTGGTTACTCAAACCTACCTGCAAATTATCGATGCCACTGGTGTCTTCAATCTGACTCGACACCCCTAAGACAAGATAGCGATCATCACCTGCACCACCTCGCAGCAAGTTGCCCGGTTCACTCCCAATCTGGGTATCGATCGTATCATTGCCAGCACCGCCATCTAAGGTGTTATCGCCACCAAAGGCTCGGATAAAGTCGTTATCATCTCCACCTAAGACGAGAACTTGGCCGCCAAAGCTGGAGAATTGGTCATTGCCCGCACCGCCATCCAAAGTTGAAAAGAAAGTACCTCCCAGCGTGTCATCTCCATCACCACCTACCAGACTATCTGTGCCGCCAAAACCATCCATAAAGTCATTGCCTAAGCCTCCATCTAGGGTGTCATCGCCTGAGTTACCAGTCAGGAAGTCATTCCCCCCACCCCCAACTAGGCTGTTGTTACCGAAACCGCTATCCAGAGTGTCGTTGCCATCTAAGCCACTGAGGGTGTCATTGCCCTCAAGGCCTGAGATGCTGTCATCGGCTGACGTGCCGACGAGAATGTCATTTGTGGATGTACCGAGAAGTGTTGCCATTTTTGTTCCTGCTTACGAATAACAGGCGAGGGCGATTTTTACATCGACACAGGCCCTTACTTATCTATCAGGGGTTTTCCTCAAAAATTATGCGAATTTTCAAAGTTTTTTTTTGCGAGATTTTTTTAATTTGATTTGTGCCAAAAGATGTTATATTTACTACCTGTATATTTGAACGATCGCCCAAATCTGTATGTACCCACCGATCGATTAACAGAATTAAGCAACGAGATGCCGATCGCGACACCGCAGTCGGACATGGCAGTGCTTTTTCCATACCGGGAGGATATTGTAGGTTGTTGTGGCAATACGCAGGGCGATTCCCTACCGGATAACTTCGTTTCACGGCTTTTTGCCATCAAAAGGTCGATCGCTCTTTACGACTTTGTTCTCAACGAAAGGTCGATGCCCTAGGGAATAGCTTGGCCGCGCGTACTCGATCGCTTTTTATCAACATTCATACGATCGAAAATTCGATCGCCCAGCATCAGGCATTGTTTCTCAGTGAGCAACACTATGTATAGATTCAATATATTGCTCAATTTCCTCATCCGTCAAACTAATTCCATTCTGCCAAAGTTCATATTCACTGATATCGATGTCCTCATTCCAAACCAGTCCATAACCACCAGGTTCAATTTTGAAATTTCTGAAAAACCCAGGATTGCGTAAGGCCGCAAACATCGGATTGTCTAATAATTTAGAAATGTCATATTTTCTGATTTCTAAATTGGTAAACTTAACCATCAATGTGCTATTATCAATAGCTTTAGCCGAAACAATGCGCTCAGGTTTCATAAAAAAATCACAGTTATTTTAAAGGTGGAAGTTTACTAAATTCTTGGCTATTCCACATATCCAGCAGTTCTTTTTGGTACAGCGCAGCCCATTCTAATACCAGCTTTTGGGCCCGATTCGGTAAATCTCCTTCAATAATGTCTAAAGACTCAATCCCGATCAAAGCATTGTACTCACCGTAAACTGCGTGAAAATGAGGAGGTGCGTGATCCCCAAAGAAAATTTTGATGATGATTCCGTAAAATCGTGCAACTTCTGGCATAAAGCTTCTCTAAACGACTAGATAAGGATTATTGTAGCCAAGCTCAGGGCGCCATGAGATTTGAGATCGAAGGGATTTCCAGCGAATGTCGCTCCCAATATCACAGAAACCGATGCCGCACAACTGATATCGCGGACAGAATACTTTCTCTATTTTGACACAGATAATATTGATTCTCTGCCTCCACAATCTGGTTAAATGATAGGGAGTAGATTTTAAGGATCGAAAGCTTAATAACTTAAACACCTCCTACAGTCCTCTCTCCTTTAAGTTGCGAGATCAAAGGAGGCAGAGCCTCCGGACCTGCATTACCAGGCAGAGCCTGGTAACGAGCAATACCGGTAAAATATTGTAGGTTTTTGTGGCAATACGCAGGGCGATTCCCTACGGGATAACTTCGCTTCACGGCTTTTTGCCATCAAAAGGGCGATCGCATTTCGGACATCATTCTTCGCGCGATCGCGATTTATGCCCAACAAAACCCGTCCCACCCAACGACAAATCCTGCGTAAACAACCGCCCCAAAACATCGGTTAAAAGATATAATAGGAATGGGTAATTGGGAATTGGTGATTGATAATTGACAACCAGACATTCAAGAGCAATTTTCGTAGGGGCGGGTTCACCAACAATCTTTGATGAGTACCGAAAATTAATATAAACCCGCCCCCACCCAACGACAAATCCTGCGTACACAACCGCCCCAAAACATCTGGTGTGTCAGGGCGGGTTTATCAAGATTGTTTGTTACCCACAAATATCTTTGGTGAACCCGCCCCTACAGAAAACAGTTGACAGTTGACAGTTGACAATTGACAGTGGAAAGGGCAGTTATTAATAACTCTTGATTTTCTCTTTCTTCTCTTCTCTTTATTCGGCATCTTGCCCGCTCCAAATATGTAGTAACTAACTAATCTTCTCCTTAAATTTCTTGTGGAGTGGGCCGGAGAGCCCGCTCCAAATATGTAGTAACTAACCAATCTTAAGGTGCGTCAGGAAAAAAATATTAGTCAGTAGTCGCCAAATTCTCACCTGACGCACCCTACAATAAATAATGACTACTGCCAACTGTCAACTGTCAACTGCCAACTGCCAACTGCCAACTGTCAACTGTCAACTGTCAACTGACTACTGACTAACAACTTTCACCCGATCGCCATCCTTAAGATAACCCGCCCCAGAAACAACCACGCGATCGCCCGCCTTCAACCCTTTTTTAATCTCAACCTGAGCTTTCGTCAAATCGCCAACCGCGCCCCCAGAAATCTCCCCAACTACCACCCGCTGAGCCTGCACCTTGTCCTCGCCCACAAGCTTGTAAACAATAGAACTGCCGTCAGACTGCGGTAAAATAGCCTTAGCAGGAACTTTCAAACCTTGCTCCGTCGCCGTCGAAATCGAAGCGCGCAAAAACATTCCCGATCGCAAAAACTCGCTTGACGGCAAATCAATTTTCACCGTAGCTTGGCGATTTTGCGGGTCAACTAACGGCGAAATCTCTCGCACAGTTCCCGACAACTTAATCCGCTTGTCAGAATCAGAACTAATCTGCACCGCTGTTCCCGGTTCCACTTGCGAAATCTGAGTTTCCGGCACTTTCAATTGCAGTTCTAGCTTGTTTCCCCGAATAATCGAAAATAGTTTTTGATTCCCCGAAGAAACATCCCCAACACGACCAATTCTTTCAGAAACAATACCGCTGTCCGGCGCTCGGACGATCGTTTGTGAGAGTTGAGTTTCTAACTGTTGGATTTGGGCATCATTGCTGCGGACACTTGCTGCGTTGTTCCCCACATTTGCTCTAGCGCTGCTGACAGTTGCTGCCGCCGTATTCACCTTAGCGCGGGCACTGCTGAGGGCCGCTTGCGCCGTACCGATATTGGCTTCGCCATTAGCTACTTTAGCTTTAGCCGATCGCACTTCTTCCGCTGCTTTGTTCTGTTCTTCCAAAGCTTTATTCAAATCAGCCTTAGCCTTGTTCACATCTTGAAGAGCAGTTTCTCGCTGGGTTTTGCGCTGTTCCAAATCTTGCTGGCTGATTACTCCCTGCGCCGCCAAATTGGAAAAACGCTCTACATCTCTTTGAGCTTGAGTTAATTTAGCCTCGGCCGAAGCAATTCCCGCTTTAGCTTGATTCACGCCAGCTTTAGCTTGTTCGACACCGGCTTGGGCTTGGCCGACACCTGTTTTAACTTGCGCTAAGTCAGCGACGGCTTTTTCCACGCCAGCTTCAGCTTGTTCGACACCGGCTTGGGCTTCTTTTTTGCTTGATTGAGCTTGCTGCACCTGAGCTTGCGCTTGGTCTACCGTAGAATCGGCCGATTGTCCTTTCGCTACCGCTGCGGCAATTTGCGATCGCACCACCGAATCATCCAAAATCGCCATTACCTGACCTTTTTCTACCGCATCCCCTTCCTTCACCAAAACCTGCTGGATTTGCAAACCGTTGGTTTGCGGCAATACCGGCAGCAAATCGTAAGGGGCCACAGTCCCCGTCGCTTCCAGAGTTGGAGCCACATCGGCCGATTTCACAGGCGCGACTGTCACCGTTTGAGCGGCTGGGGCTGTAGCCGCTGCTGGGGCTGTAGCCGCCGGTTTCGCGCTCTTCTGGCCAGCAGTCAAGTGTACTGCTAGCAGGGTTGCAGCTACGCCAATCCCCGCGCCCGCCAACACCGTCGCCCATCTGATTCCTTTGCTGGGCCCAATTTCCGGCTCTTCTAGTTCCCCAAGTTCTGATTGTTCCCCATCCTCTGAAACTTCTCGGGCTATTTCTCGTTGATCCTCACCGGAAAAGTGCCAGCTAGAGCGGTCTGAGACTCCACTTTCAGGCGCGTGGGCTGTTGAGTTTCTGTCGCGCCCGCTCTGCACGGGGAGAAGCGGTTGCTTTTCTTCCGCTTCTGAAAAAACTTGATTGGTCACTGTAGTTCCTCCCGCCGGTTTTAACCTTTGGTTTTTTTATATTGTAAAGAAAGATTGCAGTTTTTAGATTTAGTTTATTTTAGCCGAGGGTGCGAGCAATGTCGCGTCCTCCTTTTGGGTGAGTGTGAGGTGATTTCACTTGACCGCTGGCCGATCGATCGCGGGAGAGTGCGATCGACATTTAATTCGCCCAGGGTTCCTCACCCAGTATTATTAGCGTGATTTGGGGCCTGCGGGCGATCGGGCCAGCCCTGTCTGTCCCACAGCGGTTTTCCCGTCACCAACTCATCAATCCTCACAGAATTAAGCCTAATTTTGAACAAATTATTGCTAAAATCAGGCACATCGGCTAAAAAGTTGTACCAGTTTAATTGACAAAAATTACAATGAACAGTGTTTTTTCTCCCGTCCAACAGTTGCTAATTACTTGGTTGCTAGTGCTAGTAACGGGATGGTTTACCCTAACTGCGATCAGCTATGTTGGGGAACTGGTCAGCATTTTAGTGACAGCCGGACTGATTGCATTCTTATTAAATTATGCCGTAGCAAGACTGCAAGTATTTTTGCCGCGGGGAGTAGCTGCTGCGCTCGTTTACTTAGTTGCGGGTTTGCTAGTATTAGTAATTGGTCTAACTATTGTACCGCCAGTGTTCACCCAAGCGAGCCAGTTGGGGGTGAGATTCCCGGACTTGCTGGAGTCGGCGCGGCAGCAGTTAGGTGAATTTCAAACATGGAGTGCCGATCGCAATTTGCCCTTTGACGTGCAAATATTGGAGCAGCAGTTATCAGCGAAAGTACAGGAGCAAGTACAGGCGATCGCAAGTACAAGTTTAGGTTTAGTCGTAGGTACTTTTAACTGGTTTATCGACTTAATCTTTATCGTGGTCATTTCATTTTATATGCTCTTAGACGGCAAAAGAGTGTGGCAGGGTTTGACCAGCATTTTTTCCCCAGATATTCGCTATGTGTTAACCGAAACTTTGCAGCGAAACCTCCAACGATTTGTCTCGGGACAGTTGCTGCTGGGACTATTTATGGCGATCGCACTAACTCTCGCTTTTTCGTGGCTGCAAGTTCCGTTTTTTCTGTTGTTTGCCGTGTTTATCGGATTGATGGAAGTAATTCCGTTTATCGGAGCGACGCTGGGCATTGGAGCAGTTAGTATAATTGTAGCATTTATCGATTGGTGGCTGGCGTTGCAAGTGTTGGCAGTGGCGATCGGGCTCCAACAAATCAAAGACAATTTAGTCGCCCCCCGAATCATGGGGAATCTCACCGGATTGAGCCCAGTAATTATTTTTACAGCTCTGCTCTTAGGAGGTAGAGTAGGAGGATTGTTAGGAGTTATCCTGGCAATTCCCCTAACTGGCGTTGTCAAAAGTATAGTAGAAATCTTACTCAATCCCAAATTACCTCCCCAAACAGGCTCGTTTTTCTATAATCCTTTTAACGGCGAGGAATTGAGTCAAACAACGGATAATGAAACTAAAATAATTTTGGTTGCCGATGAAGAAAAATAGTCTAAGGTTCGTAGTAAAAATTTCAGTCCGTAAAATTTTTATTCCTCACGAATTCAGCCCTTGCTACTGATTTATTTAAGAAGGACTAAAGTCCTCACTACGAACCTTTTAAGAAAGACTTGCATTGCTCGTTACCAGGCTCTGCCTGGTAATGCAGATCCGGAGGCTCTGCCTCTCTTTCTCTTTACCTCGCTGCTTGGGGAAACAGAGGATTGTGACGGGAGCATCTCAGTTTTGCAAAAAGGATTTTTTTATAGTGCGAGCGTCCCCGCTCGCGTATTGTACGCAGGAGCGAGCGGGGACGCTCGCACTATAAATGCAAAACTGAGATGCTCCCATTGTGGCAGATGTTTAAGTTATAAAATCTTCGTTCCTTAAGAACGACTAAATTCCTCATTACGAATCTTTTGAAAAGGACTAAAGTCCTCACTACGAGCCCACTTAAAATCTCAAACCTAAAACTTATGAAATGGTGGCAAAATCTTAGAAAAAATCCTCTGGCTCGGCTGGGAGCAGTGGTATTGTTAATTTTTTATACAGTCGCATTTTTCGCCGAATTTGTGGCCCCCTACGACCCCTACGACTCTCAATTAAACGGTTCATTGTTGCCGCCGACTCAGATTTATTTAATCACCAAAGACGGGCGATTTATCGGGCCTCACGTTTATCCGACGACTCAGGGCCCCGTGGATGTGAATACGGGCGCTCGCGAGCTAATTGTAGACTGGCAAAAACCCTCTGCTGTCGGTTTATTTGTCAAAGGTTCTCCCTATAAATTTTTAGGAATTTTACCTTTAGATATCCACTTGTTTGGCACCACAGGAGAAGCCAAAATCAACATTTTAGGCACAGATGAACAAGCTCGCGATCAATTCACCCGCCTAGTACACGGTAGCCGAATTAGCCTCAGCATCGGTTTAGTTGGCATCGCAATTTCTTTCCCCTTGGGATTGTTAATCGGAGGAATATCCGGTTATTTCGGCAGTTGGATTGACAGTATATTAATGCGCTTCGCCGAAGTATTGATGACGATTCCCGGACTGTATTTATTAGTAGCCCTAGCAGCAGTCCTCCCTCCCGGATTAACAAGCGCTCAGCGATTTATATTAATTGTGCTGATTACTTCATTTATCAGTTGGGCGAGTTTAGCACGGGTAATTCGCGGTCAGGTACTGTCAATAAAACAGCGAGAATTCGTGCAGGCGGCGCGGGCTATGGGCGCGAATCCAATTTATATTATTGTCCGCCACGTTTTGCCACAAACTGCAACTTATGTAATTATTTCTGCTACTTTGGCGGTGCCGGGTTTTATCGTGGCGGAGTCGGTTTTGAGTTTAATTGGCTTGGGAATTCAACAGCCAGATCCTTCTTGGGGAAATTTGCTATCCCTGTCTACTAATGCTTCAATTTTAGTGTTGCAGCCTTGGTTGGTTTGGCCTCCGGCGACACTGATTATTTTGACAGTTTTGGCGTTCAATTTATTGGGGGATGGGTTGCGGGATGCTCTCGATCCGAGAAGCATTCAAAGGTAATTGGTACTTGGTGATTGGTAATTGGAAATTCAAATATTTGTAGGGGCGGGTTTTTCCACAATCTACGCATCTAAACAAATAATCTCAAAAACCCGCCCCCGCCCCACTGTAAATCTACATCTACATTTTTTGCATTGTATCGCCCGTCTTGGTTGATGTAGATTATTAGCGGTGTGGGGGCGGGTTTATTTATCTTGTTTGTACTGATTAGATATTGTCGAAAAACCCGCCCCTACGGAATTATACCAATTACCAATGACCCATTACCGATTACCCATTACCGATTACCAATTACCCATTACCCATTATTGATTTAACTATTGACAGGTAAGCGGATGGTAAAAGTAGAACCAACGCCGACTTGACTGTTTACTGAAATATTGCCGCCCATCATTAAGCAAAAACGCTGGCTGATTGCTAGTCCCAAACCTGTGCCGCCGTACTTGCGCGTGGTAGAAGCGTCTGCTTGGGTAAAGGGTTGGAAAATGTGCTGCAATTGGTCTGGATTCATCCCAATTCCTGTATCTGTACAATTAACAACTAAAAATTCTTTAGAGGAATTTGATTGGGCATAATTTTCTGCAGTTTCAGAATTGTTTTCTGGTATCGCTTCGCTGTTTTTGGCGGCGCTTTCTCGGCTGGCGGTGAGGGTAATTGTACCGTTTTGAGTGAATTTGGCTGCATTGCTTAGCAAATTTAATAAAATTTGTCGCACTTTGGTAATGTCACCGTTCATGGTGCCAAAATTGGTAATTTGCTGTAAATTTAAAGTGTTCTTATTTTTTTCAATTAGTGGGGTGGCGGTGTCGGCGACTTCTGCAATTAAGGCTGCGATGTCGAAGGTTTCTAAGTAGAGATCCATGCGACCGGCTTCGATTTTAGAAATGTCGAGAATGTCGTTAATTAGTGACAGCAAGTGTCGGCCGGATGTGCGGATTTTGTCTAAATCTGGGGTGAGTTCGTCATAACCTAATTCTTCGGTTTCTTCTTGCAGCATTTCGCTGTACCCGATGATGGCATTGAGGGGTGTTCGCAGTTCGTGGCTCATGTTTGCCAAAAATGCGCTTTTTGCGGTGGAGGCGGCTTCGGCTGCTTCTAGGGCGACTTGCAAGGCGTTTTCAAAGATTTTGCGATCGCTAATATCCTCGACGCTACCTTCATAGTAGAGTACCTCGCCGTCGGTGCTGCACACTGCACGGGCGCTTTCAGAAATCCAAATTATGCTGCCGTCAACGCGGTAAACTTCTGACTCAAATCCTGATATTTGTCCGAATTCTTGCATCACTTGCATAAACTTCTCGCGCTGCTGAGGATTGACGTAAGCTTGCTGTCTGATGTTTGTGAGATTTGATGTCAATTCTTCGGGAGTTGCGTAGCCGTAGATGCGGGCTAAAGCTGGGTTTACGCTTAAGAATCGGCCTTCTAGGGTTGTTTGAAAAATGCCTTCGACTGCGTTTTCAAAGATGCTGCGGTATTTTTGTTCTGCTTGACGCAGTGCGTTTTGTGTACGATCGCGATCGCTAGCTTCGATCGCCAATGATACCAAATCTGCCAGGGAAGCAGCAAAATTTTGCTCTTCTAATGTCCAGTTGCGAACACTTCCCACCTGTTCGATACAGATGACTCCGACTGTTTGGCCTCCCAGTCGCACCGGCGCATCTAAGGTGGATGTGGTGCCATTTTCTGCAAAGTAAGATGTCGCTAATTCTCTGGTTCTCATGTCTGAGAGAGCGTCGTCGGCTGCGATCGTCCGGTCTTCTTCCAAAGCTTTAAAATAAGCTGGATAGTCTGCTGCGGCGAGTTCGACACCCTGGGAGTGCTGCTGGTTGCTGCACCAAAATTGGTCGAGACATTGCAGTTTCGAGCGGCCCTCGTCGTACAACCAAGCTCCTGCTCCTTCTGCATCTAAGGTACGAGCGGCAGCTTCGGTGATTTGCCTCAAAGCTACTTGCAAATTGCCTCGATACAGCGCTTTATTTCTGGCTAATTCTACCAAAACTGTATTTTGTTTGAGCAATTGTTTTTGCCTCATCCGCCGGAGGGATTCGGCTCGCTTATTTTCGGTAATGTCGCGGGCCACCAAAATTACGGATGCTTCTGACAGCGGCGAAATGCTGGCGGCGAAACAAACTTCGCGGTCATCAATGGTTAAATCGTACTCGATGCTGACAGTTTGCTGAGTCTCTAAAGCTGTTCGGATATGGTTGATAAAATTGTCCGCTGTAGCTTGCGGAAACAGTTCTTTCAGAGTTTTGCCTACTAATTCTTCGGCTGGTTTGTATAGCAGAGACATATTTGTGGGCGCGATTTTCAAGTGGCGACCTGTGGCATCCAGAACTATAATTAATTCATTCATGGCTGCAAACAAAGCCCGCAATTCTGCTTCGGTGGCTTCGAGTTCGGCCGTCCGCTCTGCTACTCGCTGTTCTAAACTAGAGTTGGTTTGTTCTAGGGCAACAAAAGACGATCGCAATTGTCGGGCCATCTGGTTGAAAGACTGAGCTAAAAGGCCGAGTTCGTTGATGCCTTTGACTTCGACTTCGCCATCTAATTCCGAGGATGTGAAGTCGGAGGATTCGGACATTTTTGTTAATGCTTTGGAAGCTTCTAGCAATCGGGTAATCGGTTGGACAACCCAGCGAGAGGTGAAGATTCCCAGGACGATCGCCAGTATGAAGGCAAAAAAGCACAATAAGATAGTTGTGCGAGTGTTGGCGTTAATTTGCTCCATAAAGTCGGCTTCCGGGATGACCACTACAATCAGCCAATCGAGGCCGCGGCCGTCTTGCAGGGGAGCCACCGTAATGAATTGACGTTTGCCGTCTATATCGAAGGTAAACTGTCCTTGGCTGTTAATTTGTGTAAAACTGCCAAATTGTTTTTGCAAGTATGTGGATGCCGATCGAACGAGCAAATTTTTGCTTTGTGTCGCCAACAGCCGTTTTTGTCCGTCTTTGGTGGTGACAAAGGGCAGTTCGTCTGTGGAACTGGCGACTATTTCCCCGCTGCGTTCGATCGCAAAAACTTGTCCCGACGGGCTAATTTTGATTCTTTTGAGAAAATCGCTGATTTGAGAAAGAGTCAGGTCAATTGCCAGAACTCCTTGCAGGCTGCCCGTTTGGTTGTAGATTGGCATCACCGGAGTAATCCCCAGAACTGGCGCTGCGGTGAAGACGTATATCGGAGACCAAGTGGCTTTTCCTGACTGTTTGGCAGCTTTGTACCAGGGTCTTATACGGGGGTCGTAGGGGGCGGTTTGGATTAGCTCTGTGCGATTTCCCTGGCTGTCGAGGCGATAAATTTGGCGGTTGGGAGCGGTTGATTCGTCTCTGATGTATACTAAGTCTTCGGCTTCGCGTTTGAGCAAGAGGAATTTGCCCTGTTCGTCGCCGTAGTAGATGGTTGTAGTTCGATCGCTCAGCTTGGTCTGGTTCCACAAATAGCGCTCTAAATTGGCGAAGTCTTCCGGGTCTAAGTTTCCCGAGGCGATCGCAGCACTGTTCATTTGCAGAAACAGATGAGACACATCTCCAAAACTGCGGAAATTTTCTTTAGTCCTAGCTGCGACTTCCAAGCTCAACCTGGTAGCAAGGTTATTGACAGCTTTCTGGCTGTTGCGAAACGACAGCCATCCCGTCACGCCGACTGCTACGGAGATTTGCACCACCAGGGGTATCAACAAAACTAGGCTCAGTGACATCTTGGGCGAGCTTTTCATCAGACGACTGCTCAGACTTTTCAATAACATCAATATTCTTGCACTTACCCGGTTTGCGTATCGTTTTTCGATTAAAAGATGCCCTAGATATTATAAATTATCAAGTTGCACACCAATAGTGAAGTGCCGTGGCCTGCCGCTCAAAACGGGAGCATCTCAGTTTTGCAAAAAGCATTTTTTTTATCATAGTGCGAGCTGTCGCGAGCTCGCGTATTGTATAACTCGCGAGCGGGGACGCTCGCACTATAATGCAAAACTGAGATGCTCCCCTCAAAACTTGGTTGAGGTTTCAAGAGCTACTGTAAAAAATTATAATATTAGTCGTGCCATTAATTGTGTGAATGTGCCGATCGCTCTGGAGACTCGCGGCCCAAAACTCACACCCGATTAAACATAATACAACAGCAGGCAAGCTCCGAGCCCTTAATTTATCAGTCAGTCCCAATTATTATTTAACCTCAAACCTCAAATTGTCTAAAATCTAAAATTGTCTCATTTTCTCCGGGTGCCGGTCGCCAGCCTTGCCGCTGCTGAATAAAAATTTGATTCTAAATTTTTCTACAATGCCATCACAAATGTAAGTTATTTGACAATCCTCTGTTAAAAAATTTGCTATTAATAAAATAAGCGGGCCAAATCCCGATCGCGCAAAAAGAGGTTGAACAGTTGACAGTTGACAGTTGACAGTTGACAAACGGACGATAGCTTGCGCCCCGCTCCGCTACGACCTTTTAGCAAAACAATACTTCTGGAGGATGACATGAACTATACATTTGAACTCCTGGGCGTATCTCCAACTTTATCATTTTTTAACCAGCAGCAGGAATTGCTGCAACAACAGGAACCGTCCGGTGT
>Ga0335395_10001424_pt1 | contig 15093 bp, 12 predicted proteins | sample MAT02_FD_205744 | JGI IMG/M metagenome (GOLD analysis project Ga0335395, IMG submission 205744) | Freshwater microbial communities from Lake Fryxell liftoff mats and glacier meltwater in Antarctica - MAT-02 (spades assembly) (version 2) ...
GACGGCCTGCGCGAGACCAGCGGCGGCTTCTATCGCGTCGTCGGCCAGATCCGCACCGCTACCGGCGCCGCCGCCAAGAAGGTCAGCAAAGTGGTCAGCAAGACCGCCAGCAAGACCACCAGCAAGAAGGTGAGCAAGCGCGGTTGAAGCTGTTTCTTCGGACAGCTTGGCGTGGGCGCCACGAAGCGTGACAAGCTCGCCCGGTGCGCGCCCACCTGGTCTATATACTCGCGCCCGGCGGCCACCCCGAGCTCGTCAGCTACCACCGCGTCACCAGCCCCGGCCCGATCTCCGCCAGGTGTATCTCCGTGTCGGTCTCGCCGCTCCGTCGGGTGAGGGCGTGGATTCCGTCACCATCGCCTTCCTGCGCGAGTTGCTCGCCGCGGAGGTCCGCGAGGTCCGCGACCGCCTCGGCGCCAGCTATGCCCCACAGGTCTCCGTCGAGCGCCGGTGCGGCGCCGATATGCTCGTCATTACCGGCGATGTTGAGGCCGCTCGTGTTACGGCTCGGTTTATCTCCGTGATCTCGTCCCGGATTCAAGTCGGGGTCTCGAGTATCCCGAAGTGCTCGGACGAATCCTGCGCGCTTCGGCCTGTTGCCTCCTATCGCTCTAACCCCCATAATCGGTCCCAGGCGCCCAATTAGCTCCGCAAGATAATTGGGGACGAAACATCGTCAACCTCCGGGGACAGTCCGGGACATAACAATACGGCGACGGTGATCGGGATGAGCGGATAGACGCAGGGCGTGAGGTCGACCAGTACGCCCTGACCGAAAGCCCAGGCGTAGGTGCCGAGGGTGGCTGCTTCGATCTCGGGGGCGAGAAAGGCAGAAAAGAGCGATATGGCAGTCATAGGGGCTCCTCGTCACGGCCTCCGTGAATTACCAAGCATTGCGCGTAGCGCGGGCCGGATAACACCCGGCCGAACCTCTACGGCTGAGGTCGTGGAGGTAGCAAAAGCGCTGACAACTTCCGTCATCTTATTATCACTTCACTTATGGGCCAGCGGTCGAGCGCGAGTCCCTGTCCGCACTCTAGCGGCGACGGCTCAGACTCAGATCAACCAGGCGAAACACATCAAGCGCCATCCCTACCTGGATCGTTGGACGGTCCGTGTCCTGGCTTAGAGGCACAGTCATCAAGCGAACATTCGGGCAGAAGGAAGCATGCCAGACACAGAGCATGGCTCCGCCACCGATCTGAAATCCGCTAATATTAGCCACATTTGTAGGTAACTCAATATGCTCAATACCCAGATCCACAAAAGGGTGGAGGCTCAACCAAGGGGCAACACGCGGCGGGCCCCACTGGAGCTCAAAATGAGCTCCGAAGCCGTGCAGATTAGCGTCACCCAGGGCAGGCTGACTCGACCGGAGGAAATTGTAGTAGGGGCCGAACAGCAAGATGACGCTTTTCTGTTCACCCGGCTTGAAGCGCGCGAGCAACTGCGTGCGAAAGTAGAATCCGCGATGATTACTCCGTGTCTTCCGCTCGCCGTCAAGGTCTGCTGTGCCGAACCCGAAGTCGGCGCGCAATGAGAGACGGCCCAGGTACGAATCTTGGAGCGGGGTGTTGAAGGTGACCTCTCCCGCATCCATCGTCACGACTCTGGCTCTTGGTGCTCTCGGCATTGGAGGCTTCACGTTCAGGTCTGAACTCGCCTCGAGCGCGACCACAACGGCGAGTCCCTTCTCGATCTCCTCACGCGCATGTGTGGCACTGCTGGGCAGGCTCGAGAGCATCGATGTGAGTAAAATTCGAGCGGATGCGAGATGCGCGACGTTGGACCGGTCGCAGAGATATGCACGCTTGAAGTCGTTCGCGGCTTGAATCGCCACGAGCGTCAAATCCTCCGCCGGTTCGCCCATCTCCTTCGCACGTTCCATCCGCGTCATGTGAATATACGCAGCGCGGAGGAACGCCGCTGCCGCCTCGGCATCGGCGCTGGTCTGCAAGTCGACGCAGCGCTCACTCATTTTTTCTTCTTCGTAAGCAGCCGCCGTATCAAGCGCCTGAATGGCCTTGAGCGCGGCATCGGCGGCCGTGGGCGCGCTCCAGGCCTCGCGCGCGAACAGGGACACCACCACGAACATCGTGGCCGCGGACGCGGTGTTGCGATGACTATGAGACATCACTGGCTCACAGGATAGGCGACGGTAAAGGTCGGTTTAAGGTCCTCGGCGCCGCTAAAGTCGGGGACCCTCTCGTTGACGTTGCGGTACACACAGGTGCTATCTGCCAGCGGCGGTTTTATGCCGACCTCCATTATTTCCTTGACCTTGCCGGTGGCCACGTCGACGGCGAACTCGATGGAGAAATTGGCCTTCTCTGTTCCGGAAAACTTGCTGATCTTGCACTCCCTCTTGATCTTGTTCGCCGCCCGATTGGCGATGGATCTCATGGTCAAGACCCGGGGCGGCTTCGGAGTGACAGGTATCGTTCCCGGTACGGTCGAGTTCGGCTTATCGATGCCAGTACCGTCAGGCTCCTGGACCGGCGGGCCATCCGGATCCTCGGATGGAGGCGGAGGCGGGTCGGTTGGAGGCTCGGGCCATTGTTCGACGCCATTGGGCGGGGGCGGGGGCGGGCCCTTGCTGCGTGAACCGAGGGCCATCGCCAGGACGGTACCGACGGAGCAGGTGGCCAGCAGCGACGCCGCGGAGAATGCACCGAGCATGATCAAGGTCCGTGCCCGCAGCGGCTTGACCTGGGGGACCGCCACCGGAGGCTCGGGAGCGGCAGAGGGCTCGAGCCGGATATCCGTTAATGTCGGCACTCCCTGGGCTATGGGCGTGGCGCCACGCACGGTGACCGGCGCGGGCGTAACATCTGTGTCCCCCGGTTGTTGGGGCCGGGCACGCCCGGGGCGCCAGGCCGGTGTCGGCGTGTCGGGTCCCACCCTCGCTGCTGTCCACGCCGAGACCTCCGAGCTCGGAGAATCGCTCCCGGCCTTTACTTTCTTCGCTGTGGTGGGCTCCTCATCGTCCGCGAGGGTCGCCGCGGTGCTGGGGTTCCTCGGTGGTGGGGCGTCTCCCCATGCGAACTCTGATGCCACCTGAATGAACTGCACCGAACGAACACGGCGCTGATCGCTGCGGTTGTCGAGCTCGTTGCGGATCGCGGCGTCCATCTCCTGGGCGCTGCGGTATCGATCCTGCGGGCGCTTGCAGAGCGCGCGCAGGATGAGATCCTCGATCTGCCGCGGCAACGTGAGCCCCGGGACGAGGACCGTCGGTCGCTTCGGCTCGCTGCGGACGTGGTGCTCCATCGTCTCGAACGCGGTCTGGCCCTTGAACGGCACCCTGCCCGCGACCATCTCGTAGAGCACGATCCCCAGCGCGTAGATGTCGACCCGCACGTCCAGGGCGCGCTCGCCCCGAACCTGCTCCGGGGCGATGTAGCACGGCGAACCGATGATATCGCCGGTGTTCGAAAGGTTCTTGTACAGACCGGACCAGTTGTGGTCCTCGAGGATCTTCGCCACCCCGAGGTCGAGCAGCTTGATCTGATCCTCGCCGGCGCCAGAACGCTTGATGAAGATGTTCTCGGGCTTGATATCGCGGTGAATGAGCCCGCGGGCGTGCGCCACGGTGAGCCCGGCGCACATCTGACGCGCGAGCTTGAAGGCCCGCGGCCAGGACATGATCTTGCCGGGCATGCGCTGGAGCTCCTCTCGCAAGGTCACCCCCTCGAGGTGCTCCATGACGAAGCAGAAGTGCTCCTGATCTTGAAAGAAGTCGGTGACCTTGACGAAGTAATCGTCATTGATGACCCCGGCGATCTTGGCCTCGTTGCGGAAGCGCTCGAGGTCCGCGATATTCCGGGTGTGCTCCGGGTGCAGCACCTTGATCGCCATGTCACACCCGAGCCGGGTGTCCAGGACGCGATAGACCGTGGCGAATCCTCCCACCCCGATCTTTTTCAGGACCAGGTAGCGTTCGATCAGCGTCTTGCCGCAGAGGTCCGAGCTAAGCTTGTGGGTCATGACTTCACCGGGTGATCGGGAGGGCGACCTGCAGGCGCCGAAGCGCGAGGCGCAGGCCCTCGGTCGACATGCCCGCAGCGAGGGCTGCCTTGGCGCGGGTCGGGTGCTGCGCGAGGAGATGCGTGAAGTAATGGCGCTCGAACGCGCTTACCGCGTCCGCGTGGTTGAGCATGAACAACTCCTCGCTCGCCGAGCTGCGCCGCTCGGTGTCCTCCGGGCTCAACGCCAGGTCGGCGACGCCGATCGTTTCACCGTCGGCCATGATATGCGCGCGGTCCATCACGCTCTTGAGCTCGCGCACGTTACCCGGCCACGAATAGGCCCGCAGCGCGCCGCAAGCCTCCGCTCCGAGGTGCCGCGTCACGCCGGTCTGTTCGCAGCGCCGCCGCAGGAACAGCTCGGCGAGCACCTGCACGTCCGCGTCGCGCTCCCGCAGGCTCGGCATGTCGACGCGGAAATCCGCCAGGCGAAAGTAGAGGTCCTGCCTGAAGCGCTCCTCGGCGACCATCTTGCGCAGGTCGCGGTGGGTCGCGCACAGGACCCGGACGTCGACCGCACGTGGGCTGTGTTCGCCGACGCGGGTCACCGCTTGCTCCTCCAGCACGCGCAGCAGCTTGGCTTGCAGGTCGAGCGGCAACTCGCCGATCTCGTCGAGGAACAAGGTGCCGCCGCTGGCCTCCTCGAAGCAACCCAGACGGTCGGCGGACGCGCCAGTAAAGGCGCCCTTGCAGTGACCGAAGAGGGTGCTCTCGGCCAGCTCGCGCGGGATGCTGGCGCAGTCGCGGACGATGAACGGGCCCTTGCGGCGGGGCGACTGTTGATGCAGGCCGCGCGCGACCAGCTCCTTGCCCGTGCCGGTCTCGCCGCCGATCATCACACGCAGCAGATCGCCTTTGCTGGCCAGACGCTCGAGCACCGCAAATAACTCGCGCATGACCGGACTCTGTCCCACGAGCTCCTCGAAGCGGTCGGTCGGCGCCAGCTTGACCTCCACATCGTCGGCGGCGACGAGCTGGATCACGCTATTTCCGGCGCGAAATATGGAATTCGGTTCGATCCACACCTCGCGGACCCGCAAGCCGCCGATATGTACGCCGTTCATGCTCTCCAGGTCGCGCAGCAGCACCCCCTTGCTGGACAGCTTCAGCTCGAAGTGCGTGCCGCTGACGTGATCGTCGTTGAGGATGAGCTCATTGACCTCGCTGCGACCCCCCCGAATACTACGGCTGTCAGCGAGCTCCAGGCGCACCTGCTTGCCCTGATCTGGACCCTCAGCGACCCGCAGGATAACCCGGCCGGGTCGGCGGTAAGAGCTCGAGAATCTGCGCGTATCCCCCATACTTGGTCCCGACTGTATCACGATCCGTCGATGCTCCAGCCGCGAAACATCTAGCGACTTCGGATTCCTGGCTACAGCAAGCGCTGTGCCAAATCCCGGGGACTGTAATGTCTTCCCGGTCTGCCCCCTCAAACCCCAATCCGCCTTGGGGTCGCCAACTCGAGCAGGGGTAGCGCACGGGGGGGGAACCGGGTCGCGGCGACACAAACCCCTGTAGTTCATCAACTTGTCCTCGCGGCCTGCCGACTGCAAAGGATCCACGGCAGAGACCCGCCCATGGAAACCGACCTCGAATATCAGTCCACCCGTGCGTATGACCGCCACGCCGTCAGCGCCATGTTCCGTGCCCAACCCCCCAGCGACGACGCAGAGGATGGCAACGCGACCGAACGCTGGGACCGCGACCGCTTCGAGGCCTGGCTGCGCTCGCGGCAAACGCCCGACCAGGAGATTTTTGAGGAGCCGGCCATGCCGCCGCCCGCGGACCCCCCGCCGCCGCCGTCCGCCGAGGCCTTGCTGGCCAGCGTGCTCGACCAGCGCGCCGTGCAGGAGAGTGGCCGCGGGCGCCTGGCCGCCGCCCGTGCCCTCCACGAGCAGGCGATGGAGCTCCGCCGCAAACTATTGGGTGAGGCGGACCCGACCCTGCCGCAATCTTTCATCTGGCTCGGCAACCTGGCGCTGCGCGAGGGTCGCCTCGAGGAGGCGCACTGGCTGTACGAGCAGGCCCGTCAGGGCGTCGAGAAGACATACGGCGCGACCCATGTGATGATGGCAGTGCCGCTACACAACCTCGCGGTCACGGCCCGCCATGCCGGTGACCTCGCCCTGGCCGCAGATCTCTACGAGCAAGCGCTGGCGCTCAAGCTGGAGCACCTCGGCTGGGGGCATCCCAGCGTGGCGACGACGCTGAGCAACCTCGGCAACCTGGCCCGCCACACCGGCGACACCCAGGCCGCCATGTGTTACTACGCCCAGGCGCGAGAGATCTTCGAGCAGACCCTGGGCGGCGTCAACTCCGGGCTCGCCGCCTCGCTGATCGGCCTCGGCCGCGTCCACCTGCAATATGGCATGCACGTCTCCGCGGCCTTCATGTTCGAGCGCGCCGTCCGCATCCGCGAGGCGATCGAGGTGACGCCGATCCATCTCGCCGGGGCTCGCCTCATGCTGGCAACAGCACTGGCGCCCAGCCAGCCCGATGATGCGCGTGAAGTGCTCGGGACGGCGATGAAGGAGTATCAGCGCGCCGGGGAGGTCCGGCCAGAGTGCGTGCAAGCGATGCGCGCGCTCGCGGAGACGCTGCACCGGGCGTGAGCGCGGTGCGGGTCAGGGGGCGGGGTCCTCGAAGCAGTAGAGCCGACGACCACTACTGCACTTGGACTTGGCAGAGTCGTTGACGGTCCACTGTGCGTCTGCCTTGGCCGCGAGACCGTAATTCCCCAAATCGGATCCATCCCGGCTGGACCAATCGTTGCAATCATTTCCAACTTGGGAGGCCTCAGCATCTCCGTCAATGAGGGTATTGGTCCACGCCGATCCCCCACTATTAATATTTTCGCCATTCTCCGTCACGAGGATGGCGTTGCCCAGCGTTCCATCGGTGAGGTCGTGCCAGCCTTCGGCCACCACGACTTCCTCATTGTTCTTTCTTATCATTACATATCGGCCGCCAAATCCTTTAGTCGACGCGTCGAAACGGTGCTTGGGGTTCTCCATATTTTCGCCGTCGGAGCTCGTTACACTCAGCCAGGCCTTCACATCCTCTCGCTTTAGAATTCCTTCCTTCTCAGCCAGGTCCGCGCACCGTTGATCTGCGCGACCCACTCCCTTTTCGGACCCCTTATCAGCGGGATAGTCATTGCATTCATATTTTGGGGGATCGCTGTCAAGCTGCTTATACTCGCCCATGTCGCCGCAATAGCGCAACGACGTCACGAACACGCGACGTCGCACGAACCGACACATCGAACAGTCCAGGTCGCCTTCGCACTCTTCGCCACCAAGGGAATTGACAATACCGTCGCCACAGACGACTTTGGTGCATTCAGCCTCGCAATCGGCGGACTGCCCCTTGGTATCGCAAGCCTCGGCGCCGTTCTTGACCCCGTCCCCGCACCACTGAGCGAGCGTGCAGTTGTAGCAGGAGCCCGAAAGAGGTTCCTCTTTCCAGTAGAGTTCCTCGACGCAAGGGTCTCCGTCATCGCCGCCGCATTCGCAGGTCTCTTCGCCTGAGATCTTGCCATCACCACAGTTGCTGCTGCTGCACTGCGACGGACAGTTCTGAGGTGTCTCCTCGCACTCGGGCTCCGCGTCGCAGGTCCATTTGCACTCGAAACAACCGTCACTATCAAGCAGGTTGTCATCGTTGCATTCGCCATTCTCGCACAGATTCCCGGGTGCTTCCGTCGTCGGCGTGAACGAGGTTTCGTGGCCCGGCTCGCTCGTAAACTCGCTTGTGGGCAGCAGATCAACCGTTTGGCAGGACGCGAGACCCAGGCCGGCGGTCAGCGTGAATACGGTTACGTTCCTGTAGATGGACATGTCTGTCTCCCCTGTTGAGGTCTGCTTGGAATTTGCCTAGAATCTGCGCGTCAGGAGCAGCCCTGCGCCGTGGAGGTCGGAGTATGGGACGACGCGCGATCTGCCGGTGTGCGGGCTGAGCTTACGCTCATAGAGGAGCCCGGTGACCCCTCCGCCGACCAGTCCAATCCCAGCGCCGAGCAATAGACCGAAGGCCACACCGGACGTGCGAAAGCGATCCAGATTCTCACGGTCCCCGTGTCGTCCAAGTGCCGACTGGTACTCAAAGAATGGCTTTACGGCGCCAAGCTGATACGCGACAAACATCCCGATGCCGGTCGCAGTGCCAACCGAGATCTCAGCGATCCATAGGCTCCGTCGGCGAGGGGCGAGCCCTGTCACCGAGCCGATCCCGAGGCCGACCCCGGCGCCAAGGATCCCGGCGCCCGCGTTCGTGATACGCCAATTCCGGGTGAGTCCGGCGCTGGCTTCGTTCCACGCTGCATTGCCGCCACTGATGGTTCTACCGCCGCTCCCCTCTCGAGCGAGCGCATCGGTCCGTACCAACAACGCATTTCGCCATGCTCCCCATCGCGAGACCGTGACGCCGAGCATGACGGCCCCCGTCACCGCCATCACACCGCTAGCCACCCCAAGTCCGAGCGCGAGCCGCCGCCCATCATGCCGCTTCCGCGCCAATTGGACTTTCAACCGTACCGGCTCCACGCCCACGGTGAACACTCTGCGCACAGGCTCATAGCCCGCGGCCTTCGCCTCAAGTGACCATGTCCCGGACTCAAGGCGCCAGGTGACGGGCGTGCGCTCAACGTGCTGCTTGGTTGCCTGTGCGGGCGCCGGGCCCCTCAACGACACGTCAATCCCAGCCGTCAGCGCCACCCCAGGTGTGAACTCGGCGGTCACGTCGACCACGTCAGCCAGACGCTCCAGCCGGACCATGCTCTGAGAGGCCGGGCCAAGCGTCGGGTCGACCGAGATCCAACCTGGTCCATATCCGCGACTTGTGAATTCAAGCTCCCAGCGGCCGAGCTCGACCGGGAGGTCATAGGCCCCGGGCGCCCCCGCGACCGCGAGCCCTGCCAGCGTGGCGCCGTTGAGATGAACCTCGGCCGGCCTCTCGGGCCCCGCGGGAGCACCGGCTCGTCGCGCGTTGAGCTCGAGCGTACCGGCTGGCAGATCGGCCGGCGCGACCCGCACGCGCAGCTTGACCGTGCGCTCCCTTACCCCCTCAATACGGTCCTTCGCTCGCGTGATCTCCGTCTCCGGCTGCCCTGGAAGCCCGATGAACACCTGCAGGTGTACGAAGGCCTGCAGCTCGTGCCCCATCATTTCGCGGGCCATGGCCGCATTAAACAGGTACTTTGGCGTCTGTTGCTCGGCCCAGAGCCGCTCGAACTCGAGGGCGGCCTCGGGATAGCGCTGCTCGCGAAACAACTTCTTGGCGAGGGCGTCTGCCCCCTCGCTGACGGCCGCTGGCTCGCTGGCCGCAGCCGCGGCCTGTGGCAGACCGCCAGCGATGAGGGCCAGCCCTGTCAAGATCCGGAGATGTCGCCTCACGTGTTCACCCCAGATCGTCCAGACACTGATAGGTCCCATCCAACGGGCGCTGCGTGCAGGTCTGGTGCTCCTTGCACTTATTCTTGCAGGCATTCGCGGGGGCGGGCGGTGTCGGCGGCACCACCGCCTGGGCTTTGACGGCGCATCGTGGGGTGCGAAGTTCCTCTCGCAGCGTCTGCACTGCACGATCGAAGGCTTGCATGTCCGTGACCTCGCCCTGCTGCACCCAGCGCAGCTCCTGGCGGCAGTCTAACAGCATCGTGATCGGAATGGGAGCGTCGCGAGGGAGCTCCCCGAGCTTTTCCAGTTCTATCTGCACCGCACCACCGCCTGGCATATAGTCCACGAGCCGGTCCGGGGCCTCGGGCATGATCGCCTGCAACTCCTCGGCCTTGCCCCCAACGAGTTGGATCGGGACGAAGCGAACATTGTTCCCCCAGCCCTTCTGGAGCTCGCGGAAGCCGGGAAACTCCCGCTTGCACGGCCCGCAGTAGGTCGCCCACACGTTGATCACCGTCACCCCGCGAGGCGGCAAAACACCGCGCAAGGCGGTGAATGCGGCGCTCCCGTCCGGCCGGGTCCGCTGGAATCGCTGCAGCAATAAATCGGAGACATCACGGGGTTTATCGAGCAGGCGCCCCTGCTCGATGGGCTGGCTGGGCGGCCGATCGCCCACAGCACCTGGCGGATCTGCCACGCCTGGATCGTTCGGCTTGAGCTCGGGCCCCGGCGCGAGCTCTGGCGCCGGCGGTACGTCGGCCTCGTTCCCCAGCAAGCTCCACAGCGTGAGCCCGCCGAAGACTGCCACGAGACCCGCGCCGAAGAGCGTGATCTTACGGGGATCGAGGGCCGAGCCCTCGACCTGCGGATCTCGACCTTGATGCTCGTCGCTGGGCGCCATCATTGCCCCTTCACACACTCGGGAGGAATGGCGAAGATGGCCACCGATCGGTTGATCAACGTCTCAGCTTCACCCCGCTCCTTGGGGGAGACCGCAATGTTGCGCTCCAGCTTCGTCAGCGCCGTGGTGAGCTCCCGCGACGCATCCTCGTCCCACCAGGCGGTCGGCACCCGGAGGTTGGACCGGTAGAACTCGAGCTGGAGCTGTCGGTCACTGCCGAGCGCGAACTCGATGAACTTGGCCGACATCTCGGTGCGGGCGGTGGCCTTGCCCTCTTCCTTCGTTCCGGCGATCGCGTCGAGCAGCGCCTCGCGGGCGAAGCGAACCCGTGACTGCGCGTAGGCGTAGTCCATCGCCACATTGGTGCGAGTCGCCCGGCCGACGATGATGAGATGCTTGGCCCGGCGCAGCGCATCCCCCTGGCCTTTGGCCAGCTCGAGATAGCGGCTCCGGGTGGTCGCATCATTCCAGGGGTCGCCGCGGCGCTCCCCATCGTCGAGGCTGGGGCGACCGCTGGGGAACATGAAGACCAGGCTGCTGCCAAAGTCATTGAGCAGGACATCGAACTTGTCGTGGGCGAGCATGAAGCTCTGCACGTTCTGCGGCGCACAGCTCGAGAGCGGGCCGCCGGCGATCGTCTCGCAGTTCTTCTGATGCTCGAGCAGCTCCGCCACGAAGGTCTTCATCTCCTCCGTGCACTTCGGGGGTGCGGTCGAGGCGGGTGCGCGGCAGACCTGGTCCGCCCCGCAACTGGACGGCGCGGGGCACGAGCACGCGTCGCTGCACGGATCGCCTTCATTGCACGTCTGGTTGGGTACCGGGTTGCACGTCCCCTGCCGGCAGTACTTGCCCTCTCCACAGTCGTTGGCCACGTCTTCGCGGCATTGCTGCAGCTCCGGCGGCCGCAGCACCGGGAGGATGACCACGAACACGAGATACAGGCTAAGCCCCGCAAGTACAACCATGGTGCAGTAGAGCCCATAGATGAGGCCCGTGACGGCCCGGTCTCCGGGGACTGACTTCACGGCGGGGGGGAGCACGGGAGCCTGCGCGCTCGACTTGGCGGGCGGAGGCGGAGGCGACGCTGGTGTGTCGATGAGTCTGGTCATTTCGGGGTTCTCCAGGATTGAACTTCGCTCACGACGCGGTCGACGAGGGCGGCGGACTTGCCCGCGCCCTCGAAGATCAGGGCGTGCCCGAGCGGTTTGTTGGTTCGTCCCTGCCGCTTCATCGGCACCAGCAGCGCGGAGGGCGGCGAACGCAGCCCCTTGCTCCGGCCATACACGATGTGATGTCGGACTTTGTCCAGAGTGGCGGGATTATTCATGCACGCGAGGAGGTCGGGGACCGCCATCTTAGCCGCGAGCGACTCCATTCGCGCCGTAGAGAAGTACGACCCTTCGCCCTCTTGCATCTCGAAGAGGCGCCTCAGGTGCTCGATATCCTGCCCCGGAGCCAGGTCGTGGAGGCATTCGGCGGCGAGCGCCGCGTTGCAGGACTCGTGGCGCTCCAGGTCAGGGATGCTCAACGGCCCGCATGCCGCGCCGCCAGCGAAGTGGAAGAACTCGACCTGCAACACGTCCCTGTGGGTGCTCTGATACTCGCGCCAGAAGGCGAAGTCCTTTTCGCAATGCCGGCACGCCAGGTCCAGGAAGACGGCGACCACGACCTCCGGCTCCGCCTCGCTCGACAGCTTGAAGTGCGTCTCGGGCAGCTTTTGGAGCCGTAGCTCCCCACAATCCAGCTCGCTGGATCGAAGGACCTCGACCACGGACTCTCCCCACAGGCGCTTCTGGACGAGCACGAGCGCCAGGAAGGCCGTCGCCGCGACGACCATGAGGGTGAGGCTGACGACATTCACGCGCCGTACCCCATTGAGCAGGCCGCGCAGCACGCCCTCGGGGTTGAGCAGCCTCGCCGACAGAAAGACCCCCACGCTCGCCACATATAGCAAGCAGCAGTATTCACAGACGACGTCGAGCACGAACCACGCATAGAGGCCGAGGAACAGCGAGAGCGCCAGGCTGCCGAGCCCGAGCAGGAGGACGGGGAACCGCGCGGCGGGCGCCAGGTCGCGGGGCCACAGCCCGACGACCAGGGCGAACCCCAGCAGGACGAAGTAATACGCGGTAGCGAATGCGGTGAGCGGAATTCCCCAGACCTCAGACAGGGAATCCGAGAGGGCCGTGGAGCACCCGGACGTGCAACTGTTCTGAAGCAACCCGTCGCAGCGATACTGCGTCCGGAATTTGAGGACGGTGAGGAAGACGCTAAATACCAGCGCAGGCACGCTAAAGAGCAGCAGCGCCAGGGCACTGAAGGTCTCCGGGCCGAACTGCCGATAGGGCTTCATGGGGTGGTCGAGCATGGATGCCTCGCGAGTTAATCCGTTCCGTTCCCGGATAATCAGCCTCGTATGATAACGAGGACCGTCGGATGATGGAAGAGCGAAAAGGAGCAGGGGCTGGTCCTCATAAGAGGACCGCCAAGGCGGACCCACACCGGCTGCGTGATCCGCAAATCGTATGGCTATCCAGTCGTGGGCGCCGATTCGGTATCGAACCTGCCCGTGGTGCCGGCGTCGGTCTCTCCGGCCTCGTTCTCGGGCTCGCCCCCGAGCTGTGCGCATTCCGGCTCGTCGGGCTCCTCCTTGCTGTTCCTGAGCAGGAGGCAGAGCGCAGCCTTATAGGAGCCCGCGAAGGCATCACGCGACAGCTTCCCGCCGTTCGCAAGCTGGCCGAAAGACTTGCTGACTTGGCTTTGCAGGAGCTTGAGGTCGAAGCCGAGAGTGTCCTCGTCGATGCCGAACTCCGCGGCGACCCGGGTCAGAGAGAGCACGTCCTCGAACTGCCACGAGGTGTTGATGATCGGCTCCGGGTTCTCGAGGTTGATGCTGAGTGCGGAGAGTGAGAGTTGGAAGCGCCCGGCGTCGAGGTTCTGCTGTTGTACGGCGTCGTCCGGGGCGCCAAACAACTTCAGGATGCGCTCGTGCTCGTCCTGGCTAAACAGGTTCTTGTTGTTGGTGGCGTTGTAGAAGTCGTAGAACTCGTCGCGCTTGGTGATGATGCCGTTGTTGTGGCAAGCCATGCACGAGAGGCCGACCCGGACGACTCCATCTCGCTGGCCTGGATCGGTGACGACGTTCGTGGGGGCCACGGACAGGATATCCCCGGCACCATCCGTGAGCATGTAGCCCTGGAGGCCGTTCGGGAGGGAGAAGATCATCTCGCCGCCGCCCGACTTGAAGTCGATCGGGTTGTCGAAGAGGTTGGCGTCACCGCTGGCGCCCGCGAAGTCGTGGCTAATGTAGAGGTACTCGCCGATGCTCGCCCCGCCGAAGCGGTCGTAGGCCCGATTCCACTGCGAGACACCAGAGTCTTCCAGGATCACGCGGAAGACGCGCCCCTCGTCGATCTCGGTTTGGGGGTCGGCGATACCCGTCACGTCCTGCTGCAGCCCGGCGAGCGAGGCCGGGATCGCCAGGATGCGGTTGTAGAGATCCAGCTCTGCCCCGACGCCTTCGAGCAGCCCTCCGGTGGCGATCTGAATGAAGCTGTCGGCGGTCTGGAACGGGACCTCCGTGCCCGCCTGCTGCCGGAGGACATCCGAGGCGTTCCCCGTGAAGCGCACCGCAAATGGATTGACTTCCACCACGGCCTCCCAGATGTCTCCGCTGGTCTCAGGAAAATTCTCGCTCTGGTCCCAGCCGTAGTCGCGGAGGTCCACGCGGTAGATCGACTTATCGGCGTCGATCGCCTCCGGGCGCACCAACCTCGGCTCCCGCGAGAGGCTGTTGACCGCCTTCGCCAGGCCGTCCCGGTAGAGGTCGAGGTCGCGCTGACACATGCCTGCGTTGTGCAGATGGGTCAGGGTAAGGTAGCGCGTGAACGGCCGATCCTTGTCGTCGAGCTCGAGGATGTCGTTGCGCATGGTGGCGATCATGCCGTTGAAGGCGTCGCCGGGGACGTCGAAGGGGATCACCTGGTTGTCACAGGCGTCCTCGCCGGTCAGGGCGCCGCCCTGGATCCACTCCTGGACCTCACCGATCTCCTCCTCGCTGGGTCGCGAGGCCTCGCTGAGCGGGGGCATGGGGTTGCTCTTGTCCGTCAGTCGACGAAAGATCGGCGACTCTTCCGGCTTGTTCGGCAGGATGCGGCCGTCGGCGATCAGGCGCTCAAGGTTGGTGATATCCTGCAGGCCTCCCGCGCCGGCACCTGCTCCGTGGCACTTCGCACAGTGCGTGGTGAGCATCGTTTGGATCACGTCGGGCCCCACCGGGGTCACGGGCTCCCCGGAGGTTTCGGCGCCGCCTGAGGAGCCCCCCGTGTCCTCCTCCAGATCCCCCATGGGCTCGCCGTAGGCACATGCCGACGCGTATAGCGGGACAACCAGCGCCATGCAGCACCTCAGCGGGTGGTGGTTCATGCGTGCTTCGAGACTCCTGGACTTCATAGCTTTGATGCTCCTGCCCGGTTCTAAGCAAGCACCGTACGCGGCATTCATGGCAAGTAGATCCAGGTACTTACCTGAGCCCGCCTGACCTGAAGCAGGGCCGCTTGGGCTTCGCGCCCCAACGCCGGTTGGGGCGACACGCTGGTGGGACTGCGGTTCGACGCCAAACCTCAACAACTTGGGCCGACTGGCTTTGGTACGCGGCTAGTACTGCCGGCCCGAAGTTCTCCAAGGGTGTGCCGTTCCTGGATCCACGCGCAGGGCGGCCTGCGCAGCTGGGAATAAAGGAAGTGCGAAAACGATCTCATCGACATGCCCGCGC
>Ga0335395_10001425_pt1 | contig 15089 bp, 12 predicted proteins | sample MAT02_FD_205744 | JGI IMG/M metagenome (GOLD analysis project Ga0335395, IMG submission 205744) | Freshwater microbial communities from Lake Fryxell liftoff mats and glacier meltwater in Antarctica - MAT-02 (spades assembly) (version 2) ...
ACTTCGTATCGCGCGCCTGGCCGATGTCGACGAACATCTCGGTCAGCCGCTTTCCGGCGTCGGCCGGATTGTCAAAGCACTTCGGGATCGGCAGTTCCTTCTTCATGTTTCCTCCCCAATTGAAAGCTCCGAGCGGAAATGCCTGCCCTAAAGTGGCCTGGAATGCCGATCGGATCAGATTCCGTTTTTAACACAGGGACGTATCGGTCGCATGCCCGGATGAACTACGCAGAAGAACCGGCCCAGCTACGCTTGAGTATAGGAAATTCAAACACCCTTTTCGGGCAGCCTGCGCGGTAGCCAGAGGCGGCGCAAGCGTGGGTTTGGCCGTGATTGGGGCGTCATTGCAGAGCGTTTGGGCGCGTTTGGGCGGGTTGATGGGTGTTCGGCAGCGCCGTTCGCGATGATTTCCCGCCGGTTGCCGACGGCGGGTCGAGCGCTTCCCTGCGGGATCGTGGCCGCTTCGTGTTGGCTTCCTGGTTTCGCCTTCGGCCCTTCGACTGTGCTCAGGACAGGCGTCGTGGCCGTCGGGGTGTCACGCGGCCACAGCGGGCGGTGCGCGCGCTGCAGGCCGGTAGTGCGCTTTCTCCAGCGCGCCGTGCTTTTCGAAGTGGGCGAGGATGGCGCGGATGGCGGTAGGTTCTTCGATGCTGGCGACGATGCGCACCGAGCCGCCACAGTGGATGCACGTGTTCACGTCGATGTTGAAGACGCGCTTGAGGCGCTGCGCCCAGGTCATCGCGCGACGCTGCTCAACGGGAGTGCGCTGGTCTGTGCTCGCCTCGGTCGATTCCACGTCGGTGGCTGGCCGTTTGCCGCGCCCCGATGGCGTCAGTTGCGCGCGCAACTTCGCGTTTGACGCACAAATTCGCCCGGAGCGAATTTGAACAGCCGAAGGGTGGCCCGGAGGGCGGAGGGCGGAGGGCAGGATGCCCAGAGTAAAGACGCCGTGGAAGCGGGTCAGGTGGGCACGCGGTGGCGGTACCAGGGCCGCGAGTTTGGTGATGACGAATCGGCAGGATTGCCGATTTGGACGACCGCAGGTCGCCCGCAGGGTGGCGCGCAGGGATGTGCGCCATCAAGTCGACAGGCTCAAACTCCACGTGCGTCGTGCCGTTCCTCCACGGCGTCTTCAGCGGGTAACGCTGTGCCCTGCGGCGAGATCGACAATCGCTTCTCGCTGATCGCCGGGCGCGCAATGTACCGGCACAGGCGCTCGAGCTTCTGGCTCTCGTGCGCCTCGGCGGCGACGCCCGCATGCAGCGAGAAACCGCCGACCTTGCCGGCATCGCCTTCGGGCGAGCCGTCATCGGCGGGGATCGTCTGCAACGTCGCCACCTTGCGCCCTGCGTGCTTGCCGGTGGCGATGCGGTAGGTGATCGAACTCATCCGCAGCGCGTCCAGGCCGTCGTCGCAGCCTGCGCGGTCGGACAGGAAGGCGGATTACGCGCTGTCGAAGCAGTACCCGGCGCTGATGGCGACCGAAGGCGTCACCCTGATCTTCGAGGACGACGCTATCGACCGGCTCGCCGAAATCGCCTTCGAGGTCAACTCGCGCACCGAAAACATTGGCGCCCGCCGCCTGCACACCGTGATGGAGCGATTGCTGGACACGCTCTCCTACGAAGCCCCCGACCGCAGCGGCGACAGCGTCACCATCGACGCCGCCTACGTCGACCGCCAGCTCGGCGACCTGGTCAAAGACCAGGATCTGTCGCGCTACATTTTGTAGGCCACAGACCATGAGCGGACCGCGCCCCACCCGCATCGTCATGCACTCGGCGTCGCACGTGCTCGAAGTCGGTTTCGACACCGGCGAAGTGTTCCGCCTGCCGGCCGAGTACCTGCGCGTTGAATCGCCCTCCGCCGAAGTTCAGGGCCACGGCCCCGGCCAGAAGCTGCTGGTCGGCGGCAAGAAACACGTCAATATCGACCACGTTGTCCCGGTCGGCCAATACGCCGTCCTGCTGCGCTTCAACGACGGCCACGAAACCGGCATCTACAGCTGGAAGCTGCTCTACGAACTGGGCACAGGACAGGCCGAGCGCTTCGACAAGTATCTGGCCGCGCTGGAGACTGCGGGGATGGGGCGAAGCTGAGAAGATTATGGCCCCGTTAAGAGTTTGATTCCTGGGGTAGAGCCGCCCCGCACCAAGGAGTTGTAGATGGCCGAAGTAAATTTCGAAGCCCACGGAACTGCGACGTTCACGGACGAGATTGGTTGCTTTGTGACTCGTGGGGCCACTGGTCGCGTCGTCGAAACTCTCACCAAGGAACAGTGGAAGTGCGAGGCGGATGTTTTGGATTGGCTCAATGCGTCCGGCGACGACGTTGATCATCAAGGGCGAGCTCAAGTCTTGGATGGGCTAGCCAAGTTGAATCGCGCTCCCCCATGTATTGCGTTCAGAGCAAGAGAGTTCGAACGCAACGGTTCGCCGCCAACAATGTTGGATTTTGGCCCGAATCCACTAAGGCGTCGAAATCGCTACAACCGCGACGGAGAGGCAGCGCTCTATCTCGGTAGTTCGCTCGACGGAATTCGATCTGAGATGAAGGTCTACGCGCAGCCGGGCAACGATTTTTTCGTAGCAACGTTCGGCTCAATTGATCCCGCGCTCAGAATCGCGGACCTGACGGATCGAACTCTCCCGAACGCTGTCCATCATGCGTTTGATCGAGCAGAGCGCGAGGACGGAGAGTCTGCCGGTCAGCGTCTTGCGGGCCTGGTTCGCGACTTCGGCTGGCAGGGGATGTTGGTCCCCGGAGTGCGCGGTTCGCCAACGAACCGCTATTGCAATCTCGTAGTCTTCAGCGTCGAGGACTGGAAGAATTGGATTGATCAGGAGTCGACGCCAGTGCGACTAGCCGCAGACTGACACCTATTCTTTGCTGGCCGTCGAACGAACTTTGGACGATTTGCCAAGGATGACGACGCTTTCTGAAACCGGCTTGAGAGTGTGGGAGTATAGGCAATTCAAACGCCCTTTTCGAACAGTCTGGCGAGTAGGCGGTGGTCGCGCAAGCGCCAGTTTGGGCGCAGATCGGATGTTCGTGGGTGGAATTTCGGCATCGCGGGCGCGCGGCGCTCAGCGTCCGCGGCCATTTCCCGCCGATTTCCGACAGCGGGCCGAGCGCTTCCCTGCGGGATCGTGGCCGCTCCGTGTTGTCTTCCTGGTTTCGCCTTCGGCCCTTCGACTGCGTTCAGGACAGGCGTCGTGGCCGGCGGGGTGTCACGCGGCCACAGCGGGCGGTGCGCGCGGGGCGGGTCGGTAGTGCGCTTTCTCCCGCGCGCCGTGCTTTGCGAAGTGGGCGAGGATGGCGCGGATGGCGGTGGGTTCTTCGATGCTGGCGACGATCCGTAGCGTGCCGCCACAGTGGCCGCACGTGCTCACGTCGATGTTGAAAACGCGCTTGAGGCGCTGTGCCCAGGTCATTGCACGCCGGCGCTCAATGGGGCTGCGGTCGTCGATGTTGGCCCCGGCCGATGCCACGTCGGTGGCTGGCCGTTTGCCGCGCCCCGATGGCGTCAGCTGCGCGCGCCACTTCGCGTTTGGCGCAAAGACGCCGTGGAAGCGGGTAAGGTGGGCGCGCGGTGGCGGTACCAACGCCGCCAGTTTGGCGATGAAGTCCACCGGCTCAAACTCAACGTGCGTCGTGCCGTTCTTCCACGGCGTCTTGAGCTGGTACCGCACCCTGCCCTGCGGCGAGATCGATAGGCGTTTCTCGCTGATTGCCGGGCGCGCGATGCAGCGGCACAGGCGTTCGAGCTTCTGGCTCTCGTGCGCCTCGGCCGCGACGCCCGCATGCAGCGAGAATCCGCCGACCTTGCCGGCGTCGCCTTCGAGCGAGCCGTTATCGGCGGGAATCGTCTGCAGCGTCGTAACGACGCGCCCTGCCTGCGCACCGGTAGTGATGCGGTAAGTGATCGAACTCATCCGCAGTGCGTCCAGGCCGTCGTTGCAGACTGCGCGGTCGGACAGAAAGGCGGATTCGTCTTCGCCTTCGAGCCAGCCCTGGCGCGCCAGATGCCGGCACACACGGTGCGCGATCTTGCCGGCCAACTGCGTCAACTGCGCGGAAGTCGGCGCGCGGGCGCGGCGCAAGCGCGGCTTGTCCGGCCGGGCGGCCACCGGCTCGTACACGCCGTCGAGCCACAGCATATGAAAGTGGACATTCAAGTTGAGCGCGCTGCCGAAGCGCTGGATCAGCGTCACCGCGCCGCACTGCGCTGTGCTCCGCTCGACGCCCGCTTGATCCGCCAACCATCCTGCGGTCACGCGATGCACGATCCCCAGCACCGGGCCGATGGCGTCGGGCTTGCTGGCGAACAGGAAACGCAACGGCACCGGGACACTCAGCACCCATTGCCGCACCGGCCGCGGGCCGAACACATCTTCCACGAGGTGCCGCGCACTCTCGGCCATGCGGCGTGCGCCGCAGCTCGGGCAGAAGCCGCGCTTCTTGCAGGAGAAGGCCATCAACCGCTACTCCGGGCTTCCTGCCCTACGCCCTTCGGGCCAGCCTACGGCTGTTCAAATTCGTTCCAGACGAATTTGTCCTCATGGCACTGCTCGCACACCACGCGCAGGAAGCCGTTCTCGAGCACGCCGCAGCGCAGGAACGCCTCAAACTCCTCGCGCACGGTCTCGGGCAGCGAGCGATCTTCCGCCTCAAGACGCGCAATCAAATCCGGGTAGTGCGCCTGCACCAGCGCGTACAGCAGCGTGCGCTCGGGCGCATGCCGCGCGTAAGTCGGTGCGGCCGCCTGCGCGGTCGGTCCGGCGCTGGCGAGGCGCGGCGTTGCGCGTCCCTCCAGTGCGCTGAGGCGCAGCACGAAACGCTCCTGTACATCGACGGATGCACAGTGTTTCGCGCGGCTTCATCGCCGCCCATCGGCGTTTGTCCCGTTCACGGGTAGGACATCGCTGCTGCGCAGCGTAGGAATTCGCCTATCTGTTGCTGTTGTCCGAGACCCCACACTCCGGAGGCGAGTTCGGTTGATGAACGCGCTGGATCCACCCGACGCGCATGCGTTGAGGCGCTGGAGGAGACCTTCGGCGCGCGCCACATCCAGGAGAGCTGACCCCCTCTGTCAACCTACTTGTCGCCGCAGTAAAAACCTCGGGGGCGACTAGGAAATGATGATGAAGAAGATCCAGAAGCACAGTCCAGAACAACGCGCTGAGGCATTGCAGCGTGTGGCGTTGCGTAGCGATCAGACCATTGAGCAGGTTGCAGACGCCTGCGGCGTGCTGGTTCACACCTTGAAGGGATGGATGCGAACGGTTTGGCGTACGCGTGTGGGGAGTGGGCCGAACCCCGCTCCGGGGTCCTACAGTCCGGCTCAGCAACTCGATGCGCTGGTCGAGACGGCGCATTTTGACGGGCCGGCATTGGCGGCGTGGTGCCGTGGCAAGGGTCTGTTTCCGCACCACCTGCAGGCGTGGCGAGCGGCCTTGACGGCGCCGCGTAGCGACACCTCGCAGGCGCTGCGCGAGGCCTGCCGTGAGCGTGATGGCTTGGAGCGCGAGCTGCTGCGCAAGGGTGGCGCGCCTGCGTCGGCTGTCCCGTATTCAGGCCAACGCATTCAGGCCTCCCGCAGTGCCTCACCTTCGCACTACTCCCGCCAGCGCTCTGCGCTCCAGCCTTTCTTGACTCCGATTTTTTCGACTGTCCCGTGTTTGCCGTGTTTGCTGCCAGCGCTCTGCGCTCCAGCCCTTTCTTGACTCCGATTTTTTCGACTGTCCCGTGTTTGTGCGCATTGATGTCATCAGCACGAATCGCCAGGAGGCCGACTGCGCACTGGGACCGGTGCTCGGCTTGCCCGGGTTCGGGTTCCAAAAGATGAGCCAGGCCGACTACCTCGAGCTCGTCGACCACACCGGAAGACAGATCCATCCCGGCAAACGCGGCGCGATCACCGGGCCCCCACCGGGCGCCCTCGCGCGCATCGGCTACACGCCCGAGCGCTGGCGAAGGCAAGTGCTGGCCGTCGGCTCCGACTACTACCGAGCCATCGGCACCGTCGAAGCGCCGGTCGAGAAAGCCGCCGAGATCGGCCAGAAGTGGCTGCGCGGCGTCGTTTTCGCGCGGAGCTAGAAAGCGTCGGGCTGATCGCAGGTACAGGCCGCGTTGCTCATGGCTTGGGGAGTGCCGCGCATGCGGGCCGTTGCGACTCCAGAGCATAGAAGCTGCAAGGTCAAGCTCATCCCGTGGCGCGCCTGCGTCGGCTGTCCCGTATTCAGGCCAACGCATTCAGGCCTCCCGCAGTGCCTCACCTTCGCACTACTCCCGCCAGCGCTCTGCGCTCCAGCCTTTCTTGACTCCGATTTTTTCGACTGTCCCGTGTTTGCTACTGTCCCGTGTTTGCTACTGTCCCGTGTTTGCTGCCAGCGCTCTGCGCTCCAGCCCTTTCTTGACTCCGATTTTTTCGACTGTCCCGTGTTTGTGGTCCCGTGTTTGCTTGGTCCCGTGTTTGCTTGTTCTCCCACAAAAAACGGTTCGCGGGCGCTTGACATTCGACGCCGACAGGACGAACGTCCATCGTGCATCATGCACTGGATAGCGCGCCCGCGTGGCGCGACAGGGGAAGGAATCCATGATCGGCAGTCGCCAATCTCCGGCAATCTTCAGCATCCGTCATGGCGCCGGCTCGCCCGTTCCTGTCCGATACCCATTCCATCTTTTCTGCGCCCCTGCCGTGCGGTCCCCGGCGGACAAGCATTGCGCGGACGTCCGCTCGTCAGAACGCACTCTTCCCGTCAGCCGCTCGCAAAGGGGTACGCATCGTCATGGCCAAACCACCGTTCACCGTCGCCGACTATCTGCTCACCCGGCTTAAACAGCTCGATGTCACCGAGGTGTTCCAGATCCCCGGTGACTACGTCAAACATTTCACCCAGGCGCTCGAACACTTCGACGGCATCGAGACCATCGGCGCCATCAACGAACTGGACGCCGCATACGCCGCCGATGCCTATGCGCGCACCCGCGGTCTGGCCGCCGTCTCGCTGCAGTTCGGCGTGAGCACCGCCAGCGCGCTCAACGCCATCGTCGGCGCGTGGGTCGAGCGCAGCCCGATCGTGGTGATCAGCGCCACGCCCGGCGCCGACATGCGCAACATCACCGACATGTACGACGTGCTCTATCATCATTCCACCGGCGATCTCGACGCCGACCGCAAGATCTACGAGAACGTCACCGTCAAGGCCATCACTCTCAGCACGAATGTCGGTGCCTCCGAACAGATCGACGATCTGCTGATCGAAGCCATCACCCATCAGCGCCCGGTGTACATCGCCTGCTACAAGGAAGTCTGGGCGCAGCCCTGTCCGCCGCCGTCGAAGCTGCCGCTGAAGCCGCGCGTCGTGCGCAGCCCGGCGCTGGCGCTGGAGAATGCTGTGGAAGCCGCATGGGCGCAGATCACCGCGGCGAAGAACCCGCTGATCTTCGCGGGCGTCGAGCTGCTGCGCTTCGGCCTGTCCGATCTGCTGCACAAACTCATCGACGCCAGCGGTTTCCTCTACACCACCACCACGCTCGGCAAGACGGTGCTGGACGAGGGCGGCAAGAAGTTCATCGGCACCTACTCGGATGCCGCGTCGATCGATACGGTACGCACGATCGTCACGGAAGCGGATTGCGTCCTGACCCTGGGTACCATCATCACCGACGACTATCTGGTCTTCATCGAAAGCAAATACGCCGACATGGTGCTGGCGACCACGGCCGGCGCCCGCGTCGGCTATTTCAAATATGCCGATGTGACCATGCGCGATTTCATGGAAGCGCTGCTGGCGAAATTCAAAAGCGACAAGGCCTATCCCATCAAGGCGGTGGCGCCGCCGCAGCCGAAATATCCGCAGCCCTGGGCCGCGAACGACGATCCAGTCTACAAGGACAAGCCGCAGCTGCTGACCTACAACCGCTTCTTCCAGCACTCGATGAAATTCCTGCACGACCACGACATGCTGAAGGACATCGTGATGACCTACGGCGTCAGCGCGGCGCTGTATGTGGCGACCAATGCCTACGGTTTGAAGCAGGGCAGCTTCGTGTCGTCGGCGGCGTGGCAGTGCATCGGCTTCGAGACCGGCGCGGCCGCGGGCGCGCAGCTGGGCAGCGGCAAGCGCGCATGGACGGTCGCGGGCGACGGCGGCTTCATGATGGTCTGCCAGTCGCTGTCGACGCTGGCGCAGAACAAATTGAACGCGGTGATCTTCGTGATGAGCAATCAGGTCTACGCGATCGAGCAGGTCTACGTCGACATGAGCGCGTTCAAGCCGGGGCCGGAGAACACCTTCGATGCCTTCGATATCCTGCCCGACTGGGACTATCTGGCACTGGCCAAGGCCTTCGGCGCCGAAGGCATCCGCGTCGAAACCGTGGATCAGCTCAACGCCGCGCTGGCGCGGATCAGGAAGATCAAGGACCGACCGGTGCTGGTGGAAGTGGTCATCCCGCAGAAGGACCTGCCCGGCCAGATGTATCGGCTCGGCAGCGAGTGATGCGGCCAGAACCTGCGTGCAAAAGCATTCCGACACATCATCAAGGACCGATCCCATCATGAAACACAAGACCTACTCGATTTTCGGCGCCGGCGCCGCAGGCCTCTACACCGCATGGCGGCTGCTCAACGGCAAGGCCCGCAGCCCGAAACACGCCGCGAAGCAGCTGAAGAAGGGCGATGTGCTGGAGCTGTACGACTGGGGCAAATACGATTTCAGCAAACAGCATCCGGGCACGCGCGCCGCCGGCGCCCGCATCTGCACTTGGCATTACAAGAACGACAGCAACAACGCGTACGTTGAACTCGGCGGCATGCGCTATTCCTACTGGGACGACAAGCCATCGAAGGCGTTTCCCGATCCCAACGACGGCCTCGCGCCCGGCCATCGCGTCGTGACCAAGGTCATCTCGATGCTGGGACTGGATGAATACTCGGTGCCGTTCAACGTCACCTCGAACCAGCTGTTCTACCTGCGCACGCGCAATTTCTATCTCAACGACATCACGTCCAACCTGCCCGCGCCGTACGCGATGGATCATTACGGCGCATCGACGACGCCCGACCAGGGCTTCACCACCGTTGAAAGTCTTGCGGTCACCAGCACCACCGGCCCGCAGACGCGCACCGAGTGGTGCGAGTTCTACCGCAGCGGTCGCATCACCGTGCAGCTGCCCGAAACATCGATCTTCCAGCAGGGCGACTTCCTGAAGGATATCGGTTACTGGAACCTGCTCTACGATCAGCTCGGTTCCGAAGGCTACGATTACGCCGCCGACGGCAACGGTTACAGTTCGAACGTGATCAACACCAACTCGGCGGTGTCGTTCAACATGAACAACGAGTTCACGCCGGGCAGCCAGTACCGCACGCTGTCGATGGGCTATTCCGGAATGTTCAACGCGCTCTTCGACAAGATCGTCGCGCTGGCGAAGCAGAAGGGGATCGATTTCAGGTATCACCCGGATACGCGCCTGCACTCCATTCTCTGGAAGAACGACAAGGCCGTGTTCACGTATGCCGCCCGCAGCAAACCGAATATCGCCGCCGGCAGCCGCGAAGCCGATGTCGCGTGGATGGCGATGCCGCGCGCCGCCATCGATCTGGTCGCGCAGGCCACACGTTTCCGCAGTTCGGTCGACGGCGAGATCGACGTACTCAATCACGAGAAGGTCAATCTCTATCTCGAATCGACCATCATGCAGCCGTCCTACAAGGTCGGCATGTTCTTCGACCAGCCTTGGTGGGCGCCCGACGCCGCGAACCCTGCGCCGTATCCCGCGCAGATCATCGGCTACGTGGTCACGCCCGACGTGATCGCCGCGCTCCGGAAACAGAAGTTCCCGGCCAGGGCGTTGAAGGCATTGGCATCGATGCTCGACGTGCCGTACGGATCGGCCACTGATGTGGTGCGCGCCATCGAGGACATTACCGAGCAGTCGCTCACCGTGCTGCAGGTCAAGCAGCTCACCGCCGCCGCACGTCGCGACACCATCGGCCCCAGCGTGACCAATTCGCCGATCCGCATGGTGGTGTATTTCGGCAACAACGCACCCAAGCAGAATCCAAAACAGAAGCCCGTCTACGGCATCCTCGCCAGCTACGACGATGAGGACAATGCCTCGTTCTGGCGCGAGCTCGAACTTGGCGCCAAGCATCAGCGGGTGATCCCGGCATCGCAGGATACCCAGCCGCTGGACGGTCCGCGCAGAGTGCCGGGGCGGATGGTCAAGATGCTGCGCAAGATGCTCGCGGAGATGCACTACGGCCCGAACTCGGACTACAGCGCGGTGCCCGAACCGCTGGAAGCCGCGTACGTCGACTGGTCGCTGCCGCCGTTCAATGCCGGCTACCACGAATGGGCGCCGCATTACGACATCGCCGACGTGCAGCGCAAGATCCGCAAACCGTCGCAGCTCATGGAAAGTACCGACGCCGAGATCTACATCGTCGGCGAAGCGTATTCCAACGATCAGGCCTGGGTGGAAGGCGCCTACTGCACCGCGGAATCGGTGCTCAACGATTTCTTCGGAATCGAACCGATCATCGACAACAGGTGTTACCCGTTTATTTGCCCGGAGTGATCTGCCCGGAGCGAAACGAGGACGCCGTCGAAAATTTCGAAACCGACATCGCCCATCGTCCCGGTCAGCGATACGACGGGCGTGCGCTGATCCTGGACGACAGCCACGCCCTTGTTCGTGTCGGAACCGCCTGCGCTTGAAACCGTGTTGCCATTGGCCGCCGAAACCAGCCATCGCACGCCGGCGCTCAATGGGGCTGCGGTGGTCGATGTTGGCCCCGGCCGATGCCACGTCGGTGGCTGGCCGTTTGCCGCGCCCCGATGGCGTCAGCTGCGCGCGCAACTTCGCGTTTGGCGCAAAGACGCCATGGAAGCGGGTGAGGTGGGCGCGCGGCGGCGGCACCAGCGCCGCGAGTTTGGCGATGACAAGTCGGCAGGATTGCCGATTTGGACGACCGCAGGTCGCCCGCAGGGTGGCGCACAGGGATGTGCGCCATCAAGTCGACAGGCTCAAACTCCACGTGCGTCATACCGTTCTTCCACGGCGTCTTGAGCTGGTAACGCTGTGCCCTGCGGCGAGATCGATAGGCGCTTCTCGCTGATCGCCGGGCGTGCAATGTACCGGCACAGGCGCTCGAGCTTCTGGCTCTCGTGCGCTTCGGCGGCGACGCCCGCATGCAGCGAGAAACCGCCGACCTTGCCGGCATCGCCTTCGGGCGAGCCGTTATCGGCGGGGATCGTCTGCAGCGTCGCGACCTTGCGCCCTGCGTGCTTGCCGGTGGCGATGCGGTAGGTGATCGAACTCATCCGCAGCGCGTCCAGGCCGTCGTCGCAGCCTGCGCGGTCGGACAGGAAGGCGGATTCGTCTTCGCCTTCGAGCCAGCCTTTGCGAACCAGATGCCGGCACACACGGTGCGCGATCTTGCCGGCCAACTGCGTCAACTGCGCGGACGTCGGCGCGCGGGCGCGGCGCAAGCGCGGCTTGTCCGGCCGGGCGGCCACCGGCTCGTACACGCCGTCGAGCCACAGCATATGAAGGTGGACATTCAAGTTGAGCGCGCTGCCGAAGCGCTGGATCAGCGTCACCGCGCCGCACTGCGCTGTGCTCCGCTCGACGCCCGCTTGATCCGCCAACCATCCTGCGATCACGCGATGCACGATGCCCAGCACCGGGCCGATGGCTTCGGGCTTGCTGGCGAACAGGAAGCGCAACGGCACCGGGACACTCAGCACCCATTGCCGCACCGGCCGCGGGCCGAACACCTCCTCCACCCGATGCCGCGCACTCTCAGCCATGCGCCGCGCGCCGCAGCTCGGGCAAAACCCGCGCTTCTTGCAGGAGAACGCCAGCAGCCGCTACTCCGGGCTTCCTGCCCTACGCCCTTCGGGCCAGCCTACGGCTGTTCAAATTCGTTCCAGACGAATTTGTCTGCATGGCACTGCTCGCACACTACGCGAAGGAAGCCGTTCTCGAGCACGCCGCAACGCAGGAACGCCTCGAACTCCTCGCGCACGTACTCCGGCAGCGAGCGGTCTTCTGCCGTAAGAGCCGCCAATAGTCCAGCGTCGCCGGAGCCAGATGGTGCCGATCGCAGTATTGCCGCCGCGTCAGACCACTTTCGTCGAAGCGCCTGACATGCGCCGCCCAGAAGCTCCGTTGCTGCGCCCGTCCCGCCATGCCGCCACTCCCACCATTAGACCGGGCGCGAGCGTGGCGGGATCGACGCGGGTCGGGGAAGGTGTGGTGGGCGGACGCTTACGCTTGAATCACGCTCACCCGAGGCCCGCCAGAACATGGCCCCGCATCCGTGAAAAAGGTGGGGAAACGTCAGCACCTGAGCCCTATTCGGAGCGACTTATTCACCAAGGAGCCGTAAGGCACTTTAACAAGGATCATCGGTATCAATCCGGCGCCTGTGCAACCTTGGTGGCTTGACGGTGCTACGCTTTCTGATAGAACAGCGGCTGGGGCTTCGATGAGATCGGGGCCAGGGACAAGGGGACGGAGAGGTAGTTAACCCACCGGCTCCAAAGAATGGCGCCAGAGAACAATAGCGCTGGAAAGCGATATGTTCTGCTCCCCTTTCTCGGCCCCGCGGCACGGAACCGTCCTACATTCAGACAGGAGTCTTTCATGAGCACCGTCGAGCATTTCGATCATCAGCAAGCCTCAGCAGACAGCCAGAGTGCGGGTAGCAGCTCTACACCGCGTGCCGCCATGTCTCCATCCACCGCTCTGACTACGTACCTTCAGCAGGCCCGCCGCCGCGTCGGAGAATTCTGGACGAAGGGTCCCGAGCTCGTCCAGATTCCCGACTTCGACCAGCTCGTCGCCGCCGCGGGGAAGCTCGACTCCACATCACCCGAAACGGCTCCGTACGTCGCCTCCGTAGTTGCGGGCCTGCTGGGCCGCGCGGCTTCCGTGGACTGCGAGAACCCGCTCCCGACCTCACCGGTCTTTCCGGCAGACCACCGGCTGCACCTCTCGATGGGAGCGGAGTGGTACTGGGTCGGGGCGCACCTCGACGTCGTGAACGCCGCCGATCCGGACGATACCGGCCGGATTGCTGTGCTGTACTCGATCCAGCGGCAGCGGGTGGTCGGGATGACAGTCCAGGACATGGCGGGCTGGAGTGACACCGACGCGCAGCTGACGTCTTCCGTCGGCACGGTGACGGTCCAGACCACCGGGCAGACCTCTTACGTGCGGCGACGGCCAAACCTCCAGTGGACCGCGGTCGGCGGATGTGCCGAGTTCAGCGCCGAGAACGAACCCCTGCTCTTCCGGTGCGGCGCGGATTTCGTCAGCGGCTCCGTGGACGTGCTGCCGCTCAGGATGTACATGGACGACGGTGAGACGCAGGTCGACCTGACGCTGAGCAACCCCCGCGTCGCACCGGCGGACGCGTTCTTCCTGCAGGGCGTCCCGCAGACACCGGGCGTCACGCCGCCCCCGACGCCGGGCATCTACTACAGCTGGCCGCAGCTCGACGTGGCGGGCACCATCCGCGTGGGAGGAAAGGTGTACGAGGTGAAGGCCGGAACCGGCTGGGTCGATCACCAGCTGATGGCGACGAGCCTGGAGAATTCCGCCAACGCCGCGGCCCCGCTGCCGTTCGTCGACGATCCGGAGCCGCTGAACGGCTGGTCGTGGCAGTACTTCAACCTTGCGAACGGCGACGCCTTCACGCTCGCCTCGTTCCAGCAGGGCGAGCTCAACGTTACGCCGCCCGTGGGCTACGGCTACTACGTCGCCCTCCCTCCGGCCGGGGAGGAGCGCGCGGCCCCCCGGAAATGGAGCTCGTCATACCTTGTCGGAGCGATGACGCTCAAGGATTTTCAGGAGTTCAGCGTGGATGCCGGCGGCGGGCCGCCATCGCGTGGCGCGGCCACGGTGCAGATCCCCACTTCGTGGAGCTATCTGCTGGGCACGGTGGGTGATGGGCCGTTGAAAGCCGGGCTTATCGCGCGGACCCGGAAGTGGAGCGACGTCGGAACGTTCAACAACGCCAATGGAAGCCTCGCCAGCGAGCTGCCGGTGGACCTCGTCGACCTTTCGGTGGGCGGGACGGGCGGCGGCGGCTTCGGATCGGGTACCGGGTTCGGCGAAACAATCAACTTTGAACCGGTGGCGCAGTACCGCGCTCGTGCGCTGGCGTACCTCGCGTCCGTTTGATCGTCGGGATGGAGGAAGGGCGTGCGGCGACATCGTTCGCCGTGCGCCTGTCTGCTTCCGGCGCCTTGGGCTGAGGACTGAGAACTGAGGACTGACAATTCATTCAAACCGGTTTCGTCGCTTCTTCGGTTCGGATTGACGCAAGTGTTGTCAGGTGCCCGACGGCCAAGCGATGACCGCTTCGGCGCTGCCGGCATGGAAATGGCAAGAGCGGCCGGTCCGGTTGGTCGATGACACGTCCGCGCCGATGGCGGACACGCCGACGAACCAGGCCGCATTTCCACAACAGCTGCAAGAGCCCGCCATGGTGATCTAAGAGATCTGGGTCTGAGGTTTCCCCACCTTTTCACCCGTAAAGCGCCATGTTGTGCCGAGCCTCGGGTGAGAGTGATTCAAGCTTGTCCAGCATGGCTTGGACAGGACGGGTCAGCCATCTTCGTACCAGCGCTTCCCAGCCGAGCCGGACCAACGAATACAACCTGCGCTTTGTGGCGAATTGATTGAGCTGTCGCTAGTAGCCATCCGCTTCGGCAGCCATGCCCGCCAGCCAGGCGGCAAAGACCGCCAAGGCGTGCAGCAACAGCAGGATATCGATGCGTTCGCTCTTGCGGGTCAGGCTGTCCTCGAATGCCTGGCCATAGCGATGCGATTTGAGATCGCGGAAGCCCAACTCGATCTGCATCCGGCGGCGATAAAGGGCCACCACTTGCGGTACCGCGAGTTCGCGCAACGACAACGACACGGCCAGCACCCATGGTTGTAAGCGTCCGCCCACCGCACCTTCCTATGTGAGCTGATTTCCCCGAGCTTCGCGTCTTTCTCGTGGGGAGGTTCGGTCGATGAGGTGTTCGGAGACGTGGCGGTGGCGGGCGCATGTGCGCTCG
>Ga0335395_10001428_pt1 | contig 15080 bp, 12 predicted proteins | sample MAT02_FD_205744 | JGI IMG/M metagenome (GOLD analysis project Ga0335395, IMG submission 205744) | Freshwater microbial communities from Lake Fryxell liftoff mats and glacier meltwater in Antarctica - MAT-02 (spades assembly) (version 2) ...
ATTTGGGTCATGCGAGGTTAATTAATGCGAATTTGCGATCGGCAAATTTGACTGAAGCTTATTGCAGCACTGCTAATTTTGAATGCGCGGATTTTCGAGGTGCTGATTTGACGGGCGCTTATTTGAGTAAGGCGAATTTGCGGGGCGCAAATTTGTGCGGCGCGAATCTGACTGACGCTACAGTTTCCGATGAACAACTAGCAATGGCAAAGACAAATTGGTTGACGATTAAGCCGGATGGTAAGCGGGGTTTTGGATTCTAAGAAGTCATTGGTCATTGGTCATTGGTCATTGGTCATTGGTCATTGGTCATTGGTCATTGGTCATTGGTCATTGGTCATTGAGCCGAGGGAAGAACAAAAATGCTCCCAATCTCCCAATCTCCCCCTGTCAGGTGATTCCCTAGGAGGAAGTTCGATCGCCCGTCATCCGCCTAAATTAAAGAGTAGCAATGGAGGATTCGATCGCACAAACCATGAAACTGCTCAACCACCGCACTCGACTGCTTCTTTCCGCCGGCATCCTGGCCCTGGCCTACTTTGTCACCGGAAAACTCGCAGCGTCCGTACTGGGACTGGTGAAAGCCGAAGCCTCGCCCGTGTGGCCGCCCGCAGGCATTGCTTTGGCGGCCATGCTGCTGCAAGGGCGGCGGATGTGGCCGGGAATTGCCCTCGGTTCGGTGCTGTTAAACTCAACCGCCGGGGCTGGTGTACCCTTAGCCGTCATTGTCACGTCCGCCTTTAGCGTCACCGTGCAAGCGCTGGCTGGGGAGGCCGTGCTCAGTCGCAGCGGATTTTCTACTAAGCTCGATCGACTGCGAGATGTTGTGGGTTTGGTGGCCGGCGCTGTCATCGGGTCTACTTTGGTGGGTTCTACCCTCGGCAATTTGGGCACTTGCATTTTTGGTTGGGCTCAGTGGAGCAATTTCTCTCGGAATTGGTGGACTACATGGCTCGGAGACGGTATGGGAATCTTGATCGTCACACCGGTGCTGCTGACTTTAAATCACGCCTTTAAAAGTTTTCATGTTTCAAAAAAAGATCGAAGTATTGCAAGTTTTTTAGCATTTTTTAACTGGGCAAATTACCGTTTGCTAATTACTAATTATTTATCAAAATTTCAGGATAATAAAAATCGCTACAATCTGGGAAATTCACTTTTAAATTATTCAGAAATAGCTCTATGGCTAACTTTATTACTGAGCGTTAGCTCGCTGGTTTTTTGCTCGAAAACACAGGCCGCGAGCGCTCTGTATCCGCTGGAGTATTTGCCTTTTCCTCTGATAGTTTGGGCAGCTTTGCGATTTCGTCAGCCGGGAGCGATTTTTGCTTATTCGATCGTGTCTTATATCGCGATTTTGGGAGCGGTGCAGGGAGGCGGCCCGTTTCTGGTCAGAAGCGAAAATCTGCAACAGGCGGTTTTATTTTTACAAGCTTTTACCGGTACGATCGCCCTTGTGGCCCTGATGTTGGCTGCCGCCGTGGCTGAACGCGAGCAAGCGCTGGAGTTCGTGCGCCGCACGGCCGCTCTGTTGCGCGATCGCGAAGCCAGTTTAGCTAACGCTCAGCGCATCGCTCAGTTGGGAAATTGGGATTTAAATTTCACCGCCATCAAGCCGGTCGATCGTTGCGAACAATCGGCAGAACACAATATATCATCCAAGATCGAACTGCGGTGGTCGGACGAGCTTTATCGGCTCTTGGGTTTGACTCCGGGAACTGTCAAACCGACACCAGAAGTTTTTTTGCAAGCAGTACATCCAGAAGACCGAGAATTGGTGGCGCGATCGCAATGTCAAGCGATGTTTGAGCGCAAACCCTATTGCATTAACTATCGAATTGTGCTCCCTGACGGCGGAGTGCGGGCTGTCTGCGAACAGTCAGCAATTCACTCAAACATGATAGCCGCCACAGTCCAAGACGTTACCGAACGTCACCGCGCCGAAGCTGCTTTGGGGACATCCTCCGAGCGCGATCGGCTGCTCTCAGAAATGGCCCTGCGAATTCGCCAATCCCTCGATCTCGAAGCAATTCTCAACACTACTGTTGCTGAAGTCCGGCAATTTTTCAAGGTCGATCGCGCTTTCATCGGTATTATGGACGCAGGCGGGGCAAATCTTCCTAGCCCGGTGTACGGTAAAATTGTCGCTGAGTCTGTCGGTGTCCAATACCGTTCTATTTTGGGGTTGTTGCTCACTGACGAGAATCACCTCGAAAAGCAGAAAACTTTTTATGCTAACAACCGCGTCCGAATTGTCTCCGATACTGCTACGGTGCAAGGGGGCAATACATTTGCCAAATACTACCAGGACTATCAAATTCGGGCGACGTTAAATGTGCCGATCGTCCTGGGCGATGAATTGTTCGGGATCTTGGCCGTCAACCAGTGTTCTGGGCCCCGCCAGTGGCAGGAATTTGAAATTGATTTGTTAGAAAAACTTGCTACCCAAGTGGCGATCGCACTTCAGCAAGCCCAACTTTTGCAGCAGGTAAAAGCTCTCAATGCCAACTTGGAATCTCAAGTGGAGGAACGCACCCGCCAACTACAGCAAAAAATGCACGAACTGCAAGAAAGCAACCGCCTGAAAGACCTATTTTTGCACGCAGTTTCTCACAATCTCCGCACTCCAGTTATGGGGATGTTAATCCTGCTGAAAAATTTGCTCAACAAATCGGCATCTGATTGTCCACAGGATGTTCCGGTTTCGCGATCGATTTTGCAGCGCATCGTTCAGGCCAGCGAACACCAATTGACTGTGGTTAATTCCCTCCTCGACGCTCACGCTAGCGAAGTAAAAGGTATTTTCATCAATCCCGAACCGCTGGAATTGCAGTCTTTAACTTCAGCAATTATTGCCGATTTAGATCCGATATTTTCAAAAAATCAAGCAAGTTTGATTCAGGAAATACCGACGAATTTGCCGCGAATTAATGCCGACAGTAAACTCTTGCAACGGGTGTTAGAAAATCTGCTGACTAATGCGATTAAACACAATCATCCGGGAGTTAATATAATTTTGAAAGCCGAGGTGATTGAAGTTGAAAAAGCGCTAATTGCTCAAGAAAATTTACAGGTTTTAACATCTTCCAATAATCCCGTCGCCCGCTGTATCGCTAACCGGATATCTGAGAAGGGCGATCGCACCTCGATACTCGACCAGAAAAAACAGGAAATCCGCGCCAAATTTCACCTCGATGGCAGTTGCCAAATGCCCCGCTATCAGAGTCAAATTGGCAATATCGGCGACAAATTGCCCGAAGTCACCGTAAAAATGGTTCGCTGTACTGTAACAGATAATGGAGTCGGAATCAGCGCCAAACAGCGGGAATCTCTGTTTGAACTTTACGTTCAAGACCCGAATAGCCGACAATTAACAGGGCTGGGTTTGGGACTTTACCTCTCCAGGCAAATTATCAAAGCTCATGGCGGCGAAATCGGTGTCGAAAGCACTCCCGGAGGCGGCTCGACTTTCTGGTTTTCGCTACCTGTTATGGAAATATAGCCTTTTTCAGGTAAATTAGGTGCTCCTGGGTATTGGGCATAGGGCATAGGGCATAGGGCATAGGGCATCGGGCATCGGGCATCGGGCATCGGGCATCGGGCATCGGGCATCGGGCATCGGGCATCGGGCATCGGGCATCGGGCAATTGCTAATTGGTAGTAGTAAATAACAAATAACAAATAACAAATAACCAATAACCAATAACCAATAACCAATAACCAATAACCAGTAACAAATAACAAATAACCAATAACCAGTGACAAATAACTATTTATGACCTACTTGGGCAACAAAAAATCAATTAAGGAATTAACAGTTTACGAGGTGTGGCGCGACCGCTTCCTCCGAGATAGACTGCGCCCTGCTGTGCGAATTGCCATCTTTTTTGCCTTCACAATAATTGTCTATCTGCTGGGCGAAGCAATCTTCGCTCCGCGGGAGTTTAAAATTGTTTATTTGTACACTAGCGCTGCTGTAGAATTGGGTTTGCTGACTTGTTTGGTATTGCAAAAAACTGCGATCGGCAAGCGCTATCCCGGTTTGCTATTTTTGGGTTTTTCCTGGTCGCTAACTGTCATTGTACAGCTTGGCTTAGCGGCAGCACAAGTCGGGCAATTACCGATTTTCATCTGGAGTTTAGCGTTTCTCACCCAAGCTACGCTGATGCCCGTCCGCTGGCGACTTCACCTAATTTCTCAACTAGGCGTTTTGTTCTGCCACATCGGGATAAATTTGGTTTTAAATCTAAGCTTTGCTAAGTATACTGCTTTTCGGTTGAGCGGGTTTTATTTATATTTATTTTGGTTTTGTTTGATTTGCGATTTGTCGGTTTATTGGTACGAATGCCTGCAACGAACAGAATTTAGTACCAGGCGCGAGTTGGAATCTGCTTACCAACAATTGGAGGTGGCGGAGGCGAAGTACCGCAGCATTTTTGAGAATGCCGGCGAGGGAATTTTTCAAAGCACTCCCGACGGCCGCTATATTACGGCTAATCCAGCTTTGGCGCGGATTTACGGCTGCGATTCCCCGGAAGAAGTGACGGCAAAGTTTACTGATATTGAGCGACAGTTATATGTTGATCCCGATCGCAGAAATGAGTTTTTGCGATCGATCGCGGGAAGTAACACAGTCTCGGATTTTGAGTCGCAAATTTATCGCTCAGACGGCAGTATTGTCTGGATTTCCGAGAAAGCGCGGGCGGTTCGGGATAGCAGCGGTTCCGTGCTTTATTATGAGGGTTTGATTGAGGATATCACGCAGCGCAAACAGGCACAAGAATCGCTGCGGGTGTTTATTCACGCTCTTTCTCACGACTTGCGTAACCCAGTAGCGGGAATGTTAATGGTGCTGAAAAATTGGCAGACGAAAACAGGGGATTCGATCGCAATTTCCCGTTCTATTTTGGAGCGGATGATTCAAGGTAGCGAGCAGCAATTGCGGTTGATAAATTCGCTGTTGGAAGTTCACGCCGGGGAATTGCGCGGTTTGGTTCTGCACTGCGATCGGGTAGATTTGAGGGCATTAGTTGAAGCTACGGCGACAGATTTGGAGCCTTTAATCAATGAGGCTCAAGCTACTTTTACAAATTTAGTGCCTGATAATTTGCCCGCCGTGAACGCTGACACGACTCATTTGTGGCGCGTGTTTTCTAATTTAATTGCTAATGCTTTGAAGCACAATCTGCCTGGATTGAATTTAACGGTTTCCGCTCAAGTTATAAATGCGGAAAAATTAATTATAAATCAAAAGGAAGCGAAACAGGACATAGAGAAATTACCGATTACCACCCTTCGGCTTCGCTCAGGGCAAGATTACCGATTACCAATTCCCAATTCCCAATCCCCAATTACCAATTTCCCAAGTAGTATGATTTACTGTACAGTAGAAGATGACGGAGTGGGAATATTGCCGGAACAGTGCGAACATCTGTTTGACCTTTACGTTAGGGGCGATCGATCCAGACACTCAGTCGGTTTGGGTTTGGGTTTATATCTTTGTCGGCAAATTATTGGTGCTCACGGCGGGGAAATTGGGGTAATTAGCAGTCCCGGTGCTGGGGCAATTTTTTGGTTTACTTTGCCGCTGGCTGAAAATTCCCGGTGAGTTGTTTGTATGTTTAATTACATTTTATTTAGCAACATCGCGCGATATTTAGAAAGTTCTTAATTGCACAAACCCTTGCGAAATATTGCTTCTTCGGACGGACATCGGACTTCTGCTATACTTTGGTTGTACAGTCGCCGGTGGCTTTTTGAGCGGCCGGGGCCAAATTAGTCGCTCGGACTATTGATATTAATTTAAAACCGTGCTAGAGTGACCGAAATGTTTCTTAATGAAAAAAAAATCCGAGCTTCAGATTTTCTTTATAAACATCGTTTAATCTAGAAAATCTCTAAAACTAGATAAAAAATCTGCAATTTATGTTTGTCGAAAACAGCTCAGAAAATACAGATCAAAACGATGCAGCGAGGTACGACTTAGCCAAATATAACGAGCGGTCGTTCTCAACGTTAATTCGGGCGCTCCGTATTTCCCAAGGTTACTTTTCTTTCGTTTTAGTCAACTGCAACTCCCTGGCTTTGCGGCAGCAAATAGTCGATCGCCTGCAAGCAACTTCTGCCCAGAAACCGCAGCAACTACTGTTACCCGAATCGGCGACAACTCTCTACACGACAATCGCAGCAGAAGTAGACGGCGAACCGCCTCCAGCGTTAATGATCCTCGGTTTGGAGTCAGTGGAGTCGATCGATAGACTCCTGCTTTCTACCAACCTAGTATGCAGCGAATTCAGCAAAAAATTTGCCTTTCCCGTCGTCTTTTGGGTGACAGATGAACTTCTAAGAAAAATCATTCGCACCGCCCCAGATTTATACAATCGGATGACAACAATTAGATTCATTAGTCATTAGTCATGGGGCATGGGGCATGGGGCATGGGGCATGGGGCATGGGGCATTGGGCAAACAGGTCATTGGCCAAACAGGTCATTAGTCATTAGTCATAGCTATCTTGAAATTATCTGCGTTAATCCGCGTTATCTGCTTAGCATCTGCGGTTGATTTATCAACCAAAGACTTATGCAATAACTCTCTGCTATGCGTTACATCCCGCACATTGCTCGTTGCCAAACTTCGTGCTTATATAAACTCTGCTTCCCAAATCCCGACTAATTCCCCAGCCGCCGCAGTACCCTCAGCCGGAAAATCGGGCAAAAAGTCTTTATCCGCCGCCACCTCATAGGGCCCTTCCTTGAACTCCAAAATCACGGTATCCGGTACCAAAGCTACCAGGGTGTGAATAGTACCCTCTGGAAGTTCCACAGCGCGAGTGGGCCCAGCAGCGCTGACTAGCAACGATCGCAATATTTGACCATTTTCGTTCAAAATCAGAATACCCACTTCTCCTTGAATCACCACAAAAAACTCAAAACCGTTGACTGCTGGCGCGCGCAGGTGTCGGTGAGGGCGCACGTAAGTACCCATTTGCAGCACGTTGACAAACCGCTGCACCTTTTCTGACAAATCGTGGAAATTGTAATTTTGTCGCCCGCGGGGACTGCTGCGGGAGGAAGCTGCAACTTCGTCTAGCAATTCTTGCGTCAAACACTTAATCGGAGCAGGCTGCACAACAGATATCCTGTATTTAATAGTTTTTGAACAAATGGGCTAGTCTGAGATCATGTTTACCAGCATCTCTCTTGACATATGAAAATCGCCAATCAGGTGCGTATCACTAAGGCAATGCGTTTGTCAAGTATTTTTAGAACAAGTATTAGCTCGATCGCCCTTTTGACTATTCTAGTCTGCGCCAGTGCCGTTTCTGCGTCGGAACCGAGGGTGGCACTCTTGGTTACGCAGGAATTGCCCCAGCAGCAACTGAAAGACGAAATTCGCGATCGAGTTCAAGAAGAAGTTGACATCGCTTTTGGGCGCACGGCGGTACTACTCAATGGGTTGGTAATTGCCTTAACTTTGTTTCCGACAGCAGCCGGAGTCGGTGTTTGGTTTCTGTGGAGCAAACTGTCCAAGCAGACAACAATTGCTCGCCAAGAAATCGAAAGTCTCCACTATGATACCATCTCTCAATTAAAACTATTAATTTCTGATGCTGAAAGTATCTTAGGCGAAATTCAACACCAAAGTCACCCAGCGGATGTAGAAACAGACCTTTTATTGCCGGATGCTCAAATTCAAGAATTTGCTCCGGTTAACTACGGCAATTATCAACAGTTATTGACGGCGGATGACTATGCTAAACAGGGAGATGCTTGTTTCTTTGAAAATCGCTATGAAGATGCGATCAGTGCTTACAATCAAGCACTGCAAATTCAGCCGGATTTAGCCGATACTTGGAACAACCGGGGAGTTGTGCTCACTCGAATGCAGCGGTATCCAGAGGCGATCGCATCCTACGAACAAGCTACCACAATTCGCCCGACTTATCCCGACGCTTGGAACAACCGAGGCGTGGTATTATTGGAGTTGCAGAAGTACCCGGAGGCGATCGGCTGTTACGAACAAGCCATCCAAGCCAAACCCGATTATGCCGACGCTTGGAACAACCGAGGCGTTGCCTTTTCCAAAATGCAGGAGTATGAACAAGCAGTCATTTCCTACAATCAAGCTCTACAAGTCAAAAACGATTATACTGACGCTTGGAACAATCGAGGCGTGGCACTCTCCAAATTGCAAAAGTACGAAGCGGCGATCGAGTCCTACGACAATGCTGCTAAAATTCGACCTGACTTTTACAGAATATGGTACAATAAAGCCCGATGTTATGCGCTCCAAGGCAAAATTGATTTAGCAATTGAAAATTTAAACCGCGCAGTGAATCTCAATCCTAATTTGTGCAAAGAGTTGGCAAAAACTGAAGCTGATTTAGAGAAGATTCGCGAACACGATGTCTTTAAGCAGTTGATAAGTTAATACGTGGGGCGTGGATATTGAGAAACCGGGTTTCTACGAATGATTTCGGTGGAGTACGAGAAATAAGGGAAGAAACCCGGTTTCTGAGATTAGCGTACCAGACTTTGTAAGGTAGCGAGAAACCGGGTTTCTCCGAATGATTTCGGTGGAGTATGAAAAATCCAGCAAGAAACCCGGTTTCTGAGATTAGCCTGTACCCAGACTTTGTAAGTAGCGAAAAACCAGGTTTCGTAGAACTTTTTGGAACTTACAAATATTTCTGCAATAACAAACCCATTTTCTCCTTAGTTGCGGCCGGCACTTTGTCCAGCGGAGTCAAAATTGCATATTTCAAAGCTGAATGTGCCTCAGAAATAGGGGCATTTTCTGTTAGCCTCCGCACAGTTTCTTGAATTACTTTTTGAGCATTTTCAGCATTGCGGTGCAAATTGGCAATTACCATTTCTACTGTTACGCTGTCGTGTTCGGTATGCCAGCAGTCGTAATCGGTGACTAATGCTAAAGTTGCGTAGGCAATCTCGGCTTCTCTGGCTAATTTTGCTTCGGGCAAATTTGTCATCCCGATGACTGTGGCATCCCAACTGCGGTAAAGATTTGATTCTGCTTTGGTGGAAAATGCGGGGCCTTCCATGCAGACGTAGGTGCCGCCACGATGCAGGGAAACGTCGGGCAGGTTCAAGGATTCGATCGCACTTACTAACACTTTAGCCAATTCCCCGCAAATCGGATCGCCAAATGTGATGTGGCCGACTATTCCTTCTCCAAAAAAAGTAGAGACTCGATTTTTTGTGCGATCGATAAACTGATCTGGTACTACCATATCTAAAGGTTTGGCTTCTACCTTGAGGGAACCAACCGCCGACGCTGAGATTAAATACTCAACTCCCAGACTCTTCATCGCATAAATATTTGCCCGATAAGGGACTTCTGAGGGTAAAAAAGTGTGGTTGCGGCCATGTCTTGCCAGAAATGCGACGGGCGTACCGTCTAATGTTCCCACAATGGCTGCATCAGATGGCGCGCCAAAAGGTGTATCGATTTTCACCTCTTCAACATCCTTGAGGGCCTCCATCTTGTATAAACCGCTGCCGCCGATAATCCCGATTTTTGCATGAGCCATAATTTTTACCATTTTCGTGACTTTCACTTAGTGATTCTACAGGGCAGACGTAAAGTTTGCGTTCAGCTAATTCAAGATTTGAGCGCAGTCATCGCCTGACTTACACTACATTGTCACAAATATGCAGTGATTTAAATCACAACCATTCTTTACCGAATCTTTAAAAATAAAGGTACTGAATTCTGTTACCTATTTTCATGGTGCTAAAGCAATGACAGTCAGTTATGCCAGTTTACCGAAAATCTCTGTGGAGGCGATCGCCCAGCGAATCTTTGCTTTCCGCCAAATCACTCCCCTCGACAGACGGCTGCTCCAGTCAGCAGTCCTCGACGGGCTCGATCACAAGGATCATTCTCACATCGACCGATTGTGTCAGGGCATCCAAAACGGATTGATTTTAGTTGTGGAATAACTTGGCTGTACTATCTCTTGCTAGATCGAGAGGTTGTTCTAAAATTTGTGTTTGAGTCTGTATCTGCTGGAACTAAGTTCGGGCAGTATTTTATTATGTTTGGGCGCGCGATCGTCCATCGACATCAGAAATAATATTATTTAAATCTTATCGATCGAAATTCAACAGCCAAAAGCCTGTATAAGTCATCCCAGTATCATCCGGTTGCACCAACAAAAAATGCAATCCTTGACTCGATTGCTTGCGCTGTTGGTAAACTTCCGCCGCCGCTTTTACTTCGCTATCTTCAAAAGTCGCGACAACCCATCTATCGGCTAATCCAGCTTCCAAAATTAATCCGTCGGGAGCTCCGGCGATATAGTTCAATGCGAAGGGTTTGGCTTCCTGAAGCCATCTAGCTAAGCGCATTGACTGTCGCCCGCCGTCAATCACAACTCCCGGTACGGGTACTGTGGAGGCTAAGCCCAAATTTAGCGGTAACAGCAATTCTGGCATTTCTAATATTGGTAGGGGACGACCTTGGAAAGCTTCTGCGATGTCGCCGGCGGGTAGGGATGCAAAACGCCAGCTATCGCCCCACAGGTTTTCGGGTAGGGGAAGGGGTGGTGGTGTGTCAAGGGCGATCGCCCGATAAGCTTCACCTGTATAATTAGGCAAACTCGAATATTCTTGGGCGCGTTGTTGCAGCAGGGTTTTCAAAGCCGCAGTGCGCCGAGTCGCTTCTACTTTGACACCCAAAACTTTGCCCGCAGCTTCGATTAAACCGAGAGACTGAGGCCTAAATACTTGAATTATGTCGGGCAATTTCTGGGTTAGCGCTTGCTGCTGGAATTGGGCGGCTAGCCAATTAGAGTTTGCTTCTGACTGGCGACAAAGGGCGCTAAATTGAAATGTTTGTACCGAGTCGCAGATGAGGAGTTCCCACAATGGTTTGCCGGTTTCGTCTCGGAGAGGGCGGCGGTAGAAATCGGCTTGCCAAATACGCATGGGAATTTAAGAGTTAATGTCAACCTAATTTTAATCTGGTTTCGATCCGCGATCGGGTTTTAGCGGTTTTCTCGCCGGGCTTACGTTGTAAGGTAATACTGAAGCGTGCAAGTTAAATGTGGAAAATTTTATTGCGGTTGTTCTAGGGGACATAATATAATTTTGGAGGGGAAATTCGCCCAGGGCAGATTTTTGCCTGTAGAAGTGACAAAAAACTTAATCCTTTAATTGTGCACCGTACCGTCGGGCAAGATTGTACCTGTTAATCTAGCTCCCGTGAGTTTTACCATAACCCGATCGCCATAACCGATTTTAGCACCTGTTAAATCCGCGCCGCTCAAGTCTGCACCACTCAAATCCGCTCCGATTAAATTGGTTTCTCTCAAATTGGCATTGATCAAACAAGCTCCTAACAGGTTAGCCCTGAACAAGTTAGCTTGCTGCAAATTCGCGCCTGTGAGGTTGATGTTGTGCAGAAAAGTATCGCTTAAATCGGCTTGACTCAGGTTGGCATTGCTCAAGTTTCTCCCTGAAAAATCCTTTTCTTTTAAGGAAGCTCCTTTGAAATTGGAACCGCTTAAATCGGGAGCTTGTGGCGCAGCTTGGCGGTAAGACGGAGATGGCTGCGGCGATTGGTAGCGGGAGGTATCTGAATAGGGCCCCGTCGGATTTGCAGAATAGTTTCCACCATAATTTCCCGCATAATTGCCAGCATATTTTCCCGAAGAGGGCTCGGAATAGTAGCGGGGTTCTTTTGGTGTTGCTGGCGGCGGCTGGGTGTTTTGGTGCTGGGTATTTTGATACTGAGTATTTCTGTACTGAGTGTTTTGTTGCTGACTGTCTTGGTACTGAGTGTTTCTGTACTGAGTATTTTGCTGCTGGGTGTTTGGCTGCTGGGTGTTTCTGTACTGAGTATTTTGCTGCTGGGTGTTTGGCTGCTGAGTATTTTGCTGCTGGGTGTGTTTGTGCTGAGTATTTTGTGGCTGGGTGTGTTTGTGCTGAGTATTTCTGTGCTGAACGTTCTGATTATCACCTTTGGGATGAATCGATCGCAATTGTTCGCGAGCTTGATTAATTTCCTTAATCTTTTCTTCAGCTTTATGTAGTAGTCTAGGATTATCTTTGGGGATGCGATCGGGGTGCCAAATGAACGCTAAATCCTTGTAGGCTTGAGTAATTTCTTCTCGGGAAGCTCCCGGCAAGATTCCCAGCACTTTATAATATTGGTCGAGGTCGTTCATATTACCACCTTTCGCTTTAAGAAATTATGAACTAAAAATTAAGATCGGAGCAAAAACGGCTATAAAAGCTTGTTTGTCCGATCGTACATTGGATGCACTATAACTCAGCTAAGCTGCTGCCGGCAAAAAGTCTCGGATTAGCTGCAAATATGTGGCGGCATCCTCCAGCATTGGGAAGTGAGCTGTATTGGGAATTATAACAAATTCTACTTTTTTGCTGAGGGAGGCTGCTTGCTCTGCCATGACGGCGGGGATAATTTGATCGAACTCTCCGGCTACAAGCAGCGTGGGAACGCTCAACCGTGCGAATTCTTGGGGCATTTCCTCGGCTGCTCTTTTGCTGACTGCTGTCACCATTGTACCGATCGCAGCTTCCTCGTCAGCCATTAAGAAATCCTTGAGAAATGCTAAACTGACCGCTGTGGGGAGGGAACGGCGGAGAAATCTCGCCATAAAGATGCGATCGGCAAACGGGATAGAAGCCAGCCAAGACGGGCGAAATTTGACCACATAGCCGCCGAATTTGTGAAAGGTGGTGAAGGATTTCTCGTCGTATGCAAAAATGCCGCTGCAAGTGAGAATTGCTTTTTCTACTTTTTCGGGGTAAAGGTTGAGAAATAAAGTCGCAATAGATGCACCTGTAGAGTGAGCATTCAGAAAGACTCGGCTTAAATTCAGAGATGTTAATAATTCCGCTAAGTCGTGGGCGTAGGTTTCGAGTTCGTAGCTGGACTCAGGAGGTGATGGCGGTAAGGGCGATCGACCAAAACCTCTCATATCATACAGCAAACAATCAAAATCATCGGCAATAGCGCGCGCCGTGCTTTCCCAGTAGCGCGCCGAACCGGCCCAGCCGTGGAGAAATACCATAACTGGTTTGCCGCTGGGTTCGGCACTGTTGTCTGCTGCTATCCACTCGTAATAATGTTCTACACCGCGAACTGAAATGAAAGCCATGATTCCGTAGTTTTGAGTTTTAAGTGATAATTTTAAATCATATAGGAATCAGGGGCGATCGCGTCTCATTTAGCAGAACTCGTATAATGTAAGCAGCAAAAGCTCAAACGGAGATTTAGTATGAAAGAATTAAATAAATTAGAATTGGGTGGAATTAAGAATATGGGGGCAGTTAAGACTCAGGTAAAACTGACAAATGCCATAGATGAAGCTTTAGTTAGTCGCGGATTGCTCGCGCCTCGGCTGTTGCGCGAGTGTGAAACAGAAGCTCTAGTCGATACAGGATCGGTTTACCTAGTAATTTCAGCAGAAATTTTGCAGCAGCTAGGTTTGCGGATTATAGGACAGCAGGCTGTTAAGTATGCCGATGGTCGTCAAGACACAGTAGGAGTAACGGAGGCTATATTAATTGAAATTGATGGACGCAGGACTACGGAGGATGCTCTGGTGACAGGTGATGAGGTATTAATTGGTCAGGTGGTTTTGGAGAAGTTAGATTTGCTCGTGGATTGTAAGAATCAGCAGTTAATCGGGAATCCGAGCAATCCTGATTATCCTATGACTTATATCAAGCGAACAGGGACATAATTAAAAAATAGCATACCCAGTCAAAATTAGTAGGGTGCGTCAGTTGATGAAATCAGAATTTTTTCTATTAACCTGAAGACTGACGCACCCTACAGCATCGTTAAACTGCGACCAAAAAATCCGCGTCAATCTGCCCACATCTGCGGTCAAAAATATCCGAAAATCTCAAACAGCAGAAGCAGCCAGCCAAAACAAACCATCTACCAAAAGCGTGCTCAAAACTGCTCCGCTGAAGGCGCGCCAGTGCAATTGCTTGTCGCGCAAACTCACCAAACCCACTGTTAGCAACACAGCGATCAAAACTAAAGCGCAACTTATGCCCCAAGGAGTGTCAATTTGCCCGATCGCACTTTGAAAAATCGGCATCGCGAATTCCGGTTCCGCGTACATAACTTTGCGCCAGTAGGGCATCAACCCAGTCAAATAAAAATATAAATCAGTAATCGCAGTACCAAATAGCGAACCCAAGTAAAAATAACTGCCAACCTTTCCCCAGGATTTGTTCAAGCACCAAATAGCAAAAGGCAAGCCAATTGATTCTATAGGTAGATGTAAAATAGGTTCCCATCTAAACCAGCCCCAATAGATTGAACCTGCCAGCCAACATCCGGCAAATCCTAATAATAAGTCTCCCCAAAGTTGGGTTTTAGGGCGGAAAATTAGCACTAAACTGAGGACGAACCAGGGAATTGTTGAGAGTAAGCTGATGGTTGGATATAAACGCACTAATGGTGCTTGCACGAAGACGGGAATTGAGACTAAAAATGCTGAGGCGCTAAATATTAGCCACTGTTTGATGCTGTTGGTTTTGTCAGAAGTGACAGAATTGTCTAGGCCCGAAACTGTGGCAATGGGTGCGATCGCCGATGATGATACTAAATCTAAATTAAACAACTGATTGGACTCCGTACTGTTTCAATAGGTGGACTAAAAATTTTGCTGCGGTTGTGGGTGCGGCTGTCTCAATGCCAGCGCAGGTTTTGCTGATGTGCCAGCCTTTTGCTGTTTGGGGCGATCGCCATAATTCCAAATGTGCGATCCTCTTCGAGGGCTTCGCTAACGCTGGATCTGCATAAAAGCTGTCTCCACCGCTGCCCAGAATTGCTGAACTCCAGTGCGTGAAGCTATCGTGGCTGATGCGGTGGATGGGAAAAGTGCCCCCCAGGGGTACTCCCCAGCCGTCTAGGGCAAAAAATGCCCCGACTTCGCCGCCGAGTTGCTGCCACATCCAAGCCGCCCCGATCGCCCCGGCGACTCCTGCCGAAAAGCTGACAAATACTAGATTTTCTCCTGCCAAGTCTTGGCTGCACAAAAACTGCAATATGTCAAGGGCTGAAAAAGGC
>Ga0335395_10001430_pt1 | contig 15054 bp, 12 predicted proteins | sample MAT02_FD_205744 | JGI IMG/M metagenome (GOLD analysis project Ga0335395, IMG submission 205744) | Freshwater microbial communities from Lake Fryxell liftoff mats and glacier meltwater in Antarctica - MAT-02 (spades assembly) (version 2) ...
TGAGTTTTGAGTTAATTAATGTCAAACTAAATGTTTGTATTTTTGTCGAAGCTGCTGCCGCTATTCATCTATCCTTTGGGCTTGAGTTGCCTGTTAATGGTGGCGGCTTTAATTATGCTTTGGAAACGCCCAAAATGGTCAGTTTGGCCAATGTCTGCGGCTCTAATTCTTTTACTTCTGGGAAGTAGCGGTTGGGTTTCAAAGTCGTTAGTTCGATCGCTCGAATGGCAAAACCTACCTACCGCCGAACTCCCGCAAGCTGAAGCGATTATCGTCTTGGGCGGCGGTGTCAAAGCAGCTTTGCCGCCCCGCCCTTGGGTAGAATTGGGTGAAGCGGGCGATCGCATAATCTACGCTTCCCGACTGTACCGCCAAGGCAAAGCTCCCCTGTTAATCCTCAGCGGCGGTAGAGTAGAGTGGAAGGGTGGCGGAGCTCCCGAATCGGCAGACATGGCAGAAATTGCCCAAACGAACGGCGTACCTGCATCAGCAATTCTGCAAGAGCCCGATTCAAATAACACCTATCAAAATGCGGTCAATGTGCGGCAAATCTTAGATGCTAAAAATATCAAAGGGCCGGTTTTGTTAGTAACATCCGCGATGCACATGACTCGATCGCTTTTGATTTTCCAGCGTCAGGGAATAAAAGCAATTGCTGCACCAACCGACTTTCAGATAACGCAGCAGGATATCGCCACATCTCAAAGCAACGGGCTAGCATTCGCGCTGGACTTATTGCCTGATACCTATTATCTACATCAGTCAACTAAAGCTTTAAAAGAATACATTGGTTTAATCGTGTATCGTCTGCGGGGATGGCTTTAAGCTACTACGCATATTGGTTATTTTAGTCCCGGACGCACAGTTTGTTTGACAACTGCCAACTGCCAACTGCCAACTGACAACTGTGTTAGCTTAAAGTCATTACAGCCAATATTAGCCACAGTCGCCCCCAAACAGTTATGTTGCCCCACGAGCTACAAAACATTGTCCCAGAACCGACTCCAACAGCCGAAATTTTTCAGAGACACCAAGTTGTCCGCGAGTTTTACGACGAAGTTAAGTACCGTCAAGAATTTGAGCTTTATTGCCAGTGGTATTATGCTACAGCCAAGCAGCATCAGCAGGAATTGCAGAAAATGCAGGGAGATTTCAACATCTTCGCTTGGTTCCGTCGCGGCAAGAAAAATTAATAATTAAAAGCATTTTCTTCTTCCATCCATCTGTTACATCCCGTACATTGCGCGTGGCCGAACTTCCTGCTGCTATAGTAACGGCAGCGTTACCACGCAGGTTGTGCCAATGCCGACTTCACTGGTAATTTGAATCGTGCCTTGGTGTAAGTCAACGCATTTTTTGACCACGATCAATCCCAATCCTGTGCCAGGGATGGTTCGGACATTCTTGCCTCGGTGAAATGGTTCAAATAATTGCTTTCTATCTTCAGGAAAAATGCCAATTCCTCGATCTTGAACCTGGAGGATAACTGCGTCTAACTTAAACTCTAGACCAAGATGAACATTGCCTCCTTTCGGCGAATACTTAATCGCATTCGATAAGATATTAGATAGAATAGAAGACAACAACCTTTCATCCAAACAAACAGGAATGGGATTTCCTTCACAGGTAAACGTCAGGGTATACTGACTGGCTGTACTGAGCCGAATTTCTTCGACAAATTGATGGCAAAACTTGTCTAAAACCAAAAATTTTGGATTGAATTCTAGTTTCCCAGTTTCGGCCCGATTGATGGTTAAAATATCATCGAGCAACTGCACCATATTCCTCACAGAATCTTGAATTCGATGCAGGTTTCTCAGTCGCTTTTCGGAGTCATTCCATGCGCCTGGACTGTTTTCTAGGACTTGAGCTGCTGCCAGAGCGGTACTGAGTGGGGTGCGAAATTCATGGGATGCCATTGAGAAGAAGTGGGTTTTGAGAATACTGAGTTCTTTTTCACGCTCCAGCGCTAACCGAATTTCATCGAGTCGTTTTCTTTCGGTGATATCACGAGCATTGACTATAATTTGTGTGGTAGCGGCATTGTCTATAAAAGGCTGGCTAATCGCTTCCAAGGTTCTCCAAGAGTTATCTTTGTGGCGATAGCGGAACTCAATGGGACGGGTTAGTTCTGCACTTTGCAGAGTATTGGTGAGACTGTGGTAAGTAGTGGCAAAATCATCTGGGTGAATTGGCTCAAATATTTTCTTTCCCATCAGTTCAGATACTGAATACCCTAAGACTTTTTCTACAGAAGGACTGACGTAGTGAATAGTGCCATCTGTATTGAGAATCATAATGATGTCTAGAGCATTTTCAATTAGCGATCGAAACCGTTCTTCGCTATGTCGCAGGGCTTGTTCTGCTTGTTTTCGTCCGGTTGTGTCTCGCTGTATGGCGATCCAGTGGGTATACCAACCTGTGTGATCTGCCACGGGAACAATGCTGAATTCATTCCAAAATTCAGAGCCATTTTTGCGGTAGTTAATCACTTCAACGGTGACAGATTCCCAACGGGAGAGCGCGCTCCGAATCTTGTCTAATTCTGCGCGATCGGTTTTTGTACCCTGCAAAATCCGGGGTGTTTTGCCCAGAACTTCCTCTGGGCTATATCCGGTGATCTTGGTAAATGCTTCGTTGACATAGATAATCCGCAGGCCAGGTTCGTCAATCGGTGCCACTTCGGTAATGACGACGGCATCATTTGTGTTGACGACAACGGACTGGAGCAGCCGCACCTGTTGGGCCTGTTGGTTTTGTTCGGTAATGTCGGCAATCACTGCGACAATGCCGTCAATCTGATTCTCACTATTTTTTAAGGGGGCAGCGGAAAAGATAATGTCGATCGCACTACCGTCTTTTTTGTGGCGGCGCAGCTCGACTCTACTATATGTGATTCCTTCCAGGAGATTGCTGCGGAGGGTGGAATAGTCTTCTAAGGGATCGTCGAGAAAAATTGGGTTGGGATGGTTGATGACTTCTGCCTCAGTCCAACCAAACATCTGTTCGGCGGCAGGGTTCCAAATCTTGACGTACCCCTCTATATCCACTGTGAATATAGCGCGAGGAGAGGCGGTAATCAGGGTTTTTAGGGTGTGGTTGGTGTGGCGCAGTTCTACTTCGGTGCGCTGTCGTTCCGCAATTTCGGCTCGCAGGGCGACGTTTGCGTGAGCTAATTCTTCGGTGCGCTGCTGGACGCGCTGTTCCAGTTCGGCATTGAGTTGTTGAAGTTGTTTGTATAATTCAGATTGTTGAATGGCGATCGCCACCTGCGTCGCTAGTTGCTGCATTAACTCGACTTCCCAGGTTTCCCAGGTGCGCTGGCGATCGCATTGGTGAGCAATCAATAACCCCCAAAGATAGGGCACAGAAGGATTCCCCTCAACCTCCCGATTTTCTTGGAGGATGGGGACGACCAATTTGGCTTTGACTCCAAATTGTTCGACAAAATCAGTCAGACAAGGTTCGACATCGGCTTGTTCAACATTGGTAATCAGGCGGGTTTTCCCCAGAGAGTAAGCCTGATGGTACTCTCTGGGAAATACTTCTGCAGGGAAGGATGTTCCTAAAATGACGGGGTAAGGGGGTAAAACGGCTTCGTTAATGGCGCTACCCGTTCCGTCTGGCCATAGGCGGTAAATGAGAACGCGATCGGCTTCCAGAAAGCGCTGCACATCTGCCACAGTCGTTTCTAGCACTTCGTCCAAATCCAGAGACTGGCGAATGTGTTGAGCAATTTGATTGACTAACCGTTCGCGATCGGTTTGCTGTCGCAGCACACCTTCTGCCCGTCGCCGTCGGGCTACTTCCTGTTTGAAGTAGGGGCAAATCACTACCAGAAGTAAAACGCCGATCGCAATGAACAGAGTGCTCATGAGTATAGGAAATGGTTGTTTGACACTCTCAGGGCTAAAGCCGCTGAGATTCTTGTTTCTACGAATCGACTTGCTGATGCAGAATTACTTCAACATAAGTAGCGGTCAATTCTCCACAAGCGTTTAAGGTATTGCTACCCCAAGTTCCGGTATGCCCTACCGTACTTAATCCCCGACTGAGGATATTTCTAGCTGCATTATGATCACGGTCTAAAACACATCCACACCTACAAATGTGGGTTCGTGTTGATAGACTTTTCTTAACAATCGTTCCGCAGTTAGAGCATTCTTGGCTTGTTCCATTAGGAGAAACGGCAATCGTTATTCTTCCGAATACTTTGCCGAAATACTCCATCCAAACTCGGAACATATACCAAGAAGCGTCATTAATGGATTTAGCTAGGCAGTGATTCTTCACCATATTTTTAATTCTCAAGTCTTCGTAGGCTACACAGTCGTTGGACTGGATGACGCATCTTGCTAATTTCACAGCAAAATCTTTACGTTGCCTACTTATTTTGAGGTGGCGCTTGCCTAGGATCACTCTAGCTCTTTTTCTGTTGTTAGACCCTTTGACGCGCTTTGAAACTCGTCTCTGGGACTTCTTCAATCTACGTTCTCCCTTACGGAGGAATCGTGGATTCTCTACTGCAATGCCATTGGAGTCGGTGTAGAATTCTTTCAATCCTACATCTAACCCAATGACATTCCCAGTTATTTCTACAACCTCAGAGCGGTCAACTTGGAGGCAAAACTGAACGTAATACCCGTCTGCACGTTTTACCAATCTGACTCGTTTAATTTGAGTGATTTGGTAAAAGTGCAAGTCGCGCGTCCCCTTTAACTTCAGTTTTCCAATTCCCTGTTTGTCGGTAAAAGTGACAGATTTCCTGTCTGTCGCTAATTTCCAACCGCTAGTCTTGTATTCGACTGAGTGGTTATCTTTTTGGAACTGTGGAAATCCCTTTTTACCGGGAGTCTTCTTTTTGCAGTTGTCGTAGAATCGGGAGATTGCCGACCATGCTCTTTCGGCGCTTGACTGTCGAGCCATGCTGTTTAAGTTGTCGCAAAACGGAAATTTTTTCGCGAATACTGCACAGTATTTACTCAGATCGTTTCTATCAATCTTCTCGCTATCCATCCACAAGCGAATTGCTTTGTTTCGGATGAATTGTACTGTTCTAATTGCTTGATCAACAGCATCAAACTGCTGTCGCTTTCCGTATGCTTTGAACTCAAAAACTAGCATGACTTCGACCTCATCACGATATTGTTACCATAACAGAGCTAGTGTAAGGTGGGTGTAACTTGTTACAGCACTTTACAAGAAAGACTGAAGGGGACTGAAGTCCCCGCCCGCTTTCATCTCAGGACTAAAGTCACTGAGCTTTCCGCATCCCGCTAGTTATCCTGTAAGTCCTATGATATTATTGACATTCCTTCAACCTGCTTACTACCAGTTATTGATTGGCGATCGCCACAGCCAACATGAAAATCAGGATGCCACAAACAGGCAACAACAATGCTGCAACCATTGGCCCGTTGGCACGTTCAAAGAAGGTGGGAAAATCAAACCGCTCATTTTGAGCAAACAAACCATCGGCTCTCTGAATGGTGCGGAGGCTGGATTTGGGAAGTTTATCACGATAATCTATGCCATAACGAGCCACGCGCTCAAAGGGCAACTCACCTTGACTGCGCTGGGGCAGAATCCGTCGCCGTTGATAGGGAACCGTGTGATCACCAAAATTGCTCGAGTATTCTGCGCTATTGAGCAAGTCATCAATGAATCCTCCCAACCCTTTGGTTGCCAAAACAATCGACCAAGCCATCTTCTCGCGATCGCTATACACATCCCGACCCAAAATCCGCTGGATACATATCTGTACAAAGCGATAGTTATTATTGCTATCGTAGACGAGCCGCCGAAATGAATCAGAAACAGCCAGTCCTCGAATGAAATCTTTGACAGTCATTTGACCAACCCTCAGTTGAGACTCCAAAAACCGTTGCCGATTGCTAGCAAGCATCTGTTGTTCGTGACATATTTGGCGGTAGGCAGCGTTGATCAGGGTGTCCATCTCCCCCGGTGAGAGTAGATTTTCGGTGGTGTAAATTCTCGGTAGTTCATCACCAGGAACTTCGTAGCCTTTGACGCGCTGATTTTGAGAAGATGGTGCGTAGGTTAAAAGGGGAAGAGGCATGAAATTTCCTGTGTTTTGAATTGTTTAAAATTGAGACAAACTGGATCGATCGGGTAAGCTTTATATCTCAAACATTCCGAGCTAACCAGTGTCGGCTAGATCAAGAATTTTGATCGAATCGAGTATGAAAACTGCCATATTTAAACCAGTATTGCTTGAGGTTGTGACAAGGGGTATGCAAACTGGCTTTGGCACGATATAGAATGACTTGACGGTGATCGCCCATCCAAATTTTGTCGATCGGCTGGACCGAGATTAATGTTCCTCCTAAAGCCGTAATCGACTCCGTAAATCGCTCTATAGCACTATAGTCTATAGTTTCAAAGATATAAAAGTTGCCACAGCAAATTAAATGACGGCTGCGAATCCAGCATTGTAACTTTTTTTGGGCTTGTGGTGGCAACATTCTAATACGATTGAGTGTGAGACTCATGGTCGATCGGCAAAACGTGATGAGGATTTAAGATTGAATTTTGTCAAGCCAGTTGATCGATATAGTTGACAGTCTTCCGAATCGACTGCGCTCAATTCGGGAGATACTCAAGCATCTCAAGATGAGGAAATACCAGCTCTCCAAAATCATACAACATTAATAACAGTAGGTTGATGCTAGGATATCGACCCAACGATGTAGATTGTAGCATTCTTTTTGGGAACTGGTATAGCATCAACTTTCCTCCAGTTTTTTAGGGATTTAGAGATAGCTGAATATAATTAGAGAGGCCATAAAAAACTCCCTAAACATGACTTCAATCCATCTATTAAACCTCTTGTTTTTGTTGGATTTAGATAATTTCGGTGATGCTCATAATTTTGCCAGAGGTGCGATTGATCCGCTGAATTTGCGGACTCATATTGTCTCCTGCCACAATGTATGTCGTGTTACTGCGGCGCCGAGGTCTGTCGAACTTTGACCCTGTTACCACAATTTTGAACATCTTTTCGGGTGCGGCATAAGCGCCTCCTCGACTGGTTGAGGGCTTGATGGTGTTAGCGCTGTTGGTGGCAACTGCGTAGACTAACTGAGATGCTTTGACGGCGCTGTCGATTTGGGCGAAACCCCGATCGAGCAGCGACATCCGGTTGTAGCCCACTTGCTTGGTATTTGCCTCACTGCTTCTGCCTCGGTAATAGGGAACAACGTTTTCACCAAAAGCGGTTTGATACTCGTCGCTGTCGAGATATGAGTCAATTTCGGCATCGTAGCCTTGCTCGACACAGCGGATAATATGTTCAGAAATTTCAGTTTGATCTTGGGGCGCACGACCTAGCAGGTGCAGGAAATTGAGTTCGACAAATCGGTAGGGAGCGCACTTTTGAAAATAGCGAGTGCGATAGAAATCAGATTTAGCAACCAATCGCACAAATTCACGGACGGAGATGCTGCGATCGCTCAATTGAGATTCCGCATTTACAAACCGTTCGCTTTCCATCACATGGGGATTACCCAAAACCTGCTTGTAGACGGCGCGAATCACAGCTTGCACCTCATCTACACCGCTGGTTGGCCACAGTTCACATTTTGTCGAATCTGCCATTGCAATGAATCTCCTTTACAGATAGTTAGTTGGTAGTACAGGACTTACGCGCGTGTCGTTAAAAAAAACGGGTTTTTGACAACCCTTTGTTACACCACACTTCAAAGGGAAAAATCAGTTTTATGAACGTTTTGAGGCGTGAGTCTTGATAGTTTTAGGTCAGAATTTGACCAGAATTTGACTAAACAGGGGTGATACTAGCGATCTTCCCACCTTGTTTGTGAATCCGTTGATAGGTTTCGGAGAGCTCGTTAAACGACACCAGGTAAACTTGGTTGCTGCGGCGAAACTTGGAAATCCGATTCACCACATTGGCGCGATAGCCGGTAACTTCAATGCGATAGACTTTGCCGTTTTCATCCGATCCAGCGCCATGACGAGTCCGAGCACTACCGGATGGATTGCGGAATGTCGATCCACTGCTGGCTGGAGAAATTACGGCGGTTGGAGTGCCCTGAATTACTAGGGAATTCAAACGTGGACTCTTACCTGCCAGATTGCCCTTCAAGCTGCTGCTAGAAGCACCTCGCACCAACTCGAAGGTATGGGTAAACTGCACCATGCTTTGGCAAGCTTCGGTTTTGTATCCCCGGATGTAGGGAACAATGTCATCTCCAAACGTATTCTGGTATTCATCGCTATCGAGATAAGAATCGATCTCAGCCTCAAAGCCCTGGGTATCCAGAATGGTGCTTTTGCTCCGCATTTCTTCGAGATCCAGGGGAGGGCGACCCAGTAGATGTCTGAAGTTGAGTTCGATCGCCCGATAACGAGCACAACTGTCGAAGAATCGCGATCGATACAAGTCAGACTTGGCCACCTGCCGCACAAACTCCCGTACCGTTAGTTCATCGCGTTTAAACTGTGACTCAGGAACGGTGAGACGTTCGCTCTCCATGACATAGGCATTTCCCAAAACTTGTCGGTACACTGCCTTAATGATGGTTTCAAGGTCTTCATTTGAGTTACCTGTAACCCGCTCGATTGGTGGGGTTTCATCAAACAGGCTCACTCCCAATCTTGAAGCTGGTCCAAAAGCCATGTAACAGTAGCCTCCCAAATTAACTATCAAGTGGGTGGGAGAATTTACCCCATCCAAGTGCTGATGCCACCCAGAATTACACATAATAAGTAAAGAAATGAGTCAGAAAATGGTAAAGAAATCGGAAAGATTCTCAATAAGTAATAAATCTTGATTTTTGGCAATATTTGTTAAGAAAGCTTTGGCCGATGGTTTCTGAGCGTCCCTTGGGTCAAAACTTGTTGACATCTCGATCGCAAGTCGGTAAAAGTTGGGGCCCAAATGCGAATAAGATGTTGAGGAGTGAGCCATGCCGATCGCCCTAGCCCTATTTGCATTAGGTCGATCGGATTCGCTGACCCAATCTTTTCTAAAAGTCACTAAGTGGCTTTTTACCCCCAGCCTCTTGCTTATGAGGATTCTCTTGGTTGAAGACGATCTGCGCCTTGCAGAAACCTTGGCAGAAGCCCTGACAGACCAGCGCTATGTTGTTGATATAGTTACCGATGGGGAATCTGGATGGCATCAAGCAAAGATGCTCAACTATGATTTGCTGCTGCTAGATTTGATGTTACCAGAACTTGATGGAATTAGCCTTTGCCATCGATTGCGATCGCACGGCTATACTATGCCTGTCCTGATGATCACAGCCCGTGACACCCTCAGTGATGAAATTAATGGGCTTGATGCTGGGGCTGATGATTATGTAGTCAAGCCCGTGGACTTGCAAAAACTATTTGCTCGGATTCGAGCCTTATTGCGTCGAGGAAGTAGCACTTCTGGGCCGATTTTAGAATGGGAAGAAATTCGGCTCAACCCCAGCACCTATGAAGTCACCTACGGGCACACTCCACTCCATCTCACGCCAAAAGAATACGCACTTCTGGAACTTTTGTTGCGAAATGGTCGCCGTGTTCTCAGTCGAAGTGTCATGATCGAACACGTCTGGTCGTTGGAATCTCCACCAGAAGAAAATACGGTCAAGGTTCACATTAGAGGTTTGCGTCAAAAACTCAAAGCTGCGGGAGCCGCTGAAGATTTAATTGAGACTGTACACAGTATGGGCTATCGTCTCAAGCAATCATATTCTGTTGTAATACCAATTTAAAAAATTCTTGCTACAACACTTTTAGTTTAATTTGTTTATTCAAATATTGTCGCGCTTTGCGTCGCCCCCTCGATTTTATGTCTTTTTTGGGAGAACTATTATGGCGACACACCTACTAATATTGTTGGATTGATTTTCCAAATTGGTTTAATTTAATAGAAATTGTTTAACTTGTTTAATTTGACAATTAAGCCCACCTCAAAAAACATAACAACACAACTATATCCCCAACTTTTTTAATAAGTCGGGGATCTAACATGACCAAGCAATATTACAGTTAGGCTTCAGCAGAAACCAATTCGACTTCATCTTCTTTGAAGTGAGCTCGAAATTTCTTGTCAAACTGAACTAGAACCGGCCAATTAGCACTGACTGGTCGGCCTTGCCATTCGTGAACGATCGCCACGATTTCTCCTTCCATACCCTTAATCTCAAATGGTTGACTGCGATTTTGAGGGTGGTGGTAGACAACAACAGAGTTTTTAATGCAAACGCGATCGCCAACTTTCATAGCTTAAAATTTAGTGTTCTTTCTTCAAAACTCTACAAAGCGTGCAAGTGCAGAACACCTGTACGTTTTGGGGACATTGTTTTCATCTTCCCACAGAACTAGAGCGAAAACTCATAGTCCTGGACGCATGGGTGACCAGAAACCGGGTTTTTTACGAAAATTCTTCGCCGTAGTCCGCAGATTAGCTAAAAAACCCGGTTTCTTTGGTCTGGGTGCGTAAGTCCTCACTCAAAGAAAGTTAGCGGTTGTCTGTCGGTACTTGGATGCCGGGGAAACCTGAATGCCGATCGACTCTGATTCGATCGCCACCGCCCGATCGGTATTTCAAGCGCGATCGGGCGAATTCTCAATGCCGGGAATTTGATGCAGGCTAATCGAGAGGCGATCGACTCAACTGATTTAACCAACGCTCAACATCAACCGCCAGAGTTTGACCCAACTCCAGCAACTGCCGAATCACGGGCAACTCCCAGCCGCTGTCTGAGTCAACGATATCCAAGCCAACGGGGTCAATCGCACTTTTGAGCGTCGAACCAGTTTGTCGTTGCAGCCAGCCCAAACACAGAGGCACAATTTGACTGTGCATCGAATCAAAATATAGTTCCTGCGATCGATCCAAACACAAACCCAGCCCCAGCCGATTACCCACAGCAATCAAACGCTCAATGCTGCGAATCTCAACTTCCAACTCAACAGGAGACAGCAGCGTCAAATCAGAACCCTCTTGCAGCAGCGCCTTCAGAAATCGATAAATCAGCCTTTCCAAAATGTGCCTGACTTCAGGAACCTTGAGCCGACAGCGGAGGTTGCTTGCTTCAGTCGAAATTGCCTCGATTTCCGCCAGCAGCGAGTCCGCGTCAGCCGTTTCCCGTTCCAGGGCCTTCGCCGCCGTCAAACAGCGGTTTCCCAAAGCCACTTCAGCCGCCACCTGCAACTCCATAGGCACCACCAACTCGTCTCGGTGGAAGGCCATCATCACCCCGTAATTTTCGCGGTAAACCTGAGTGTAAAGCTGATCCAATCTGGTCAAATTTTCCTGACTTAGCAGCCGCACAATCCGGTGACGTTCCTCAGCGAACAAATTCCGCAAGCTAAAGGACTGATCCCCAAACAGTCGCACCATTTCCAGAATGGCGTGGGCCGCTGAAGCTTCTTGCAGAACTCCAAACAGCCGTTCTTTCAGCATGGTGTAAGACCGGCGGCTGCCAAAAGGCTGAATACAACAGTGGAAGTCCCAGCCACCGAGGTGGAATGCCGCAAACACAAAAAGTTCTGTTTCCCGCGTAATTTCCGATGTTAACTGCAATTGACCGATCGCCAGAGTCATTGATCCCATCCGCTGAATCTGGAAATCTAGCTGCTGGGCTTGATAGCAGTAAACTCTTTGTTCGCGGGGATATTTGGCAAACAGGGAACTGATGGCGTAGTGGGCTGCAACTTGTTTGAGACTGACTTGGGCTGTGGTGACAAGTTGGCGGTAAACTTCTGCCCCAGTTTTGAAGCATTCAACATTACTCGGTGCTAAGTCAAGCCGATCGACAAAATCCTTTTCTAGCTGGATACCGGTCACTTCCCCGGCCAATTCCACAGCCCTGGCTGCGTAGCGCAAAATCTGTACACCTTCGGGGCGAGATATTTCTTCAAAAAACCAGCCGCAGCTAGTGAACATCAACAGAGTGTGGCGCTGCATTTCCAGCAGTCGCAATGCGTCTACCTGTTCTGCCGCGTTGAGAGGGTGAATTTGATGTTTGACCAAGAAGTTGTCAACATTTGCCTGGGTGCGATCGCCTATGACATCAATATATTCATCTCGCGCCGCCCAGGGATCGCGGAACAACTTACGCCCCGCTTCCTCATAAATCGGAATCAGTCGATCGCGCAACCAATTCAGAGTATCTCGCAAAGGTCTGCGCCATTTGAGGTGCCATCCTCCCCCACCACCGCAGCCACAATCATCTTGCCAGCGATCGACCCCATGAGAGCAACTCCAAGCCGTCACAGGTTTAAGTTCCACTTCCCAATCACTGGGATTTTGGCTTAAATAGTGAGCAAAGTTCGTCACCGTCCAACCACGGCGGGGAAACTCTTCTGTGAAGGCGTAGGCGAGGCATTTTTCGGTACTGTTTTTGTGGTGTCCGAAGGTTTCGCCGTCCGTCGCCACTGAGATTAATTGGGCTGGCCGGTGGTCTCCACGCACCGCTTGACCCAAACGTCCTGCTAGGTGGTTACTGCTACTGAGAACGTCATTGAAGCCTATATCTCGCGAGATTGGGCCATCGTAGAAAAAGATATCGATGTAGGGAGTGTTGGCCGTTGCGGCTGGGGAATTGTGGGACTGGTGGCGGCTCAAGTTGTGACTACTAAGCGGGGAGAGTTGGTTGGAAACCGCCAATCGCAGTTCTGGTTTCAAGTAGCAGCGGTAAGGCCGAGTCGGATCGATTTGACCGCCGCCGACTTCATGCCATTCAGGTTCGCCATTCTCAGCGCCGGGAAGGTGGCGACAGCGTTCGGCTTGGGAGGGGGCCAAGACAATGAAGCGGATGCCTTCTGCAACCAAAACTTCGAGGGTGGCGTAGTCTACGGCGGTTTCGGCGAGCCACATTCCTTCGGGATCGCGATCGAACCGGGAACGGAAATCGGCGATTCCCCAGCGAATTTGGGTGTATTTGTCTCGCTCGTTAGCAAGCGGCATGATGATGTGATTGTATACTTGGGCGATCGCATTGCCGTGTCCATTGAGACGTTGACAGCTTTTGCGATCGGCATCCAGAATCCGCTGATAGACTTCCGCGTCGTAGCGTTGCAGCCAACTCATCAGGGTTGGGCCGATGTTGAAGCTGAGATATTCGTAGTTGTTGACGATTCCTGCGACTTCGCCGCGATCGTTCAGGATCCGCGCAAAGGCGTTGGGGCGGTAGCACTCATTGTCGATGCGTTCATTCCAGTCGTGGAAGGGATGGGCGCTACCTTGGCGTTCGATCGCATCTAGGTAAGGGTTTTCGCGCGGTGGCTGGTAGAAGTGTCCGTGAACCGTCACGCATACTCCCGTGGCTGTTGCTGCCATATTTTGGGTTCCAGTCGTTACTTCCCCTTGATCGGAAAAAGTGAGCTGATCGGATTTAGTTTGAGAAATGGAAACCATGCGATCGAATCCTCAAGTAAGTTAAAGACAAGAAAAATAGCAAAATTAGTTACAGAAACTTTAGACAGCGGGCGTTTCAGCGTCTGGCATCTGTCATGGCTAATTTTGGCTAAACAAATTTTGATACATCTGTAGTAGTAGTGTGGGCAAAGCATTCGTTCCAAGATGGCAATCTAAAGATGCCTGGGTTTTTCCGCAAATGCTTTGGTGTCGAGTTAGTTAAAAAATGTACTGTTCCTGCTTTCTGGCACTTTCGACCCATTTCAGGTTAGTGTTCGCAGGGTTGTTGATTTAATTTTTATTTGCATGGCTGGATCCTAAAGTATAAACACTTAAATTGCAAGTTTCATTCGGAAAAATTTAATGTTTGGCGATAAATCTTGATCTTTTAAAATTGATTGCAGTACCTCGTGTCAAACCTCATACTAAATCCGGCTAAAATATCTGCCTTAAACAGCTTCCAAACAGAGATCGATCGCCCTACTCCTCCGTCTCCAACGCCCTCAGAAACGGGACGAGTTCTGCCTCGTACACCTCTACGGGGAGCTGCGTAAAGTCTCCAGGTGGGTCTACCAGGATTAACTGCGCGACGCGATGCGGTGCGATCGCGGCTGCCGCAAGGGCGACACAAGCACCGAATTGTCGATCGCATAAACTTTCTTCCTGCCAACTTATACCTTGGTTATACCAGAAACACAACTATAATCAAAGGCACTGAGGTCGATCGGAATCTTCATCATAAACTCTGTCCCCCCGTCCAGAGCCGAAACACAACTGATTTGACCTCGATGTTTTTCCACTACAATATTGTGACAAATAGCCAACCCTAAACCTATACCACTTCCGACTGGCTTTGTAGTAAAAAATGGGTCAAATATCTGATCGCGCACTTTCTCACTCATCCCACAACCGTTATCAGCAAAGAGAATCACAATGCTACTAGAAATGGCTAATGGCGATTCTGAAATATCCATTTTTGTACTGATGGTAATCTGACGCGGCGATGATTGAGTTTTCACAGCATCAATAGCATCAATAGCATTAGTTATTAAGTTCAGAAATACCTGATTTAACTGACTAGCATAACAGTTGATTTTGGGTAATTGAGTATAGTCTTTAATCACCTCAATTTCGTTGCCATTATTTGAGCCATTGAGTCGGTGTTGCAAAATCAATAAAGTATTATCGATGCCTTCATGAATATCCACTGACTTGTACTCTTGTTCGTCAAGGCGGGAGAAGTTGCGTAAAGACAACACAATCTTGCTAATCCGAGATGCACCATCTTTCATCGAATTCAACAGTTTTGGATAATCATCTGCGATGAAATCGAGATCAATATTCTCCAATTTGTGCCTAACTTCTGCTACTGGTTGGGGGTAGTTGTTTCGGTACAATGCGACGAGATGAAGCAAATCTCGCGCATAGTCCATCGCTACATTAATATTGCCGTAGATGAAGTTGACAGGATTGTTGATTTCGTGAGCAACCCCTGCCACTAGCTGACCTAAAGAAGCCATTTTTGCCTTTTGTACCAACTGAGCTTGAGTGTTTTTGAGTTCAGTTAAGGTTTCTTCAAGTTGCTGTGCGTAGGATTGAATTTCTTGATAAATTTGGGCTTGTTTAATCGCAATTGCTACCGAGTCAGCCACTGC
>Ga0335395_10001431_pt1 | contig 15051 bp, 12 predicted proteins | sample MAT02_FD_205744 | JGI IMG/M metagenome (GOLD analysis project Ga0335395, IMG submission 205744) | Freshwater microbial communities from Lake Fryxell liftoff mats and glacier meltwater in Antarctica - MAT-02 (spades assembly) (version 2) ...
AATAAGCGTGCGCGGGCGATGAAAAGTGCTCATGAAGCCCGAATTCGCGGACCCCAAAGCATGTCAAGTATAATATCTACAAGGACTTACGTCATGTCGCTAAGTGAACGACATTGGACATAGGACATAGGACATAGGACATAGGACATAGAACATAGGACATAGGACATAGGACCTTTTGAACAGGACGCTTCACCCAGTTCTAGAGGGGAATATCGCCGTGTCAGCAACACCACCGCAAGAGATAAATGGTAAAAAGGAGACGATGGTTCCCGGTGTGCCGGAAAAGCCGATGGGTAATTCGACCAGGCCGTGGCCGGTGGCGGCGGCGATGAGGTCGCCGCTGCCGTTCCAGCGGATAGGAGCGATGCCGCCGGGGGAAAAGTGGGCAGGCATGAATTGATGGCGTTTGCCGGGGTTCTGCCAGGGGACGGTCAGGGGTAATTGCAGCCACTGCGGTAACCAGCCGCCGCAGAAGCGACCAAGCAGCGGTAGCAAATAGAGATGCGCGGTGGCGAGCACGCTGACCGGATTGCCGGGCAGGCCGATCAGCGCGGTGGCGGCACCACGGGGAGCATCGCGGCGGGCGAGAAAAACGGGCTTACCGGGTTGGATGGCGACGTGATGGAATACCGTGGCGAAACCCAAGCTGCGTGCGAGATCGGGGACCAGATCCTTGGCTCCGGCACTGACCCCGCCGGTGGTGATGATAACGTCGGCTTCGAGCGCGGCGGCAGTAAGCACGCGACCAAGTTCGCCCGGCTCATCGCGGGCATGCCAGCGTCGATAGAGCATGCCCAAACTGGCGAGCACACTGGCGAGCAGGGGCCCATTGCTGTCGGGGATCTGCGCCGAATCGCCGCCCACGGTAGTGACGTCGCCGCCGAGTTCATCGCCAGTAGTGACGATGGCACAACTGGGCGGACGCCAACAGCTCACGGTGGTGCTGCCCGCCATCGCCGCCAAGGCCAACGTGGTCGGCTGCAAGCGCGTGCCCTGGCGTAATAAACAATCGCCGGCATGGCCGTCTTCACCCTGCCAGGCGATATTACGCCGCGGGTGCAGCGCTTCTGCGGCGGTGATGGTCACGGTGGACTCGCCGCGGTCGGTGCACTCGACCGGGATCACCGTGGTGCCGGTCGGCACCGGCGCGCCGGTCATGATGCGCACTGCTTCGCCGGGACGCAGCGCGGCGCCCGTCCACCGCGTCCCAGCAGTGACCGTGCCGCAGATCGTGAACGTGTGACAATCGTCCCGCAACGCGACAGCGTAGCCATCCATGGTGGCGCGGTCGAAGGCGGGTTGATCGCGATCCAGCAACACATCTGCGGCAAGCCAGCGCCCGTGCGCGCGCGCCAGGGGCACGCTTTCGGCGACGGAGAGGGTATTGATCGCGGCGATAGCCGCTAAAGCCTCGGCATGGGTCAGCATGATTTACGGTTTTCCCGGGGTGCGTTGGATAGCGCCGCTGCGCCCGCCATCCTTGTGCAGCAATTCAATCGCGGTGATGACCAAATCGTGCGACAGCGCCTTGAGCATGTCGTAGACGGTCAGGGCAGCGACGCTGGCCGCGGTGAGAGCCTCCATCTCAACCCCGGTGCGCGCGGTGCAGCGCACCTCGGTTTTGATAATGCAATAATCGCCGTCGAGGGCGATGTCGATCGTCACCGCATCGAGCGGCAAGGGATGACAGAGGGGAATCAGATCCGCGGTGCGTTTCGCTCCTTGAATCCCAGCAATGCGGGCGATTTGGAAGACATTGCCTTTGCGGGTGTCGCCACCCTGGGCCAGCACCTCCCGGCAGGGTGCAGGCAAAAAGATCAGCGCCTGCGCGCTGGCGCTGCGGGCGGTGACCGCCTTGTCAGCGACATTAACCATGCGCGCATGGCCGTGGGCATCGAGATGGGACAAGGACGTCATCGGGACCTCGGGAATACGGATGAGAACTGGCGAATCAACTGCCCGGCGACCACGCGCTGGTGCCATCGGCGTAGCGTTCGTGTTTCCACACGGGCGCGTCCACTTTCAAGCGTTCGATCAGTGCGCGCGCCGCTCGGAATGCCGCGTCCCGATGGGCACTGGCGACATGGATGGCGACGCTGACATCGCCAGGACGCATCGGGCCATAGCCATGGACGACGATGGCGCCCAATTCGGGGTCAATCTCGGTGGCGACGTCATCGACCAGGCCGGCGAGAATTTTCTCGGCCATGGCGACGTAACATTCGTAGGTCAGGTCGAGCACGGCGCGGCCATGCGCATGGTTGCGGACCACGCCAATAAATGAATTTAGCGCCCCCCACTGCGGCGCAACCAGTTCGGCGCTGCTGAGATACGTCGCGGGCAGGGGGCCCGCATGAATGCCAACGCGTCTCATCCGCCACTGACCGGCGGGATCACCGCGACCTCGGCGTCTGCACGCAGGAACAGCGAGCCGCGCACAAACACGTGATCGACGGCCAAACGGCACGGCGGCAATAACGGCGCGATAGCGGGGTGGCGCTCGCCCAGCAGGGCCAGCACCGCGCGGTCATCGGTGCTCTCGGGAAATTCCATGCGTTCGTGGTCGCGGCCCAGACGCGCACGCACCGCGGCGAAATAATGCATGGTGACGGTGACCAGATTCGCCGTGTCAGCCATGTCAGCCGCCGATCTCGGCCATCACTGTGCTGCGTTCTTGCCGCAGTGGCGGGGCCTTGCTGGCGACGGCCTGCTGCACGGTCGCGATCACCGCGTTGTCATCGCCCGCGCGCAGCGGCGTGAGCAGATCGCGCCCCTGATCCTGCATCAGGCAGGTATAGAAGCGGCCTTGGCTGGATACGCGCAGGCGATCGCAGGTGGCGCAGAACGGGGCGGTGACGGTGGTGATAAAGCCCACCGAACAATGCTGCAGCGGCATATTATCGATGGCGTGCACGCGCGCGGTGGGGTCATCGTGATCCGGTTGCGCGATGACGCTGATGCCTGCCTGATAGAGCCGCGCGCGGATCGCTTCGCTGGTGACCAGGGCCTGGGCCTGCCACGGCCGCGCCTCGCCGATGGCCATCAATTCAATAAAACGCAGATGCAGGCCGTCGCTGATGGCGAAGCGGACCAGATCGGCGTAGTCGACCTCGGGCAGGGCGACGGTATTGATCTTGAGCGGTGAAAAGCCCAGGCGCTTGGCGGTGCGGATCGCATCCAGGACCTGTTCGACGCCGTCCCGGCGGGCAATGGCGCGGAAGATCGTCGGATCACGGCTATCGAGGGAAATGTTGAGGCGGTTCAGGCCAGCGCGTTGCAGCGCGGGCAGCAGGGGTTTCAGCACAACCCCGTTGGTGGTCATGCCCACCACGGGCACCAGGGTGCGGGCGTGGGCAACGTGGTCGACGAGATCGTCGCACAGCGTGGGTTCACCGCCGGTCAGGCGGATTTTATGGATTGGTATTGCCGCCGCGATCAATGCGACCAAGCGTTTGAGTTCAGACGTAGTAGCGCGATCTGGCGCGAAGCGGGCGTCTTCGGGCAGGCAGTAGCGGCAACGCAAGTTGCAGCGGTCCGTGAGGGACACGCGAAGGTACACGCGGTGATCCTTTCCTCGGCCAACCCCCTTGGTCCACGACAAGGGTTAGCGTCATGGGAGGCATCCCGGTTTCCCAGAACACCCCGACCAGCAATCCTTGGCGCCCGCGAGCAATAAAGCTGGAAGGCGCGGTAGGAAGGCAGGCTCGGAACCCGTCAACAGTGTGTCAGTATTTTAGCAGAGGGGAACCACCGCCCATCCGGGCGACCGGCGAACCGGCTTGCGACAGCGATGCTCCGAAGAGCACGCTTCCGGATGGACAGGTGGGTAGGACCGAAGTCTTACTTCTTAGCGGCAGTCTTTTTGACGGCCTTTTTGGCAGCCGGCTTTTTGGCGACGGTCTTCTTAACGACCTTCTTGGCGACGGGGGCCTTCTTGGCGGCAGTCTTCTTAACGACGGTCTTCTTAACGACAGTCTTCTTGACGGTCTTCTTCGCAGCGGGCTTCTTGGCCTTGGCCATGGTAAACTCCTTCGATGATCGCGATGCGATCGGGGTGATTGCGATCACCCCAGAAAGGGGGGACCAGCCGGGATTGATATCCGCGGATACGCCACCCTACAGGGGTGTGACCCACATCGCAATTATTTTCTGGGCATGCGAGGACAATTACCGCTTGCATCTGAGTTTTTGGCGTCCCGCGCCGCTGTGGCCGGCCACCGAAATACCCTGATTTTTCCGTCTGCTCCGCCGTCGTTGGGGTGCTTGCGGGCCGCCGCGCTGGCGTGTCATTCACAGCCATGTGGCGCTTGCGCGTGCACCCAATTATTGCTCATGGAGCCACCATGGCGGAGCGCAATCGCGTCTTGCTGGTGTCCACCGCGGCGGCGCGACGCGTATGACCGCGCACGCAGTCGTCGCAGTCGCACGGTTGTCCATGCGGAGCGGCGCGACCGCCGAAGGCGGTGTTGGGGCACCAGCGCATTGCTCATGAAAGACCTGATTTTACCGCACGTATGCACGCGCAACAGGACCTGATGCTGGTAGCGCGCGGTCGGGTATATGATGCAGAGGTTGCGTGGGTGGTGGCGCCGCGGCGCCCATCGTCGCTGTTCAGCGGACGCGTCGCGATCAGCGTCGCATCATCAGGCGCACTGCCGCGAATCGGGTTATTCCACGCCAAACATTGTCGCCGTGCACGGCGTGGCAGATCCTCGCGCCCGCGGCGCAGCGACTGCGCGCGTGGCAGTGCGTGGGCGACCCAGACGGTGACCAGCCGCGGGCGCAGGGGTCGTTCGGCAGGGTTGCGCGATTGTGGAGAACCGGAGAGGTGGTGGCGCTGATGTGGACAGTTCAGGCCCGGGCGCAAACGCAGACTGGTGCGAACGTGTCGGCGGCTGGGCGCGTGCCGGCAGCGCCTGCAGAATCCTTTCGGCCACCGCTCTCGGGCGCTCTCGGCAGGTATTTTCTTATTAGTTTTCCACATCGCGAACCCAAACGCGGTTATCCCCAGCGTTATCGACGAGGATCCCACACCTAGGGGATATACCGGAGTGAGATCCTCTATATGGTGGAAGAGGCTGCTTCATAATGAAGCAGATCCATGCTCAATGCCCGAGTCATCCACAGCCCAGATGCCACAAGTCTAGATCCTCTCAGAAGTTGGCACATGCATTTGACTACGAGGGTACGGTGCGTATGAAATCGGCCTGTTGCCCTCGCGCCGCAGCCCTACGCAGTCCGCCTCAGAACCTCCTTCACATTTCGTTGTGCCCGCGCTCGAAGCGACCTCCGAAATGAGCTGAAATCCTGACCCGACTGCGGCTCTTTCCTCTCGCTGCCTCTCGCGGCCTCTCGCTGCACGCCGCCGCCTTTCCTTCCTTCCTCTCGCCGCCTTCTTCTTCGCTGCCTTCTCTGGAGACCGTCCGTGACCACCGCTGCTCCCGCCCATACCGCTGTTTCTCACCCCATTTCGGATCTCGATCCGGCTTTGTTCGCCAATCATCGCGTGCGCGCACGCGGCGGCGAATATCGCCCCTTCGATCCCGAGCGCATCGCGCGCGCCATCGCCAAGGCCATTCTCGCCTCGGACGGCGGTGAAGTCCTGGCCCAGCGTCGTCGCGATTTGTGCACGATCCTTTCGCGCCAAATTTGTGAGACCCTGCGCACCCGTCGCCCCGAAGGCGGCACCTTCGATGTCGAAGAAGTGCAAGACCAGGCCGAACTCGCGCTGATGCGCGCCGGCGAACACGACGCCGCGCGGCGCTTCGTCCTCTACCGCGAAGGTCGCAAGCAGGCCCGCGCCAAAGGCGAACTGCCCAGCGAGCCCGCCGTCACCGATCAGCCCGCGATCACCGTGCGCGCCGCCGATGGCAGCAGCGCGCCGCTCGACCTTGATCGCCTGCGCCGGGTCATCGAAGAGGCCGCCAGCGGCCTCCAGGGCGTCTCTGCGGCGCTCCTGCTCAAAGATACCATCAGCAACGCCTACGACGGCATCACCGACGCCGAACTCGCCCAGGCGCTGGTCCTGTCGGCGCGCATGCGCATCGAAGAAGAACCGAATTACACCTTCGCCGCCGCCCGTCTGGCTCTGGACCAAGTGCGCACCGCCGCAGTGGGCAAGCCCTGCACCCAGGCCGAATTGCAAGCGCAGTGGTCGCAGTACTTCGCCTGGTACATTCGCACCGGCATCGACCACGGTCTGCTCTCCAAAGACCTGGCGACCTTTGATATCGAGCGCTTGGCCAAGGCCTGCCGCCTGGACCGCGACAATCTGTTCCAGTTCCAGGGCCTGCAGATTCTGGCCGACCGTTATTTCCTGCACGTCGACGACCGCCGCATCGAATTACCGCAGGCGTTTTGGATGCGCGTCGCCATGGGCCTCGCCGCGCGTGAAGTCAACCGCGAAGAAGTCGCCATTTCGTTCTACGAAATGTTGTCGACCCATCGTTACGTCGCCTCGACCCCGACCCTGTTCAACAGCGGTTGCGTCAATCAGCAGCTGTCGTCGTGTTTCCTGACTACTATCGGCGATGACCTCGGCGAAATCTTCAGCGCCATGCGCGACGATGCGCTGCTCTCGAAATTCTCGGGCGGCCTCGGCAACGACTGGACCCCCGTGCGCGCGCTGGGTGCCCACATCAAGGGCACCAACGGCAAGAGCCAGGGCGTGATCCCGTTCATGAAAATCGCCAACGACACTGCGGTGGCCGTCAATCAAGGCGGCAAGCGCAAGGGCGCCATCTGCGGCTATCTCGAAACCTGGCATCTCGACATCGAAGAATTCCTCGAGCTGCGCAAGAACACCGGCGACGACCGTCGCCGCTGCCATGACATGAACACCGCCAACTGGGTGCCGGATTTATTCATGGAACGCGTCGAATCCGACGGCGACTGGACCCTGTTCTCGCCCAATGAAACCCCGGATCTGCACGACCTCTACGGCGATGCTTTCCGCGCCCGCTACGAACACTACGAAGCCGAAGCCAAAGCCGGCAAACTGCGCACCACCAAGACCCTCAAGGCCTCGACCATCTGGCGCAAGATGCTGACCATGCTGTTCGAAACCGGACATCCGTGGATCACCTTCAAGGATCCGTGCAATTTGCGCAGCCCGCAGCAGCACGCGGGCGTGGTTCACAGTTCGAATCTGTGCACCGAGATCACCCTGAATACCAGCCACGATGAAATCGCGGTGTGCAATCTGGGTTCGATCAATCTACCCGCGCACACCACCGCCGATGGCTTTGATCATGACCTGCTCAGCGAAACCATCGCCGTGGCCATGCGCATGCTCGATAATGTCATCGATATTAATCTCTACACCGTGCCCCAGGCCCGGCGCAGCAATCTGCGCCATCGCCCGGTCGGCCTCGGCGTGATGGGTTTCCAAGACGCCCTGTACATTCGCGGCTACGCCTATGCCAGCCAAGAAGCGGTCGACTTCGCCGACGAATCCATGGAAGCGATCAGCTATTACGCGATTCTCGGCTCGTCGAAACTGGCCAAAGAACGCGGCAAATATGCCAGCTACGAAGGCAGCCTGTGGTCCAAGGGCATTCTGCCCCTCGACTCGATCAATAATCTCGCCGAACAACGGCGCAGCCCGCTGCAACAAGATCGCAGTGCGCGCATGGACTGGACCCCGGTGCGCGAACACATCGCCAAGTTCGGCATGCGCAATTCCAACTGCTTGGCTATCGCGCCCACCGCGACGATTTCCAACATCGTTGGGCTAACCCAGTCGATCGAACCGCAGTACCAGAACCTGTTCGTCAAATCGAACATGTCCGGCGACTTCACGGTGATCAATCTGCACCTGGTTGCCGAACTCAAAAAGCGCGGCCTGTGGGATCGCCAGATGGCCGATGATCTGAAATATTACGATGGCTCGATGCTGCCCATCGGCCGCGTCCCCGAGGACCTCAAGCGTCTGTACGCCACCGCCTTCGAAGTCGAACCGCACTGGCTCATCGAATGCGCCAGCCGCCGCCAGAAATGGATCGACCAGGCCCAGTCGCTGAACCTGTACATGAAAGAACCCTCGGGCAAAAAGCTCGACGCCATGTACCGCCACGCCTGGAAGACCGGCTGCAAGACCACGTATTATTTGCGCTCGCTCGGCGCGACGCATGTCGAGAAATCGACTGGCCGCAGCGGCGGGCAGCTGAATGCGGTGCCGATGGCGCCATCGGCCGCTCCTCAGTCCGGAGGTCCGGAAGTCCGAAAGTCCGGTAGTCCTGCAGGCGGTGCGCCTGCGGGCGGCCTGACGCCCCCGGTGGGCAAAGCCTGCTCGATCACCGACCCCGAATGCGAAGCCTGTCAATAATGCCGTCGCGAGTCCGATTCAGCGGAGCCGCGGAGACGCGGAGGAAGACGCGGAGGAAGCCAGCCAGGTTTCCCCGCGTCTCTCGCCTCCTGCGAATCCTCCGCGCCTCCGCGTCTCCGGTGAACGGTCTTCCGTCTCCCCGATCTTTTCGATCTTTTCGATCTTTTCGAGTTCGATGCACGGGGGGCGCGGAGACGCGGAGGAAGCCAGAGAAGGTGGCAAGGAGTTCCCCTTGTTGTTCTCGTCTCCTGCGAATCCTCAGCGTCTCCGCGCCTCCGGTGACCTGTCTTCAGTCTCCGGTGGACAGCCGTCAACTTCCTGTGACCGGTCTTTTTTCTTTTTCTTCTACTTTGATTGCGAGCCTACTATGAGCCTTTCCTGGGACGACGACACCTCCGCTGCGACCACGACCTCCGACGGTCCGTCGACGCGCATGATTCAGGCTGCGCCGGCGCACGCCGCGCCCAACGCCAAGTCGGTTTCGGTCGCCCCGACCGCAAAGGTCGGCGCGGGCGTCGAAGCGTCGTTTACTTTAGAGCGCCACGCCGCCCGGATTCGCGTCGATGATAAAAAGATCATCAACTGCAAGGCTGACCTCAATCAATTGGTCCCCTTCAAATACGATTGGGCGTGGAAAAAATACTTGGACGCCTGCGCCAATCATTGGATGCCGCAAGAAATCAATATGAGCGCCGACGTGGCGCTGTGGAAATCGAATCGCCTCAGCGACGACGAACGCACCATCATCAAGCGCAACCTGGGCTTTTTCTCGACCGCCGACTCCCTCGTCGCCAATAATCTGGTCCTGGCCGTCTACCGCCACATCACCAATCCCGAATGCCGGCAGTACCTGCTGCGTCAGGCCTTTGAAGAGGCCCTGCACACCCACGCCTATCAATACATCATTGAATCGCTGGGCATGGACGAGACCGAAATCTTCAACATGTACCGCGAGATCCCCTCGGTGCATGACAAGGCCGCCTTTGAACTGCAGTTCACCCAAGAACTCTGCGACCCCAATTTCCACACCGGCACCACCGCCACCGATCAGCGCCTGCTGCGCAACCTCATCGGCTTCTACGTCTTCATGGAGGGGGTCTTCTTCTACGTCGGCTTTGTCCAGATGCTGTCGTTTGGCCGCCGCAACATGATGACCGGCTCCGCCGAGCAGTTCCAATACATCCTGCGCGACGAATCGATGCACCTCAACTACGGCATCGACGTGATCAACCAGATCAAAGTCGAAAACCCGCAGCTGTGGACCGAAGCCTTCCAAAAGGAAATGATCGACCTGCTGCATCAGGCCGTCGACTTAGAATTCCGCTACGCCGTCGACACCATGCCCCGCGGCGTCCTCGGCCTCAACGCCCCGCAATTCAAAGAATACCTGCAATTCGTCGCCAACCGCCGCTGCCAACAAATCGGCCTGCCCGAACAATGGCCCCAGGCCACGAATCCGTTCCCCTGGATGTCGGAAGTTTTGGATTTGAAGAAGGAGAAGAACTTCTTTGAGACGCGGGTGACGGAGTATCAGAGTGGCGGGGCGTTGCAGTGGTGAGGGTGGTGTAAATGAGCATTGGGCTTCCGACGGAAAGTTTAATCCTTAAAAAGGCTAAACTTTTCGCAAAAATGGGCATATGGCCAAAACGAGAATTCCTAAATCCCGATAAGTGGTTAAGGAACTTCCCGGCAGAGTATAGAGAGATAGCCGTTTATTTACTAGATGCATACATCTATTACGACGACAATCTGCTTGACGAACTCATGATAGGCGCCTTCGACGAGTTAGCGCGGCTTGTCGCAATAGGCGAAAAAACAGCAGGGGAACGCAACCGAAAATGGAACGATTTTAAAAATACAGCAATCTTCACGCTACCGGAGGGAGAGGAGCCGTCTGCTTCTGATAGTGGCTATTATATGTGCCGGAAAGCTCGGGATTTGTGCGGCATAGACCAGGCATCATTGATGGCGCCGAGTGTAGCATTAACCCATTTTTCGGAATCTAGACGACCAATTGTATTTATCGATGATTTCCTTTGTACGGGGGCGCAATTTCTGACCACTTGGACCGTACCAAGAGGACATAAAGGAAGCGAAAGTTCATTTGAAAAGATTTATCAGGAGAATACCGATCGTAAAATTTATTACTTGACCCTGTTCGCATTTGAAGAAGGAGTAAACCATACCCAGCGCGCATTCCCATTCGTTAAAATTGTTTACATGCATTATCTAGACAAAAACGATAGTTTGAACTCGCAAAATTCACGGCACATCCCATCATCAGCTTTACCGACCTTTAAAATAAAGATGGAAGAACTAGGGATAACCCTTGGGATCAGTGGTAACGATCTATGGGGGAATGCAGAAATCGCGTCTTCAATTGCATTGCAGCACTGTGAGCCAGATGTCGCAGTTACGCTGTATTCCCATTGCCCAGTGGGATGGAGCGCATTAAACAGCCGATTAGGAGGGGCGAAAAAATGAAACTTAGTGAGGTATTTGGACAGTATCGAGCGGAATGGCATAGAGCCCATATATATGATTTTTTTACAAAGCCAAATTATTTTTCGCGTTTGCTTAGCCCTCGAACGTGCGTTCTGGAGGGCGGACGTGGCTCGGGAAAAACCACTGTTTTAAAGTGCCTTTCAGTAGAGGGGCAATTGGCACATGCTGGCAATGATTTTAATTCATTTCTCGCTACGGCAAAATTTCTAGGATTCTACTGGAAGGTAGACACGAATAAAGTCTGCAACTTTAGTGGCCCGGAATTGGAGGATAAGGAATGGGATAAAATATTCGCACATTATATAAATCTAGTGTTGTGCGGATCGATTGCGGCATTTCTGAATTGCGCAGAAAAAAATCACGGAGTAAAGATAGACTTCTCACGGCCTAAATGGGGTCTTTTTTTCCACGCACTCAGACTGAAATCAGTATATTCCACAGGGGAACTAGAAAATGCTATAATCGACTCTCAGCTAGATGTTGAAAATTATGTAAACAACCTTGATTCCAGCAAGCGGCCATTCCTTTCGCCGAGAAAAACGCCATTAGATTTAATGACTTCGGCAATTGTCGAATGTCCAGAATTTTCAAGTAAAATCGTCTACTTCATAGTTGATGAATATGAAAACTTATCAGACAAGCAGCAGGTTGTTTTTAATACACTAATTAAGCATTCGGCAGATCCGTATGTCTTCAAAATTGGAATAAAGGAATTAGGGTGGAAAGAAAAAAGAATAGTTGGCTTAAGGGAAAAGCTACAGCAACCGGCCGATTACGAGCTCATCTCAATAACAGAAGAGCTTGACGAGAGGTTTGCCGATTTCTCTGAAGACATTTGCAATTCCTTATTAAGGAAATCCGGATATTTTCCTGAAAATTCACCAAGTATAAAAACGTTCTACAATGGATTAAACATATACGACGAAGCAGATTTGCTAGACGTGTCTTCTCTGGTTGGGGTGCTGGAGCTTGACTTCAAAAAAACTAAAGCAGCAGAGGAAATGGAGAGCTTTCAATATAAAAATCTTCGCGGCTTGGAAAAGTATTGTGCTTTAATGTGGAGCAAGGATAGCCCGGATGGATTAATTGAGATTATCCAAGGCTTGAAAAATAGCACGAATCATTTCAATCAGCGCATGTCAAATTTTGGCCACGCCATGCTTTATGCAATCAGGAAGAATCGTAGGGGTGGTGGAGGGAAAATACAAAAGTATTATTGTGGCTGGTCGACGTACGTGCTTTTGGCCCATAATAATATCAGATACATGCTTCAATTGATACACCTGAGTCTTTCGGAGGCAACTGACGACGACACATCAAGGCTCTTTAGTGAGATATCATATGAAGCTCAAACAAATGCGGCCATTCGAGTGGGGGGCATGGCATTTGAGGATCTCCAGGGGATTCAGGCCTCAAAATTTGCACTTGCCATGGGACGCATATTCCAATTATTGGCTTCTCAACCAATTGGACATGCGCCTGAAATAAATCAATTTGGATTTGGTAAAGACTGTTTTTCCGATACTGAATTTGAGGTTAGATTAAACACTATGCTCAATTCCGGCGTTATGCACTTGGCATTTGTTCAATTTAAATCTAATAAAACAGCGTCTGAATCCGTAGAAATCCGACGTTACGACTATAGATTGCACCCCGTAATGTCCCCATTTTTTGGTTTCTCATATCGGTCGAAGCGGAAACTAGACTTAAACAGTAAGGAGGAAATCGATGGATTGATGCAGTGCGAAGCGACCAGCATAGCAGGTGTATTGCGAAGGCATAATCGAGACCTGAAGTCGGAAGTTTCGGAGCTCCCTGATCAGCTCACGATTTTCGGCAATCTTATTGGGGATATCTAGTGAGTAATTTCGCGTATGTCGAATTCTATCCTGATTTTAAGTTTATTGACAAAATAGGTCAAAAATGCATTTACATATCTTCAGGCGGAATGGAAGATAGATCAAGGTGGTCAACCAGTTATGTGACAGAGCAAAGGAAATATGACCATGTGGATGTCGTCAATCAGGATGTAACATCATTTGAGTTTAAATTTCGCGGAAAGTCACAGATAGTGACTCTTCGAATGGCCGATCAAATCAGTTGCTTTCTAGACACATTGGGTGGATCCACGATCTTATTAGATGTTACAGGGTTGCTTCATTCTACCTGGGCACCATTAATGAAAGTGGCAATCCAAAAAGAATTGAGTCTGAAGGTTATTTATGTTGAGCCGGCAGCTTACGCCAGGACATTCGATCCTTTCAGGGGTGAAGTGTATGAATTGAGCGAAAAATTTCACGGGATTAAGGGAATTCCTGGATTTATCAATATACGAGACCGGTCAAGGAAGCAATTCCTGTTTATTCCCGCATTGGGTTTTGAGGGAGATCGATTCAAAAGAATGTTGCGTGAATTGGAGCCGGATGACGACTTGGTTTATCCGATTATTGGAGTGCCAGGATTTCGACCGGAATTCCCATTTTATGCATTTTCCGCAAACTTTAGGAATGTTGAGGATTCAGTTTACGGTCCACAAATTAGCTACGCCAGGGCGAACGAGCCATTCTCCATTTTCGATAAAATTAATAAAATTGCAAACGGCCACGAAGAAATTGAAGATATAGTATTGAGCCCTATTGGAACCAAGCCTCATGCAGTCGGGATGTTTTTATTTGGAATGCTGTCGACTCGAAGGGTTGAAATTATTTATGATCACCCAGTCAGGAAGGGAAATAGAACCAAGGGTTTTGGTAAAGTTGCGGTGTACAATATCAGTGAGTTTGTAGAGAATTACAATGCAAGCGATTGACTATCATCCAACCCCAAGGGAGCACGTTGACTACTTACTTAGCCTTGTCGACTATAGGCTTGCACCAAAAGTGATATCTGATTATTCTATGGGCGATGGTATATTGTTAAGCAGGGCGAGTGAGCGATGGCCGAAAGCAAAAGTGATTGGAGCGGAGCTTGACTCCAAAATGGTTGTGTATACCAAAAATAAATATCCTGACTGGATCATTAAGAATGTAAATTTTCTATCTCCACAAAGCCGACGGTTTTTTAATAATAATAGGCCGGATTTGATTCTACTTAATCCTCCATTTACATGTAGGGGCGGCTCCAGGAACTGTTATAAAGTCGATGGGCAGGAACTGAAGTCCGGTCCCGCCCTAGCCTTTGTAGCTCTTGCTTCAGAATTACTCCGCCCGGGCGGGCAATTAATTGCCATAATACCAGATGGTGCTATTTGTTCAGTAAGGGACAGGGCTACGCTTTCCTGGCTAAAGTTGCGATTCGAAACCAGAATCCTCAAAGGTTTCCCTGAAAGAACTTTTAAGGGCTGCTCTATTTCTACAAAGGTGATCTCCCTTAGGCGCAGTGATCGACTGGAGACTGTGCTTTTGATAAATCGGAATCAGAAGAGGGTTTCGTCGGCATGTCAGTTCCCCATAGCTGCGATCGGAAGGGGGCAAATTCGAATGACCGCGGACGTGAGACGGAACGTCTGTTCGGGGAAACGCAGGCTTCTTCATACAACATCAATAGTAAATGGTGAGATTATAGAAATGTATCGATTTCCGGAGAGGTTAGTGAAAAATTCTTACGTAGAAAGTCCAGCTATTTTAATTCCTAGGGTTGGAATTTTTGATACCGGGAAGATAGTCTTGCTTATCGATAACTCCAAGATGGCAATATCCGATTGCTTCATAAGGGTGTCGTTCCCGGATTGCAAGAGCGCTTCGGAATCTTATTTATTAATTGTGAATAATTGGGGTAGGTTTATCAGAAAGTATTCTGGTACAGGGGCGAAATACATTACCCTTGCGTCAGTGATGCAGGTAATTAATAATTTGGGAATTGACTGCATGCTGGATTGTGCGACCAGACGCGATAACAATAACAGTCGCAATCCCGTCAAGAAGGTGCGATCCGTTAAAAGTTCGGGATCTATTAAATATGGAGCATGAAGGGGAGCATGAAGGTGCCACCCATAAAGGGGACACAGTGCGCCGGTAAAAGTCGGCGTGAAACATGAGCCGAACGTGGACATGCACCTGATGTGTCCTTCCGGCGCTGACAGCCGATTGCAGCCATAAAGGGGACACAGTGCGCCGGTAAAAGTCGGCGTGAAACACGGGGTGCAAGTCCCTGACATCGAAAGGAGTAGCGAACTACGATGACCGCGAGTGATGCGTCGACAGGTTCTCTTCAGAACC
>Ga0335395_10001433_pt1 | contig 15043 bp, 5 predicted proteins | sample MAT02_FD_205744 | JGI IMG/M metagenome (GOLD analysis project Ga0335395, IMG submission 205744) | Freshwater microbial communities from Lake Fryxell liftoff mats and glacier meltwater in Antarctica - MAT-02 (spades assembly) (version 2) ...
GACAATCACTGGTAATTTGATGCTCAATTCCAGAGGATGCTAAATTATTCCCCAAAGCGTAAAGTACGGGAAAGTTGCAATTTATTTGTTTGTCTGCATTGGCGGTTACTAATTCCTGAAATTGTTTCTGCTTTTCTACTGCGGGTAATAACAGTGATTTGTGCAGCGGATTGAGAATTTCTGAGATGGATGGCGCTGCTAACAGTGCAACTTCCCAGGCGGGATTTCGCAGCAGTTGCAGTGTTAAATTGATGCCGTAAATTCCCCAGCCGGTGGTGATGCTGACTGGCCAACTAATTCCGATTCCTGTTATTTGTATGGGTGTTTGTGCAAGTTCAATCCCAGATTGTAGGGGCGCAGCCTCCGTACTCGCCCTGTCTTGTGGATGGTGCGTGTTCACCCTGTCTTGTAAGGCTGTTTTTACGCGATCGAATACTTCTTCCCAATCACCCGGTTTTTGCTGGCGAAACAGGCGCGCTGTCGGATACCAAGGGCTATCTTCGCGCTCCAACATCCACCGCCAATCGGGTACAAATGACAACAAAATCCAGACTGGTTTGCCTAAAGCACCGGCTAAATGGGCGACTGAAGTATCTACACAAATCACTAAATCGAGTTGGGAAATAATCGCTGCGGTGTCGGCAAAATCTCCTAACTCTTCGCTCAAATCCTGAATTTGCTGTTCATTCAATAAAGTGCGATCGCCCGGTGACAAATCTTTCTGAAGGCTGTAAAAAGTCGCTCCCGCAACATCTAAAAATTGCCTAAAATCGCTCAATTTACAGGATCTATCATGATTTTTTCGGTGCAGCGGCCCGCCCGCCCAAACAATCCCAACTTTTAGTTGATTGCTGGGTTCTATGGAAAATTTGATTTCTTGTGGGGGAGCGATATAAGGAATATTAACGGGTATATTTTCCAAAGTCGTTCCCAAAATTCGTGGCAAACTCATCAGCGGTGCTTGCACTTGAAAATGTTGCAAATCCTTGGGCCTTGCTACTACATTATCTATCCCTGCAACTCCTTCAAACAAGCGCTTTAGCGATTGATGACAAGCAACAATAACTTCACCACCTTTTTGCTTTACTAAAGCTGCATAGCGGATAAAATGAATGGTGTCACCTAAACCTTGTTCCGGGTGCAACAGAATTTTTTTTCCCTGCAAATCGCCACCGTCCCAAAGCGGTTGAACGAAATATCTGGATTCCAATTCTTGGGTTTGCCAGCGCCATTCATACTCAGCAAAACCCCGCTGCAAATTGCCAGTTAAGAGCAAGGCTAAGGCTAGTCTCAAATGAGTAGTGGGTGAGTCTGAAGATAGTTGAATTGCTCGATCGAAATACTCGATCGCCTCTGCAACTTTTCCCTGTTCTTCGAGAGCGCAACCTAAATATAAGTTGGTTTCACCCTGATTGGGATTAATTTCTAACGCTTGTTGATAATGGGAAATCGCTTCTGATATTAGCCCATTTTGTTGTTGGAGATAACCTAAATAACTATGAGCTTCTGGGTGCTGGGTATTCATAGCAATTACTTGTTCATATCGGGCGATCGCTTGTTGTTTTTTACCCTGTTTTCTGAGGACATTTGCTATGTGAAATTCTACCTGCGCGGGTGATAATAAATTAGACTGTAGGGGCGGTGCCTCCGTGCCAGCCCTGTCTTGTGGATGGTGCGCGCCCGCCCTCTTTTGCAAGGCTGTTTTTAGGCGATCGAATACTTCTTCCCAATCACCGGGTTTTTGCTGGCGAAATAGTCGCGCTGTCGGATACCAAGGACTATCTTCGCGCTCCAACATCCAGCGCCAATCGGGTACAAAAGAGAGCAAAATCCACACTGGTTTACCCAAAGCACCGGCTAAGTGGGCGACAGCGGTATCTACACAAATTACTAAATCCAATTGCGATATCACCGCTGCGGTATCGGCAAAATCGTTTAAATGATCGCTTAAATCTGTGACTGGAATTTGATTTAACAAAGTGCGTGAAGCGCAGCTATCCCGTAGGGAATCGCCCGCCGGAATTTCTTTCTGGAGATTGTAAAAACTTACCCCCGGAATATCTAACAATTTCAGAAAATAGCTTAAATCAGTCGATCGCATAAAATCCTTCAAATGTTCCGAACTTCCCGCCCAAACAATCCCAATTTTTAAATTAGAATTTGAATCCAGCGAAAAAATCCAGCCAGAAGGAGGCGACAAATAAGGAATATTTGCCGGGATATTTTCTAAGTTTGTCCCCAAAATATATGGCAAACTCATCAGCGGTGCTTGCACTTGAAATTCCGGCAATTCCTCTACTCTAACTGCTACTTGTTCAATACCAGGAATTGCTTTAAATAAACGCTTAAGTTCTTGATAGCAAGAAACGACTACTTTGCCACCTTTTTGCTGAACCATTTCTGCGTAGCGTACAAACTGAATCGCATCGCCCAAACCTTGTTCAGAGCGGAGCAAAATAGTTTTTCCATTCAAGTCTGAACCATCCCAAATCGGCTGTTCAAAATGAATCCACTGCAATTTTTTTGACTGATCTCTTTCCCATCGCCATTCGTACTCGGCAAAACCTCGTGTAAATTCTCCACTCAACAGCAATGCTAAGCTTAAGTTGAAATGAGCTTTAGCACATTTTACATCAAAATTTAAAGCTTTTTCGTAACAGGAAATTGCTCTGGGGATGTCACCAAATCCTTCCAAAGCACTGCCTAGATTATTCCAAGCTTCCACATAATCTGGCTGAAAAAGTAGGGCTTGTTCTAAGTGAAAAATTGCCTGTTCTAATTGGTGCATTCCTAAGCATAAAGTACCCAAATAATAGTGAGGTTTTGGGTTGTCAGGTTCTAGCTCAAGAGAGTGTTTATAGTAGCGTTTAGCCTCTTCGGGCTGACATTTTGCTTCCATCGCTACGCCCAAATTTATCAGGGCGGGTACGCAATTGGAAGTGGCAGAAAGCGCTTGGTGAAAACAAGCGATCGCACTTGGCAATTCCCCCTGCTGCTGGAGGAGTGCGCCGAGATTGTTGAGAGCCTTGACGTACAGCGGATTTAGGGCGATCGCCTCTTGAAAGCAAGATACAGCCTCAGCTATATTGCCCTGAGCTTGCCGCAAAATGCCCAGGTTATTGTGCGCTTGAGCAGAGTTTGGATCGATTTCGATCGATCGCAAATAATATGTTGCAGCCTCTGTCAAATCGCCGATTTGGTGCAGAGTCACCGCCAAATTAGTGGCCGCTTCTATCAAATCTGGCTGACAAACTAAAGCATTTTTAAAATAGGCGATCGCCTCAGTAAATTTTTCCTGGGACTTCAGCAGATTTCCCCGATTAAACTGTTTTTGAGCCAACTCTAAATTAGGCTGATTTCCGATTAAGATTTGCTCTGGCATATCCTGACAAATTTTAGCTTTCAGCGCCACAGCCAGCCGCTCAAAAACTTCTTCCCAATCCCCCGCTTTTTCCTGTCTCCACAGCCTCGCCGTCGGATACCAAGGACTCTCTTCCCCCTCCAACATCCACCGCCAGTCCGGGGTAAAACACAGCAAAATCCAGACTGGTTTCCCCAAAGCACCAGCCAAATGCGCCACAGAAGTATCTACAGAAATGACTAAATCCAGAGCCAAAATTGCCGCCGCAGTATCAGCAAAGTCATGCAAATAAACACTTAAATCCGTGATTTGCATTTGCTCTAACCAAGCAACTTGTTCCTCTGAAATATCCTTTTGCAGACTATAGAAATCTACTCCCGGAATATCTAATAGTTTCAGCAACGAATTCAGCGGAAAAGATCGTAGCTTATTTTGTGAATTTTTGGGGTTTCCAGACCACACAATACCAACTTTAAAATTATCAGTTTCGTTAATAGTAAATTCCACACCTGGTGGCGGTGCTAAATAGGGAAATTTGGCTGGTATACTTGCTGAAGTTGTTCCCAAAAGATGTGGCAAACTCATTAATTGGGCACGCACATCAAAATCCGGCGCTGACTCTGGATTAATGATTAATTGATCTATACCCGAAACCTGTTCAAATAAGCGCTTTAAATGTGGCAAGCACCAAACAATTACTTGACCGCCTTTTTGCTTAACTAAATCTGCGTAGCGGATAAACTGAATGGCATCGCCTAAACCTTGTTCCGGGCAAAGCAAAATAGTTTTGCCATCCAAATCTTTGCCATCCCAAAGCGGCTGCATAAAATTGTTATCTGGAAACTGTTTTTCTTTAACCAGCAACCGCCATTCATACTCAGAAAAACCGCGTTCAAAATCTCCGACTAACAGCAGAGCCAAAGCTAGATTTAAGTGAGCTTCCGGGTGAGTGACATTAAACTCAACTCCTTGACTATAACAAGCGACAGCCTCGGCAAATTCTCCCTGTTGCTGCAAAATGTTTCCCAAACCATTGAAGGAATTAATGTTATTAGGTTGTAAGTCGATCGCCCGATTGTAACAATCGATCGCATCTACCATTTTTCCCTCTTCCTCAAAAGCCTTACCCAGATTGTTCCAAGCTTCTGCAAAGTCAGGTTTCAGGCTCAAAGCTTGCTGATAGCAGGCGATCGCATTGGCAATTTTTCCCTGTTTGTGAAACACAATTCCCAAATTGCAATGAGCCTGAGCATTTGATGGCAATTTCTGAATCGCTTGCTGACAAACAGCTAGAGCCTCATCTAACTTTCCTTGCTGTTGCAACGAATTACCCAAACCGATCAGAGTTTCTGCTAAACTCGGTTGCAGTGCAGTCGATCGCTCGTAATAGGCGATCGCATCAGCAATATTCCCCTGTCGGATCGAAGCGTATGCTAGATTGTGCAAGGCTTCAAAATAATTGGGATGAATCGCGATCGCCCGTTGATAATTTGCGATCGCCTCTGCATAAAGCTCCCTCGCTTCCCCTTCCTTGTCCCCCTGCTTTTCCAGAGCAATTCCCAAATTCAAATAAGCTTCAGCAGAATTTGGATTAAGTTGAATCGCTTGCTGGTAGCAGCTTATAGCCTCTGGTAAATCCCCTTGTACTTCCCGCGCCAGCCCCAAATTAATCAGAGCTTCCGCACAATTGGGGTTTAAAATCAGAGCACGATCGTATGCTGCGATCGCCTCTGCTGTCTCCCCTGCATCCGCCAGAACACTCCCCAAATTACTGAGAACTTCAGCCAAATTCGGTTCAATTGCTAAAGCTTGGCGGTAATGCGCGATCGCCTCTACAAGCTCACCTTGCTGCTGTTTGATCACACCCAGATTGCTATATGCGATCGAGTTATTGGGATTGATCGCGATCGCCCGTTCATAACATTCGATCGCACCCCGAAACTGCCCCTGCTGCTGCAAATTTCGGCCCCGGATCAACTCTGCATCCGCCAAATCAGCCTGCACACACTCCTGGGAAACCGCGTTCTCAAGAGCCTCGGTCACCCGCTCAAAAACACCTTCCCATTCGCCCCTGTGAGACTGACGAAACAACCGCGCAGTCGGATACCAAGGGCTATCTTCCCGCTCCAAAAGCCAGCGCCAATCGGGGGAAAACGCCAGCACAATCCACACTGGTTTGCCCAAAGCGCCGGCTAAATGGGCAACAGCGGTATCGACGGTAATCACTAAATCCAGTTGGGCGATCGCAGCCGCAGTATCAGCCAAATCGCCCAAATGCGGACTCAAATCCACGATCGGCGTTTGATGTAACAGCGCGCGATCGGCCTCTGAGAGCTCTTTCTGCAAGCTGTAAAAACTCACCCCAGAAACGTCAAAAAGTGGTAGAAATGCGCTCAGACTGCAAGAACGCTGGGTATTCTTGCGATGTTTAGGATTACCAGCCCAGACAATTCCAACTCTGAACTTGCGATCGGGCAGAAGCGCAAAATCAGCATTTGCAGGCGGTGATAAATAAGCAGTATTTGCCGGTATTGTTTCCAGATTTGTACCGAAAACATAAGGCAAACTTAACATCGGCACTTGCACATCAAATGCTGGCATTGGATCGCCTTTGACTATTAGCAAATCAATACCAGCAACTGTGGAAAACAACCGCGTTAGTTGTGAATAACAGCCAACAATTACTCGTCCACCTTTACTTTGAACAATCGCAGCGTAGCGCACAAACTGAATTGAGTCGCCCAAACCTTGTTCGGCGTGGAGCAAAATCGTCTTTCCTTGCAAATCAGAACCATCCCACAGCGGCCGGTATTCTCTCGCCGAAACTGTATTTTCCGGTCCAGCTAAAAAAGAGGAATGACTGGATTGAAATTCTTTGATTTTCCATCGCCATTCGTATTCAGCAAAACCATTTTCCAAGTCGCCAACCAACAACAAAGCCAGGGATAAATTGAGGTAAGCGCTAGCGTGTTCTGGATTCAAACAAATCACTCGTCGGTAACAGGCGATCGCATCTTCTACTGCGCCTTTTTCGAGAAAAGTCCTACCTAAGTTGTTAATAGCTTCCACAAAATCCGGCAGCAATTCTAGAGCTTTGTGATAATATTCCAGTGCATCTTCTAAATTGCCCTGTTCTTGCAATACTGTTCCCAGATTGTTTAAAGCTTCCCAGCTGTGAGGTTGAACTTCCAGCGCTCGCCGGTAGAGGTTTACAGCCTCTAAAAGTTCGCCCTTTTCTTGCAGCGCCACCGCCAAATTTATCAGTGCAGGTACGAAATCCGGTTGAGCGACAAGAGCTTGTTGGTAATGCTCGATAGCCTCTTGTGCTTGACCTTTTTCCTCAAAAATTTTTGCCAAATTGTAAGCTGTTTGAGGAATATTAGGATCGATTTTAAAAGCTTCCCTGTAGTGCGGAAGAGCTGCATCTAATTCTCCTTTTTCTTGCTGGAGAAAACCTAAATTTATTCTAGCTTGAACGCAATTTGGAACAACAGATATTATCTGCTCGTAAACGGCGATCGCTTCTTCTTTATCGCCGATTTCCATTAAGGATTCTGCTTGCTGCAATTGTGTTTCTATATTCGTAGCCACCAATAAACTTAAAGCTGCCTTCACATCCTCAAACAATTCTTGCCAATTTTCCGGCTGACTTTGGCGAAACAGCCTCGCCGTCGGATACCAAGGATTGTCATCTCTATCTAACAGCCAACGCCAGTCAGGAGCAAAGGAAAGCAGCACCCAAACTGATTTTCCCAAAGCACCAGCCAAATGTGCAACGGAGGTATCGATGCTGATGACTAAATCCAGTTGAGAGATAGCAGAAGCCGTATCAGCAAAGTCATTCAGATGCGGACTCAAATCCGGGACTAAGTGCTGATTCAACAAAGTGCGATCGCCCTCGGATAAGTTTTTTTGCAAACTATAAACAGCGATGCCCGGAACATCCAACAACTGCATAAAATCGCTCAAATTGCAAGAGCGCTGATTGTCTTTCCGGCGTTTGGGATTCCCCGCCCAAACAATTCCTACCTTCAATTTAGCATCAGAAGAAAGTGCAAAACTGCACTCAGCAGGCGCAGCTAAATAAGGAATATTTGCCGGGATTGTTTCCAAAGTTGTGTCTAAAATTCTCGGCAAACTCATCAACGGTGCTTGAACATCAAATGCCGGCAAATCCTCAAAACTCACTGACAAATATTCAACACCAGCAACTGTCGCAAATAACCGCATCAATTCTGGATAGCAAGCCACTATAACTTTCGCTCCTCGACTCGACAGAATCGGCGCATAGCGAATAAACTGAATTGAGTCACCAAAACCTTGCTCAACGTGGAGTAAAATAGTTTTTCCTTGTAAACTAGAACCATCCCAAACTGGTTGGGCAAAGTGTCTCGGTTGTAGTTGAGAAGTGCGCCATCGCCATTCATATTCAGCAAAACCGCGCCGGAAATCTCCGAACAATAACAAAGTTAGGGCATATTCCAGGTGTGCTGTGCTGTTTTCTGGCTGCAATTCTAAGGCTCGATAGTGACAGGAAAGTGCTGATTGAAATTGTCCTAAATCAACAAAAGCGTGTCCGAGATTATTAATCGCATCTACGAAATCTGGCTTTAAATTTAATGCTTGTTGGTAATAGGATATTGCTAGCTGTGTTTTGCCTTGTTCGTGGTATACTGCTCCGATGTTGTTGAAACATTCGGCATTGTTTGCCTCCAGTTTTAGTGCTTGTTGATAACAGTCGATCGCTTCTAGAGATTGACCTTGTTGTTGTAGTACCGTTCCTAAACCAATTATGCTATGAATAGAATTAGGATTAATCTCTAAAGCCTTTTTGTAGCAAGCAATAGCTGACTGTATTTGACTTTTGTCTTTAAAAAGATTACCTAAATTATGGGCAGTTTCGCTCCAGGTTGGTTCAATTTTAAGGGTTGTTTGGTAGGAATCAATTGCACCGTCAATATCGCCCACTTGCTGTTTTAGCCAGCCCAAAGTTTTGTGGGCTAGTGCAGAATTAGGAGCTAGTTGAATGACTTGTTCGTAGCAGGCGATCGCATTTTGATGTTCGCCAATATCAAGCAAAACATGACCCTTGTTTAAATGCGCTTCTACAAAATCTGGCTGTTGGGCGATCGCCTGTTCGTAAAAGGCGATCGCCTCCGCAATTTTTCCCTGCTGTCTAACCGCTATCCCCAACAAACACAGCACATTCGCCGACTCAGGGTGTACAGCGATGACTTGCCGGTACAAACTTTCAGCTTCTAACAATCGTCCCGCTTGATGATGTTCCCAAGCAATTTTCAAAGAGTCTTCTGAGCTCAGTTTACTGACAGATTGTGGTGATTTATTTTGAGAAGCCATAGCTATCTTTGTTGTAATGACTGATGACTGATGACTGATGACTTTATCCCAACCAACAGGCTGCTGGAAAAATTATATACTCTATAAAAAATAACTTCCAGATCAACTGATAAAATTGAGCTACTTCCATTTTATCCTCCAGATTAACTTTCATGCTCCAAAACCACATCAAACCCAAAGCCACCAAATGAGTAACCGCCAGAAATATTAAATTAACATTTGGCAATATTAACACTCCTGCTAAAGTTATGCCTAAATAGCAAACCGTCAATACCCAGCGAGACAAATCAAAGACTGCCGGCTTACCCATTTTAATCGTAAACGTAGTAATATTGTATTGCCGATCGCCTTCCATGTCAGGAATATCTTTAAAAATGGCGATCGCAAAAGTAAACACCACCACAAACACCGTCAGCACCGAAACTTCCGCAGGAATACCAAAAGACAAACTCTCTAAATTCCAGCCCGAAAAAACACTTTTCGTCCTTCCCAAACCAAACACCCAATTAAAGTGTAAAAATAGCCCTAAATTTACAATCGCACCCCGCACCGTAAAAATGCAAAGCGCCGCCCAAAAAGGAAACCGCTTCAGCCGAATTGGAGGCAGAGAATAAGCAGTCCCGATCGCCAAACTCACCCCAACCGTAGCCAGCAAAAACGGCCCTTGCAAAACAGCAGTCAAAACTGCTATAATACCAGTAGTGGCAACAATTAATTCTCCATTTTTCCGAGAAAAAGCTCCAGAGGCGATCGGCAAATACGGCTTATTTATCTTATCAATTTCAACATCTTCTAACTGATTCAATCCCACAATATAAATATTGCCGCAAATGCAAGCCAACCAAGCAAAAGCCAAGGGCAAAAATAAAGGATTTGCCAACATGACATTGCTTTGAGCGATCGCATACAAAGCCAACACGCTCAAGCTAGTGCCCACAATTGTGTGCGGCCGACAAAATTCCCAAAACGCCCTCAACCAGCCAAGGGGAACCGAGCTATTGTTATCACTCTCAGACTTACCAATCGAATCATTACTCATAAACCTAAATTACCCTTCTTCCTAATTTTTACCCTGAGTGAAGCCGAAGGGCTTTCTTCCTTCAACATCTGATATCAATTCCGGTTGCACTCATACATGATACCGAGGAAACGGCAGTGCCGTGTCCCTACCCGACTAATTGTAGGGACACGGCACTGCCGTTTCCTGACTGTGGGTAACATTAATTCCGATGCTACTTATGATACCGAGGACACGGCAGTGCCGTGTCCCTACCCGACTAATTGTAGGGACACGGCACTGCCGTGTCCTGACTGTGGGGTAACATTAATTCCGATGCTACCGGATTGGATCTGATTTATTTTACAGCACAAATTAAGCCAAAACGAATCAATCCGCTCTCATATCCCCGGCTCATCAATCCGAGAGCAAGTGCAGCTTGAATCGTCGTCCAACCGCTCGTCAACAAACCCCAAATCGCGCTCGGAGTCAGAGCCGAATCGATCACGATATCCCAAAAAGGAGCCACAGCTTTTGACCAGTCAGCAGTCCGAATATTTGTAAAAGGCAAACTGCGGGTAATTTCCTCATATTCTGGCAAAGAAATCACATAAGGTAAAGCATAAACCCGGTAAATTTCTGCCAATTCCCTTCTCTCTGCATCTGTTAATTCTCCAGCCGTTTCTCCCACTGGACGATGACACCAAGTCGCCAAAATCAAAGTTCCCCCCGGCTTGAGCACGCGGTAACATTCGTGCAAAAACTTAATTTTGTCGGGCATATGTTCACCGCTTTCTAGAGACCAAACCAAGTCGAAGGAATCGTCAGCAAAAGGCATATTCAAAGCATCTGCTACCAAAAAATTGACATTGCTTTCCAGCCCAGCAATTTTAGCGCGTTCCGTTGCTCTGTTGGCTTGTACCGGACTCAGAGTAATGCCCGTAGCTGTAACCCGATCGACCCCGCCATCTAACCTTAAATTATTTCCAGGTACAGAACCAAACTTTTCGGTCAAATACAACGTACTGCCGCCGATCCCGCAACCTACGTCAAGAATGCCGTAAGATTCTCTTAATTCTTTCCCGTCAGGTACTCCAGCCCAGCCCAGCAGTTCTTCGATCAAATCTATCTGAGCTTGTCGGCGTTCTTTCTTTAAGTTTCCATCCGCGCCGTAGTAACCGTGGTGCATATGTTCGCCCCACACCTGTTCCCACAGACCGCTAGAAGCGTCATAAAATTGCTGAATTTGCTGGTAAAGTGTTGATGTCATCGCCGGATCGCAAGTTATTAAAGGAATTCTACCGTTATTTTCCCGATGTTGTCATCTTTTGCGATTTGAGTTCGATCGGGCGATCGATGTTTTAAATGGCGATGCCATCTCAATTCCCAATTCCCAATTCTAATGACTGTCTCCCGAACTATTTGCTTGGGCTTTCTAACCGTCATTACCGCAGGAACTTTGTTGTTGACTTTAATTGGTACATAGAGTTAAGGTGCGCGGAGGCGCACCCTGCAAAAAAACGAAAATTTATTAAATTAAAAATAGTAGCAGCACCCGACGATCGCGCCCCTGAAACTATTCAGCGCCAGCTAGAAAAATTTATCCTAACTTCAAGATATTTTGCAGGTAGTGTTTGCCCAAAACCAGCACCACCAGCACCAAACCGAGTTCGACAGGCCAAGGACACACAGCAACGAACCAAATTAAACAACCCATCCCAATGATTGCCGCCATAGGGCCGGGAATTCCGTCCAGCGTTCTTCTGTCAGTCCCTGTAGTAATCACCGCAGCAATCAAACAGAGGGTCAAGGGAATCAAGCAAGTTACGATCATGGTTTTTACCCATTAAAAATTTTGTATGTAGTCCAGGACACCATATTGTAACAATACATGAAAATTTCAGAAATCCATAATTAAAGAGGATATTCTCAAAGATTATTAATTTGGCGCCAGCTTTGTGACTTTTCATTGTGGCCCCCAATTAGGGAAAAAGCATTGGCCAAAAGGCCAAATTTTTGATCGAACCGCGTGCAGCGCGGGCCCCCCTGCAAGCTATACTGAGCATTGGAGTCAGTGGCTGTAGAGCGTAAATCAATGCTGGGCAAATTTTTCCGCAAACCAGAATCAGAAAATAGCGATCGCGTCCCTCCTGGTCAACACCTTGCCAACGGCTTTCCCGTCCTGACTTACGGCGATACACCGTTGGTCAATATTGAAGGGTGGGAATTTAAAGTGTGGGGATTAGCAACAGAAAAAACCTTCACTTGGTCGGACTTCCAGGCCATGCCCCAAAGCAACTTTACGGCCGATTTTCACTGCGTCACCCGCTGGTCAAAACTCGACGTGCAGTGGACGGGAGTCAAAGTCACAGATTTTATGAACCACGTCCAAGTCGATCCCAAAGCCCTGCACATTGTGGAACACTGCTACGGTGGCTACACGACCAACATTGCGATCGCCGATTTCCTCAGAGAAGAAAACTTTTTCGCCCACACAGTCTTCGGCGAACCCCTGTCCCCAGACCACGGCGGCCCGATGCGGCTGGTAGTTCCGCACCTCTACGCTTGGAAAAGCGCTAAATGGATTAACGGACTGGAGTTTACAGAATCTCAAGAGTTGGGCTTTTGGGAGCGTAACGGCTACCACGAACGCGGCGAACCTTGGGCCGAGGAACGCTACAGCGGTATGTTCTGATCTTCCTGCGGTCGATCGAAACTTACGCAGATGCTCTGTACATCTGTATATATAGCAGATTCCACGTTTATGAACGACACCGCGCGATCCTCGATCTATCCCCGTCGCAGGGACACGGCGAAAGCCTAAGTCCCTACTTCATAAACCTGGAATACGCTATATGATATTTTGTTGGGGGAATCTATAGCGGTTCTCACGCAGGTGAGGTATCCTGGGCTGTTAATTAACAATTCCTCAATTCCCCAATCTAAAATCTAAAATCTAAAATCTAAAATCTGAACCAGTACCTCATATATCTGAGAAAAGCTATACCTTGAGGGCCCAGCAATCTGCTGAATTCAAATCTCGATTGAATTTTTTGATTAATTCGTAAAATTACTTAGTTTACCTGACAAGTACACTACTTTAACTCCTATACGCAAGTCCAAAAACACGAATATTCACGGTTTCTCGTTAATACCAAACTCCTTTAAAAATCAAACTGCTTGGGAAAAACCGTATTTACGCGTAAGTGTTAGCTGTTTGAAGACTTAGACGATCGATCGCAGAAGAGATTAGCATAAAACCGGGCATCCATGACTTTTGGTAAGAGCTGCCTTAATGCCTGTGAATCCCTGACTGCAAGGCACAACTCCTATATTTTTAGTTTTTATTTGTAAATTGCGATCGCCAGATGATCGATCAGATTAATCGCATTTATAAAGCCTGGATAAAGCCTTGATGAAGAGTCTGTCAAAACTAGCCTGAAGTGCCTACACCATAGAAAAAATAGCTCATAATCAGATTATAAAGATCGTCACGAAAAAGCAAAAAATTATGAACACCAAACTCCTATCCGCTCTAACTGCCACCGTTGCCGCAACAGCTTTATTGGGCACATCCACTCCAGCCCAAGCCTTCTCGTTTGGCACCAACGGTATCACCTTCCAACAAGATACAAGCGTCAACTTTAAGTTCAAGGAATCTCACGGCGGGTACACTTCATCTTTGGGAATTTACAGCGTGAAGGATTCGGCAACCTCTCTAGTTTCCAGTTTGTTTTCCGAAACTAAATCGTCAGACAACGGCGGCGCTAACGAATGGAAAGGAACTCTCGGCAATACAGTTTTGGGTTCAGGTTCGGTGTTCTTCACATTCCTGGCAAATCAAGTTTACACTTTGGGACTCTCAAGCGGGGGCGCCGGCACTGTCTACTCGACATCGAGCCTGAACACCGGCTCAGGTGGCACCCAGCAAGCCGTGTTTGGCGGGTCATCTTCCCTGTGGAACGCACTTGGCAAAGAAACAACTTCCAAATTTCAAACTGCTGGCTCCTACACAGACGGAACAGGTTCTCTGTCTAACGGAGGCACGCTAATCTCCTTCGACGATCGTGGCGGCGGTAACGACGCAGACTTCCAAGACTTCACCGTCAGCGCTGAAGAAGTTCCAGAACCGATTACAATGACTGGTTTGGCTCTTGGTTTGGGTGGCTTGATTAGTGCCCGCCGACGCCGCGCCAACAAAACAGTTTCCTAGTGTTTTTCACGCCTTGCGATCTGATAAATTTATTCTGAAAACATTTATAGAATTAGCAGGCGCGCTGATGGAATATCGGCTCGCCTTTTAGTATTCAACTATCTCAAATCTCAAATCCATTGACTACAGGTCTGTCTCACCAACATCAAATCCGGGAACTTGCGGCGACCTAGGTTAATCTGGTACAACTAACAAAGTTGAATGATTTCTGAGAAATAACATAAAATGGTTGCAACATTAGTTCAGATTAAACACGAAGTCAAAGACTTATCCCTAGCCCCGTTGGGAAAACAGCGCATCGAGTGGGCCGGCCGCGAAATGCCGGTATTGCGCCAAATTCAAGAACGCTTCGCTAAAGAAAAGCCCTTCGCAGGCATCCGTATTTCAGCTTGCTGCCACGTAACCACAGAAACAGCCCATTTGGCGATCGCCCTGAAAATGGGCGGCGCAGACGCTGTACTCATCGCCAGCAACCCCTTGAGCACCCAGGATGACGTAGCAGCTTGCCTAGTTGCAGACTACGGCATTTCGGTCTACGCCCTCAGAGGAGAAGACGCAGCCACCTACGAACGGCACGTTAACACAGCCCTCGACCACCGCCCCAACATCATCATCGACGATGGCAGCGACGTGGTAGCAGCCCTGATCCAGCACCGCCCTAACCAAATTTCCGACTTGATCGGAACCACCGAAGAAACCACCACCGGCATCGTGCGCCTGCGCGCCATGTTGAAAGACGGCGTGCTGACTTTCCCCGCAATGAACGTCAACGACGCTGACACTAAGCACTTTTTTGACAACCGCTACGGCACCGGTCAATCTACCCTAGACGGCATTATCCGCGCTACCAATATTTTGTTAGCCGGTAAAAATATTGTGGTTGCAGGTTACGGTTGGTGCGGCAAAGGCACGGCACAGCGCTCCCGCGGTATGGGCGCTAACGTAATTGTCACCGAAATCGATCCGATTCGGGCGATCGAAGCAGTGATGGACGGTTTCCGCGTCATGCCAATGGACGAAGCAGCAAAAGTCGGCGATATCTTCATCACCGTTACCGGCAACAAACACGTCATCCGTGCCGAACATTTCGACACCATGAAAGACGGCGCAATGG
>Ga0335395_10001436_pt1 | contig 15037 bp, 17 predicted proteins | sample MAT02_FD_205744 | JGI IMG/M metagenome (GOLD analysis project Ga0335395, IMG submission 205744) | Freshwater microbial communities from Lake Fryxell liftoff mats and glacier meltwater in Antarctica - MAT-02 (spades assembly) (version 2) ...
CGCGGGGATGCGACGATGTGACGTATGTGGATAAATTTCCTGGATGTGTGACCTTCGTAGAGAAAACTGCTGAAGTGCTGAACATACAAGACAGGATCAAAGTATATAGAAGTGAAGTATTTAAGTTTCTGGCTTACAATGCTAGGAAATATGACTATGTCTTTGGCGGACCACCGTATCCTATGCCAAAGTTAGAAACGCTACCTGATGCAGTATTTGATAGTGATACCTTGGCAAATGGTGGACTTTTTGTGCTAGAGCACGATGATAAGCACAACTTTGAGCAGCATTCGAGATTTATAGAAGCACGCAAATATGGATTGGCGATTTTTAGTTTTTTTGAATGATTTTGGTATAGTAATAATATTAATATGAAAGGTATCGCTATTATACTTTTGGTTTTGCAAGTGATGTTTTCAGATAACGTGTTTGCGCAAGATAATAAACAGCAAGACTGGATGGAGAAGTACAAAATCACTACCATCGAAGCTATGATTATGAAGAATGACGACGTTCAGGATTCATTCATGATCACTAAGGAGTATTTTAATGTCAGAGGCTACAGAACCAAGATTGAAGTCTTTGGATTTGATGGACCGAAATGTTATTATGAATACTACTACGCAGGCGATACACTCAAAACCCACAGAAATACTTATAGTGAAGGAGGATTTGTGTCGGTATCTAAACACCGCTATGATGAAAACAATCTATTGATTTCGACCATTGATTACGATGCTAATGGCAAAGAGACTAACACTTATAAAGTTAGAGAATACAACAAAAAGAAGCAACTCAAAAAAGTATATATAACCATTAATGGCAAACGATGGATGCGTCAAAGTCTAAACTACCGAAGTAATGGTAATCTCCGAAGTGTATATAATAGATATGCTGGTAGGCCAAAAACTGTAGTTAGATACCATATAAATGGTGCAAAGATAAGACCAGAAAATATTAATCTCATAGAAGAGACTTACGATAAAACTACAGGCCTAGATAGAAAAAGTATTACTCGGATTATAAAACAAGAGGAAACCACTATAGCTGGTGGTGGCCAAACAAAATTTAAAATAGGCGATGAAATCACGTCAGAAACCTACACCGAAGAGCGAGGGTTAGTGATGCAAGAGATTCAATATATAAATGGAAGCTTGTCAGCTATTAAAAAGTACTTATACCAATCAAATACTTACGAAATGATGAAACATTAACCATGGGATACATTTATCTGGGTGTAACGATAATACTAGAGGCGCTGGCCATACTTTTTATGAAGCAGTCCGATGGCATGGTGGTAAAACTATGGGCTATCTTGGGTGGAGGATTTTATCTGGCCGCATTTTTTACCTTAACACTAGCACTAAAAACACTTCCGATGGGCAATACCAATGCCATCTGGGCAGGTGGCAGTACAGTACTAGTTTATATCATCGGTTACTATTGGCTAGGCGAAAAGGTGAGTTTGCTCGAGATGGGTTTTGTAGGTATGATCATCATAGGTATTGTTGGATTGCAGTTGGTAGGGCGAGGGTGACGGATCTATGAATTTTCAGCCCTGACATCATTAATTGAGCATTTTGAGATTACTTTTTTGTAGTTTAAATAGGGGATGTGTGATTGATTGAAAGAAATATAGGTTTTCTTGCAGCGTTATTGCCACTAGCACCTTATAGTGAAGTATAGATCGATCTGTGATTAACAAAAAACTTTTATTTTTACCATTAAATTAATCAAAAATGAATAAGTATATCTTAATCGTACTAAGCTTTATGTTCATAATCACTGCTTGCAGAAAGGAGGAAATTACAGAAATAGATACCACTACTGTAAGTGATCCTACTAAAATCGATGGCCTATTGTTCAAAGGAGTGCTTACAGATGGCACAAAGGCGCTTAGTGAAGTGTCCGTAGATGTATATCAAAACGAAAAACTAGTCGGCACTGTCAAATCTAATGAGAAAGGGAAGTTTGTCACGCATCCATTAAAATTAGATAAGGATGGCGAAGTCACTTTTTATGCACAGAAGGCGAAATATGTCAGCTACGCTCGCAGACTAAAAGGACAGCAAGGCAAAATCAATGAGTTGAGTATGCGTATGGTCTCCGTAACGGAAGCACTCATCGTTCCCGAGGCGCTAGAGAATCCGGGGAGTGCTAGCTTAATTTCTATCTCAGGTCAAGTTTTTAAGACCAACGGCGCTCCTGAGGTGGATGCAGGTGTATTATTGATGTATGACATTGTAGAAATACCTAATGAAATATCAGGAAAAGGGAGTTTTGTGTTTACAGATCAGAATGGATATTATGAAACCTTATTGCCCAAAAATCAAGTATTCCATTACCTCGTATTTGCAAACCAAGATGAATGCGATAAAGGGGAAATAGTCTTGACACCACAGGAAGTAAAGTTGCTAGATTTGTATTTTAAACTCATAGGTCCATATACCACTAATGTTACTTTGCCAACACTAAACAATGCGCCCGTACCATCAAATAAGCAAGAGGTAAAGCTGACGGTTGATGGAGTGTTTAATAACTGCCAAGGCGGAAGACTAGATGCAGGAACTGCTGAAGTGGAAGTACAAATAGGTACTTTTAGAACTAAATACGAAGATAAAATCATCAACGGAAAACTCATTAACACACAGTTGTCTTATTGTTTGGTTCCAGTAGGTGGTGTTAGCCCTGTCGTCACTATCCTAGCTAAAGATAATGTTAATAATAAAAAGAGTGATATTAAACAAGCAACTGTTATCGGGGATAAGGTCAATTTTGGAAATGTTCAAGTTTGTCAAGACACTCCTCCTACGCCTGTAGCATCTAGAATGAATGTGAAGATAGGCACACGGAATTATGATATTAGAATAGCTCTTCCAGACACAACTATCAATTGTGGTATTGTTAATGATACATTGATTATGCCTTATTCAGGAATTGTATGGAGCAATAATGGTTTTCTTAGATTCAAAATCACTAACCCACTGGATTTGAGTGACAAAGTTATGCTAGGATTTAGGTACCTTGCGCCAGATAATTATAATTATAACCAAGAAACTAATGTAATCAATATCACCAATGTCACACGTTCTAGACCTGGGGTTGACAACTGTTTTTCAGGCGTATTGTCAGGTATGGTGATTAATAGGAATACACTCTTGCTCGAAAACTTGTCGGGGAAGATTACTGTCTGTTATTAATTTTACCATCAATAATAAATGTCGTTAGATAAACTCATATCCAAGTGTCTTGATCTAGATAGAGTTGCCCAAAAGCAGCTCTATCTAGATCATCATAGCTACATCATGAGTATAGCCAACAGGTATGCTGACCATGTGGATGATGCTAAGGATATCGTACAAAACACTTTTATACGCATATTTACTCACTTAGCTTCGTATGACGTCAAGAGTGGAAGTTTTAATGCATGGATCAGAAAGATATGTATCAGAGAAGGTATTGCGCTGTGGAGAAAAAGACCTAACCACGAGCGATATTTTTTGAATACAGAAGTATTAGAAGTTCCAATCACCGAAGATATACTAGCGACCTTGACTCTAGCAGAAGTGGATCAAGTCATCAACTCACTTCCTGAACAACATCGATTAATCATGATGATGTATTACTATGATGAGCTTTCGCACAAAGAAATATCAGACCTATTGGGCATCAATGAGTCCAGCTCAAGGTCAAAGCTGTCTCGTGCTAGAGGACATTTTGAACTGAAATGGAAATTAATCAATGAATGACATTTAAGAATATTTTAAAGCAATAAAAAATGAACAAGGATAATAAATATAAAGCTCTTTTTGAGAAACCGACACCTGATTATGATCCTGAATTGATATGGGCCGATATCGAGCCTCACTTGCCTAAAAAACAGAAAAGAAGACCTGTTATGTTTTGGTTATTGATTGGTTTCATATCATTCGCAGCTATTTATATTTTCAATGTTAGTTATGCAAATATTGCTAAAAAAGAAACTCAAAATCAATCGCTTCCATCAATTAATATTGGAAAACCAATCGTTTATAACAATGAATCAGCCGTTAAGGATATCAAATCCAAAAGTATTATAAATGAGCCTAATCAGCCAAAGTCACTAATTGAGACTAAAATGAAATCAAGTAGTTCAATAGGTAAATCTAACAACACGAATCAGAGAGAAGCCTCAAAAGCCAATATATCGAACAAAGCTTTTTTGCGAAAAGTTAATTTAGAAAAACAGAATATAAAAAATATTAATAAGCTAAATAGCACAGTTCTAGTTAAGCACATTGATCATCTAGAAACTAAAGGTAATAACTTGAATCCAAGCGATAATCAAGAAAAGCAAGTGGACTTGCTCCATACTGAGCTTACTCAGTCGATCGATCATGCAATAGTCGAAAGAGCGCGCGTTATAATAGAAAAACTAAGTTCAAACAATCATTCACAGATAGAGGTTAATTTTGTGAATCATAGTTTTGATGCACTAGGTAGGACACCCAATCCTCTATCAAAAAATCTTAAGTCGTCATTTTTTATGGAGACCAATGCTTTTGTTGGGCATACTACGCAGTCTTTATCAGCTCTAAAATCGGAGAGTGATGAATATGTAAAATTTAAAAAGTACCATGAACGCGTAGTTGAAAACTTTGGTTTCAATATACTATTAGGATACAAAAAGCAAAATTTTACTATTGCGACAGGACTCCAATACGACAGAATCACAGAAATATTGACAGCCGATGACCTCACCATTACTAAGTATAATATCATCAGCGACTCAGCCCTCTACCTTGAAAACTCAAATTCGATTACTTATCTCTCTGGTAAAAGAGAAGTCACCCGAACTATTGGCAAAAGCATAATATCCCCCAATACGATCAATCGATGGAGCATACCTGTCCGACTAGGATATGATGTGGGGCTTAACGCCAAAATGAAACTAAATCTAAATATTGGGATCAACTTTAATTTTGTCAGTCAATATGAAGGGATTGCTGTGGATCAAGGATTGAACTTCATTTATAAAGATCGTCAAAAGCTGGATCAGGTTTATAAAACTGGAGGCGTTCATGCGTGGATGGGAGGTGCATCCGTACATTATCTCATAAGTAAACGGTTTAGTTTAGGCTCGGGAATCCAGATTCAGTCAGACTTAACTAGTCAAATTAGAAATGAGTGGAATACAAGTCAAAAGTATAACTTTTACAGGATGAATGTGAGCGCTAACTACCTTATTTTTTAATTAATGGATTGCGATTTTGTAAAATAAAAATAGAATTTGAGGAAGAATGCAAAAAAAATGAACAGATTTTATGAAATATTAGGTTAAGCATTAAAAAGAATTGGTCATAATGTTTTACAAATCAAAGAAATAAATTACCTTTGCAGCCCGAAATGGATTTTTATATTTAATTAAACACTTCAAAGTTAAAAATGAATCAATATGAAGTAAATTTCATCATCGATCCCGTACTGTCAGGTGATGAAATAAAATCGACAGCAAAAACGTATGAGAACCTCCTAGTAGAACAAGGAGCTACCATCGTTCATGTAAATGAAATGGGTCTTAAACAATTGGCTTATCCAATCAATAAGAAGTCTTCAGGTATATACTATTGCATAGAGTTCACCTCTGTGAATGGTAGTTTACTGACAAAAACTGAGTTGGCTATGCGTCGTGATGAGCGTTTATTGCGCTTCCTTACGATCAGACTTGACAAGTATGGTATTCAGTACAATGCTGATAGAAGAGCTGGTGTAATCAGTCCTTACAAAAAGAAGGATGCAAAGAAAAAACCAGGTGAAGGAGATGATGAGCCAGTAAGAAGAGAAGCATCTGCGAGACCAGCATACGCTAAGCCAGCACCTGCCAAGCCTGCGCCAGTTGTAGAGCCAGTTGCACCTCCAGTTCCTGTAGTAGCAGCTAACGAAGAGGAATAATTCTAACCCATTTTATCAAAAAAATTAAATAATTATAATCATGGCATCAAGAGATGATATAAAATTCTTAAGTAATCCGACTATCGGAGCTCAAAGAAAAAAATACTGCCGTTTTAAAAAATATGGCATTAAATATATTGACTATAAAGATTCTGAATTTTTATTACAATTCATTAACGAACAAGGTAAACTTTTGCCTAGAAGAATCACTGGTAACTCACTAAAATACCAGAAACTGGTAGCCGTTGCAGTTAAGAGATCTAGACACTTGGCTATACTACCTTATGTAGCGGATCTATTAAAATAATCTTTAAAATTTAGAATACAATGGACATTATACTTTTAAAAGATATGGGAACCCTTGGCGATAAGCATGAAATCGTCAAAGTTAAGCCTGGTTACGGTCGTAACTATTTGATCCCACAAGGTTTGGCTGTAAATGCTAATATCATCAATCGTAAAAAATTAGATGGTATCATAGCTGAAGAAGAAGCTAAAGAGGCAGTAAGATTAGATGAGTACAAAGAAATAGCCACTAAATTAGAGGGTCAAACACTAAAAATAGCTGTGAAAGCTGGAACTAGTGGTAAAATATTCGGTAGCGTCAACACTGTACAAATCGCAAATGCGCTTAAAGAGCAATTAGGCATCGAGCTTGAGAGAAAGAAGATAATTCTTCCTGAAGATATCAAAGAAGTTGGAACTTATACGGCTGACCTCTTACTTCACAAAGAGCTTAAATCTAAAATAGAATTTGAATTGATCCAAGACTAGTTGACTAGAAACTTGAATATCTGATACGAAGGGATACTATAGCGATATAGTCTCCCTTTTTTTTATTTGCATACGTGGTACCAGATTAATAGCTCAGAATTATAAGTTTTCAGAATATATTTTATACTTTTGTCAATATAAATGCTAGAAAAACCTAAATCTATAAAAGTATGGCGATGCCTAATATTGAGAAGAGAAGCCTAAGTAAAAGCAGTTAGATTATTAATTTTATATTACAGTTTCCGTATAATAAAACTCAGTCAACCACCTCACGAAGAGACGATTGACTGAGGTAAAAAAGATGATTAGAAGTTTGCTCTCATCGAGAAAACGAAGTTTCGCCCTGGTGCAGATATTCCTGAGCTATAAGGGCGATATCTCATGTCTGCTATGTTTTCGACACCTGCATTGATACTGAATGTTTCAGATAGATCGTAGCTGGCTTTGATGTTAAAGGTGTACCATGCGGGTGCAAAGTTGTTTCCATCCTCGTCTTTGGCGTAAAGCTCCACTTTGGATTGTTCTTCTAAGGCTAAATCTTCAAACTTGCGCTCCACCATATAGGTCGAATAAAATTGCAGCTGGAGTCTATCAGCTTTATAATTTAGCCTAGTCACGCCATACGTCGGCGGCGCATGTCTAGATGCGCTTATGCTTGCGTCGTCTAGTTCCTCCGTGCCTACTTGATAGTTGATATCAGAAGACAAACTGAATCCTTGTCCTAGTTTGATATCAATGCCTGCTTGTATGCCATACACATTGGCGACAGCTGCATTCTGAATGGCTTGTACTTGACTGAATACTCCATTATATACGATACTGTCTAGTCCTCCTAGCTGAAAGTTTCGTTTTACAAGTGCATTCTGTAGATTGGTGTAATATCCTGATATGTCGATTTTGACTGCATTACCAAATGTTTTTGCAATACCCAAATCTGTATTGTAAGCATATTCTGCCTTCAGGTCTGGATTAGGAACAGTCACTCCACCTAGTTCTGAGTCAAAGGTTTTGCCAATGTCATCTAGGTTAGGTGCACGAAATGCTGTTCCAAAATTACTACTGATTACCCAACTACTAGATGGACGATACACACCACCGATGCTTCCTGTGACAGAGCTATTATTAAGTTTAGCGGTACTATATGGCAACGGGTAAAAAGGAATATTTCTGATAAAATCCGCGTCCAATGCATAATTATTAAATCTAGCACCCCCTACGGCAGTGAATTTGTCGGAGATTCTATGCTCATCATTGATATAAAACCCCAGTGAACTCCATGTAGAATAAGGATATCGAGATGGACCATTGGTGACTAAGCCAGTACTAATGTTTTTGATATTTCCGTCAGATTTGATATCATTGATTACGTATTCAGCACCATAGATCAATTTATTTTTTTCGCTGAGCGATTTTGTGAAGTCCACGTTTATTGAGTAAGCTTGTACTTTTTCTAGTGTGGTATTGCGATTATTATTGTTGAGATTTCTATCTACTCTACTTTCCTCAAAGGTCTGTTGGGCTATTCTTATTGTGACTTCATCATAGACAGCATTATTTCCTATATGGTTGACAGATAGATTATTCATCATCCATGATTGCGGGCCATAATTCCACTCTGCGTATCTGAGTGTACCATTTCTATAGCGAGTATTGCGATCGTATCTACCATAATCAGAAGTCTGCGAATAGTGAAACCCATACTGGATATCCCACTTTTCGTTAGGTCTAAATCTGACTTTCTGCATGAGATTGGCCTGAGTATAGCCTGATGGAATCTGCAACAATGGATCATCTTGTGTGATGATGATATCCTTATTGTTTTGGCGTTGGACAAAGATAGGTTTTACATAAAATTCTGGACCATAGCGACCCTGTCTAAGATTGCCAAAGTCCCAGGAACTAACACTGGTCACAAATGCCCATTTTTTCCAACCTACATTTATGTCAAAATGGATGGTTTTCTCATTGTTTGCTGATGAATATCGCGTCACTGCCTTTCCTGTAGTCAACGTCTGCCCTTCTGTCAATGAAAGCTGTGGAGTCAATGTCTGAAAACTCATCACACCGCCGATCGCATCGCTACCATAGATGACTGATCCTGGCCCGAACAAAACCTCGGTTTTTTCAGTAGCAAAAGGATCTAAGTTGATAACATTTTGCAAATTTCCACTTCTAAAAATCGCATTATTCATACGTACACCGTCCACAGAGTAGAGCAATCGATTAGTCGCAAATCCTCTTATCATAGGGCTTCCACCTCCTTGTTGACTCTTCTGGATATAAACTTTGCCCGATATACCTAGTAAATCAGCTGCTGTTTGTGGATTTTGGAAAGCTACGTTATCCGCTGTGATGGAAGATATTCTCGCTGGTATATTATTAGATGACTGCTGCCAACGAGTGGCCGATACTACTATTTGATCGAGATTAATATTAGTTTGTGTCAGCGCTATTTGGTAATCAGCGTTCATGATGTCACTATAACTTAGTATTCTCGTTTCATAACCCAACAAGCTGATTTGGATACTTTCTACATCCCTAAACGCTGAGATATTAGCTTGTCCGTTAGCGTTTGTAAGAATGATAGGTTTAGATTTTTGGCTTATTATTGTGGCAAGTTCTAGTGTTTTATTAGCGCTTTGATCTTTTATAGTTATGATCTGGGCATGGCCAAAGGTAACTAGGCACAATAGAAAATATATTGAAATTACATTTTTAAACATTATGTTTTTTTACTTTTGTAAAATAAGGATATAGCCCACGTTAACCTGTTGAGTACGTCGCAGACTTATTAAATTTTAAATACAATGGTTTTCCTATAAGCGCTCTGGTGGCGGTGAGCTGACGGAAGGTAATAGTGTAGAATAAAAGCCTGGCTTATAAGCCAAATTCCTTTCAGTTACAACTGGCGCAAGTTGCTCTAAAAGAGCAATATTCTCGACATAAAACAATGACTTAAGATAGACCAATAGTCTTTTTTGATTTTCTTGTTTATTCGGGTTATTACCCAATACAAAATCCTTTAATTCATGTTGCTGTTGTTTGATTTTAGTCTCATCACGGTCCCAATAGCACCAATAATAATTCGTATCATTTTTTATTTCGGTTTTGAGTATATCATACATTTGACCATCGTACTCAAACTCTCTATCATGTTCCCAATGAAGTAAGGTGTTTTTTTGTTGGTCGGTAAATTTTAGTAAAACGATATCGTCTGTTATGATGCCACTTTCTATTTTGGATTGCGCATGAGACTTAGCTTGGCTGCGCTGTAGATGCAATGCAATATAGGTAGTAACCACAGGAACTACAAAACACATAAATAATAATATACTGAAATATCTACTCCTCAATAAAGATGAATTAGTATGTTATAGAACTAGTAAACCAACTGATAGATGTTTGATTATCAATGGAAGCCTAGTTTCTGAGACAAATGTATAAAATTGCTACAATATTGAATGCTTTTATCAAATTTTTTCCATTTAAAAGTCATTTATTTACAAAGCTCAATATTTTACTTAATTTTTTTAGATCGATTTTTTAAAATGAACAATTGGCACTAGATACTACTTGACTGCGATTAACTTTCCATAGTTTAAGTTCATGGTAGTACGTTGATATTCATATTTTACAATCTTGAAACCGTCAGCAACTAGTTTTTCTCTGAGTCGGTTAGCCGTTTTACTGCTATCTTGTATATCATGAAACTCCATAGAGATAACTTTTATTTTATCCATAACGTCACGTGGAGCATTGAGTATTATACCATATTCAGCACCTTCGCAGTCCATTTTCAAAAAATCTATAGTTGTGATATCATTGATTTGCATAAAAGTACCTAAATCTAATACTTTTACAATACTCGCTCGCTGCTGATTTAGCGTCAGCGCATAGTTTTTGAGCAGTGAATGATTGACACTATCACCTTCGTACAGTTCAAAATCTCCAACCTTTTCTCCTATCGCTATGGGAGAAGTCTGCACATTGTTAATAGCACACGACTTAAGGTTTAGTTGTAAATTTTTGTAATTAGAATTGCTAGGCTCGACTGCATATATACTTGATAGAGCATCAGAATTCCTAGCAGCAAAGATGGCAAAATAGCCATAATGAGCTCCTATATCCATTATAGTTACTCGCTCGTAGAAAGGAAAATAATCAGCATAAGCTCGATGTACAAAGACGTCTTCTAGTACAGGAATTGCGGCTTTATTGGGATCGAAATCCAAGTTTAGGTTTGCTGAAGCGCAGATCTGGCCAAACCATTTTTTCTTTTTTCTATCTCTGAAGTAATTTAGCATAATGGTCATTGATTTTTCGAAAAGTTCGTTTCTAACGACTATAGATAGGTAAACACAAAGTCTAGCATAAGAAATAAAAGACACTATTCTCATATAGAAACTAGATTATTATAAAAATAGTTTTGTATCACTTCAGAATGTATCCGTCTTCCATCTCAATGATTCTGTCAGTCCTTTTTGCAAAATCAAGATCATGTGTTACGATCAGCATAGACATATTCATTTCATCGCTCAGCTTTCGCAATATATCAAAAACAGTTTCTGCATTTTTGCTATCTAGATTGCCTGTAGGCTCATCGCCCATTATGATTTTGGGATCATTGATGAGGGCACGAGCTATGGCTACCCTTTGTTTTTGACCACCAAAGAGTTTTGAAGCTTTTTTGTGAGCTTGATCCTCTATTCCGAGAATCGATAGTTTTTCTAACGCTCTTTTTTGAATAGTATCTATATTGTATTTGCCCAGTTTTAGCGCAGGTATCATTACGTTTTTGAGTACAGAAAACTCAGGCAATAAATAGTGAAACTGAAACACAAACCCTATTTTTTCATTGCGAATGCTAGCTAATTCATTGCGTGTGAGTTGTGACATATTTTGACCATCTATAAATAATTCTCCTTCATAAGCAGTATCCATCGTAGATAATATGTACAAAAGCGTCGATTTGCCGCAACCAGATTTGCCCATTATAGATACGAACTCTTTGCGCTTTAGCTGAATGGAGATATCTTTTAGTACCTGAAATTTGACAGGATATAGGAAATACTTAGATATATTTTTGGTTTCTAAGATTGGTTGCATAAGCTGTTTTTATTGTTCTCTGATGATATCTACGGGATCGAGTTTCTGAGCTTTACGAGCCGGTAGATATCCAGCTAGAAAAGTCGAAACAAGTGCAAATATAACGGCTGTTACATAATAAAAAGGATCGTAATTGATAGGATAAGTTGTCACTGTAGGCAACGCTTCTGTAACAAATGGGACACTGTCTATAATCAATGACACACCATATCCTATAGCTATACCTAGTGCGCCACCGATGAGCCCTATCACTAGTGCTTGCATGATAAATATCGTCATCACATCTCCGCCTGTGAATCCAGTGGCTTTGAGTATAGCGATATCGTTCATTTTCTCGTAGATAAACATATTGAGGATGTTATATATCCCAAATCCTGCTACGATTAGCAATGTTATAGTCACCGCATAGGAGATCAATGTCCGAATCCAAGAACCCATGTCGTACTGTGCATTGGCGGTATTGATATCTAGTGCTTTGACATCATATATATTTTCGATCTAGTGAGACATAGGGACTGCATCATTGATATCATGCAATTTGATATGGATTCTACTGACATAATTGCCACCTACACCGAGGATTTGTTGAGCCATTTTGAGATTTACATAACTCTGTATATCATCCACTTCGGCCATTCCACTTTGATATATGCCGCCGATAGAAAGTGAAAAATTAGCACCACTAGTATTGCGTACTTGCAATTTGTCGCCTACGGATAGGGACAGTTTTTTAGCGATTCCGGCACCGAGAAGTACATTATTTTTATTTTTGATCAAACAATTGACATCCCCAGCTACGATATAATCTTTAAAGTTAAACAGTCGTACCTCTTCTTTTACATCGATTCCATTTACTATACCATTGAGATTATTAGAGCCTGCGAGATAAAAAACCTTACAAGTAGTCTGTGGCGTTGCACCTTTAACTTTGGGACTGTTCTTTAGTTGAGACAACATAGGTGAGGCATCGTGCACTCTCTCTAACCTTGCCTTGAGTTTGATAGAATGTATATAGTTAAAATCCGTGACGGCATCAAAATAGCTTTGGGCGGGTTTTACTTCTGTGGGTTCAGTTTTGTTATAAATCTGTATATGGGGCGTTCGGTTGAGTACTAATCCGTCCAATAGATCATTTAGTCCCGTCATGAAACCCATCATGATTATAAATATTCCTATGCCGAAGGTCACACCAAGAGCTGCTACGGCAGTTTGATGATTTTTGGCTAAAAGATGTGTTTTGGATATATCCCATAAAATCGTGAAATTGGTCATTACTCAGTAGGTTTTAGTATGATAGTATTGACGTCTATCCCTGAGAGAACCTCCACGAACTTGAGATTTTTGAGTCCGATTTCTATCTCCTTTTCACCATCGGTTGTTAGTACTTTATTTTTGTCTATGAGGTAACCTGATGGAATAGTGAGTGCATTTTTTCTTTTTGAAACTATAATATTAGCTTCGCCTGCCAGTCCATTAAACAACTTCTCTGGTGCGATTATAAAATTACTTTCTACCCGAAAAGTCTGTGACTAGTTAGGGTTTGCTGATTTATTGATAATATCTTTAAAAAAAATGACTTATGATATGTTTATTCTAAGCATAGTTCATAGACTTGAGTAAATCCGTTTGATCACATACTATTAGCGGCAGTAGCACTTCTGAAATTACTTCTACGACACACCATTACTAACTTGCTCTTGCCCATCGAAGCGATTTGCTTATGGAATGTTAGAATGTTCCAATTATAATTAGTTGCATTACCTACATGCCCCTCGGCAGACTCGTCGGGTTAGCGCGCATCAGAGATTGCTGCTGTCGGCAATTCTTTGATTTTGTCGGCAAAATCTACTACAATAAGATTGGAGTTGGTTACTTTTGGTTGTCCATTGCCACAGCTTCTCAATAGTACAACGGCTGCGGTGACCACTAGTACAAGAAAGCTTTGCATTATTGGTGTTGTTTGATGATTTTTTCTAATTGATTGGATGTGGCTACGCCTGCTTGCTGCCATACGATATCACCATTTTTAAATACCATCAGTGTAGGAACTCCTCTTATTTTGTATTTGCTAGCAACTTTTGGGTTTTTGTCAACGTCTATTTTGATGATGAAAGCTTCGTCACCAACTTTTGCTTTAAGGTCTTCTAGTATCGGTTTCATCATTTTGCATGGCCCACACCATTCTGCAAAAAAATCTACCAAAACTGGTTTGTTTGATTTTAATATTTCTGAAAAAGTTGCCATAAGTTTTATTTTATTTCTAAGTAAGTAATGTTTGTTAAGTCATTTTCATCAGTAGCATTTGCAGTTGCTTTATTAGGTGCTGTATAACAAGCTCCGCCAGCGCATCCAAAGGCAAATAAGCCCATCGATGCAAAATAAGCTCCAAAAGCTATTCCGAAATATTGTTTGCTGACGATAGCATCAATTATGACAAAAATTCCCATCGCCAAAAATATCCCTCTAGTGATTGTCCATCCTGTGGTTAAGCGTTCTATCATTATTGTTTTTTTTATTAAACTGATTCAAATTTTTGAAATTTGGTTTAGCTGTTGTCTCAAATTATAACAAAAGCTGAGAATAATAAGTTCTAGATACATAAAACTATTGCTATCTTTCTATCTATTAGCAATATTCCTTTAAATATTATCGGTATTTCCAATGCATTAAATTATACTTTGTCCATCTATCATGTTTCTATCTCGTGATTCATTATATAGATTTTATTGGTATTAACTATTCTAAATTATACCACAAAGGTTAGAGTATCTAGCTACACAGGTAGAGACTATAGTCACACATAATAATTATCAAATATAGTAATCTGATTATGAGTTGATTGTGGATATGATATTATGCGAGTAGCAGAAGAGTTGACTATTGCTGAGATATCATAAAGCATGTTTAGCTACCTAAAGATATGTAGTGTATAAAAAGACTGTAACATGTAAATATTGGTGGCTAGTTAGGGTTTGCTGATTTATTGATAATATCTTTAAAAAAAATGACTTATGATATGTTTATTCTAAGCATAGTGCATAGATTTGAGTATTCAGGAGTTTTAAATCATGCACCCAAGTCTGGTATTACTGTAAGCGGGCTATAGTACCCCCCACAAAACAGACAGTTGGTGAGTTAAATAAAATTCGTAAATTTAACACATCAAAAAATTAAAAAATGAAATCAAAAAGAAGATTTAGCCCAGAGTTTAAACTCAAGGTAGTAC
>Ga0335395_10001438_pt1 | contig 15034 bp, 15 predicted proteins | sample MAT02_FD_205744 | JGI IMG/M metagenome (GOLD analysis project Ga0335395, IMG submission 205744) | Freshwater microbial communities from Lake Fryxell liftoff mats and glacier meltwater in Antarctica - MAT-02 (spades assembly) (version 2) ...
CGACTACGACAAGGATGGTTGATATTTTAATTGCTACGGCACTAGATTTAATCAATCCTCAACATTTGAAACATTGGTTTGCTAAATGTTGTTACTGTCTCCCATAAATATGAAAAGTGCTGTAAAAGAGGGTAGAGCATTTGGATTATTGATTGTTTGTTTAAATCATTAGTTGTTCCCCAACTGCGCTACCCCTACAATTGTAATTTTGGATGTTGTTAGACATTTAATTTTTTATTATTAATTGCCTGATGCCCTACAATCCTGATATTCACAATCGCCGTTCTATCCGATTAAAAGGATATAAATATACACAGCCGGGTGCTTACTTTGTAACTATATGTACCCATCAAAGGCAATGTCTTTTTGGTGAAATTATCAGTGAAAAAATGCACCCAAATCTATGCGGTCAGGTAGTGGTAGCCTGTTGGCAGAAAATCTCTGATCATTTCTCTCATGTCGCATTAGATGAATTTGTTTTGATGCCTAATCATTGGCATGGAATTATTGTGATTAAGGATTGGATAGAAAATAAACAGGAGATCCAATTTCCAATGCAAGGCTCAATGAATTCAGAAATTTCTGAGGAGTATCCTAGACCATTGCTAGGAACGATCGTCCGAAATTTTAAGTCTGTCTCTGCTCGTAAAGTTAATCAAATTAATCGATCTTCTGGAATCTCTATATGGCAACGGAACTACTACGAACATATTATTCGTGACGAGGCAGCTTTAATCAATATTAGAGAATATATTATGATGAATCCTTCGAGGTGGGATAGCGATCGAGAGAATCCATTAAATACGTAAAAAATAAAATCTACCATCCCCTTTTTTGATCGAATAATTGTAATTTTAATAAAAGAGGGTAGAGCATTTGGATTGTGGATTGTTGGTTGAAATCATCAATTGTCCCCCAAATGCGCTACCCCTACGGATGAATGGGGAATTTGTGAATGGGATATGCTCGATCGCCCCACATTTTGGTGTAGGGGTTTTGCATTTGCTCTAGGAATTTTATGGATTTGGGTAAATCTATGCCGTTTAATGAAAAGAGGGTAGAGCATTTGGATTGTGGATTGTTTGTTTTAATTATTAATTGTTCCCTAAATGCGCTACCCCTACGGATGAATGGGGAATTTGTGAATGGTTGATGATTGATCGCCCCACATTTTGGTGTAGGGGTTTTGCATTTGCTCTAGGAATTTCGTGGATTTGGGTAAATTTACGCCGCAAATGCTGAACCCTATTCCGTTTTTGAGGGGAATATTAAAGTTTTAGTCCCCTTGCGGGGATTAGGTTTTGAAAGACTAACTAAATCAAAACGTTAGTGGGATTATTATTTTTTGTTTCAGTCCCCTTGCGGGGATTAGGTTTTGAAAGACAGTTCGCGGCTGCACATGAGCAATTCAAAAAGCACGTTTCAGTCCCCTTGCGGGGATTAGGTTTTGAAAGATTGTGGACGAACAACGCAACATTCAGTCTAACAGTTTCAGTCCCCTTGCGGGGATTAGGTTTTGAAAGTCTAATACTCAAAAATACTTTTCATAGAAAACTTCCTGATTTGGAGTTTCAGTCCCCTTGCGGGGATTAGGTTTTGAAAGACTTGAAGAATTTAACCTTCCGTATCAAGTAGCCGAAAGTGTTTCAGTCCCATTGCGGGGATTAGGTTTTGAAAGTCCTAGCCTAGAAGGGCTTACTCAGAGCTTGTTTTAGCCATCAAATCGACTGACCTAAAAAACTGCTTAGTTTCATAGTATAAACTTAACTGAAAAGCCAAGATTTATGGTGCTGAAATGCCTTACTGAATAAGCATTCGATGCACCTTATCAGAACTATTTAGTTTTCAAGGTACTTTCAGAGGTGTGTAGTTTTGGCTTCTAATGTCGTTATGATACACGACTTTTTCTGGATAAAGTATTAAATTATGTAAAAATCTGGTGGGGGTTTGGGGAGATCGCTGCCAATTACTAGAGTTTTGGGAAGAGCATCTACGGTCAAAGCCAACTCCCCAGTGTTAATATCAAAAGTAACTTATAAATCTCTCTAAAACCCGATGAAGCAGAACCCACCAACAACTGCCCGTCTAAGGCGCTTTTTCCGAGAACTGCCCGATAACTTAAATACTCCTTGGACTTCGATTTCTTCCTTGCTGGCAGGGTTTGTGGGGTTGTATCCCGGAATCCCAGACCTGTGGCGATTGGGGTTGGTGGGGGGATTGGTGACGATCGTCCTCGCTGGAGCTTGGCACAAATGGAGTGAGCAGCGAGCCTACCAGAAGACAACGATCGCCATTCCCTTCATAATTAATGTCGCCAACTCTGCCGACACCGTAGATGCTCTGCATAAACTTTTTACCATCGTTGAGAAAGACTTCCAACTCAAAGATCACGCCCAGAACCTCAAAGAATATCTACACATTGACGAAGAAGATCTGTACCTTAAATATGGCAGTGGCGTGCCGGATGAACTCTACGATATTGATAGGTTTATTCGGTTTTTGGCAGTTCTCCAAGAAAAGATCGATCGCCTAGAAAGGTTGGCTCTCAACGAAATGACCCTCTGTATGGCCTATATTGGTCCCGCTAGTGCTGCGATCGCTATTGGCACTCTCCTAACCCACAGCCGGGTTGTTTTCTATCACCTCGATCGAAACACCAACGACAAATATTTCAAAGTCATGACCTCCAGCAGAAAGCTCAAAGAAACCCTCAACAACAATCTAGAAAAATTTGAGATGATAGCCTACGACTCCGCAGGAAGCAACCTCACTATTCCCCTCAACACTCCCCTCGTCACGGCTCGGCAACACCCAGTCACCCTAGCCATTGATGCAGCATCTCACAAAATCAGCCTCAGTGAACCCAGTATCAAAAATTTTGGCGATATTGTTCATCTCAAGAGTCGGAGCGAGGGCACGATCGAACTAGATGAAGACTGGGGGCGTTACTGCCAAGAGATATTTAATGTGTTGAACAATATCCAGTCCTACTATGGTCAGCAAGAAATTCGGATCGTGCATTCCATGCCGGTAATCTTGGGGATGGCTTTGGGGACTGTTTTGCAAAGCTATTGGAATATCACAATCACCCAGTACGAAAAAAGCTCCTATCGAGATTTCATCAATCTCCAAAAAATTCCTAAACCTCTTTAAATGTTTAATGATAACTTGGCATAAAAATACTGAACTAGTCGCCATCTGTCTCCACCTCACTCCAGAAACGGATCTTACTCTGCCCCCCAACTATACCTATGGACTGCTGGGCTGGTGGCTCGATCGCATCCGCCAAGACAACCCAGAACTATCTGCCTATCTCCATGATGGCGGCGCAGAAAAACCCTTCACCCTCTCCCTCCTCACAGGCTTATCCCCCAATCCACCCCATCGCCTCCTCCGGGGCAACACCTATCAGTGGACAATCTCTGCTCTATACCAGCCTCTCTGCCAATGGTTGGCGACTTGGTTAGACAAATTGCCAGAAAGCCTCCACATCTTTAGGGGGAGTTTAACCATTACCCATGCCGAATTAGCCCTGCCCCCTTGCACCTACGACCAACTCTGGCAAACTCCCCTGCCACCTCAACGCAAATTCACCCTCAATTTCCTTGCTCCCACCAGTTTTCGCAGCAAAAAACACCACCTGCCCCTGCCCATCCCCAGCAACATCTTCCAGAGCTATTACCGCCGTTGGCAAGATTTTTCTGGGCGTAGCTACAACCAAGAGGAGTTTTTGGCTTGGGTAGCCGAGATGGTGTTTGTCAGTGGTCATGCGATCGCCACCACAAAAATTCTCGCCGGTAAAGCAGGGCTAGTTACTGGGTTCACGGGTTGGGTAGATTTCGGGGTGGAAGGGAAGAGAATTGATAGAGCCTCAGCTTTAAGCAATCCCCCTCCAGACTATGCAAGATTACTTTACACGCTCCTCCAGTTGGCTCCCTACTGCGGCACTGGTCACAAAACCACCTTCGGACTGGGTTATACTCGACAGTACCTAGACCAAAAACTAGAACAAAATCTCCCGCAACACCCCAACTATTATCACCCTAATAACCATCTAGAACCTGCTCCCACTAGGAGTATCCCAGCCTCTAGAACTATTAACACCAAAAAGATAGACTATCTCCACGATCGCATCGCTGAACTCACCACCGTATTTTTTGAGCAAAGGAAGCGCTCTGGGGGCAACCGAGCCAGCCACACCGCCCAACTGTGGGCAACAATCCTCGCCCGCCGGGAATTGGGAGAGAGTTTACAGGATATCTCGATCGATCTAGGCATCCCCTACGAAACTGTCCGAACCTATGCTAAACGCGCCCGTAAAGCCATCAATCTCAGTTAATATTTGCTAATGTAGATATTAAGACTTATTAAAGTTTTGCAACCTATTCCCTAGATACAGAGTAGTTTATATCACATAGTTTATTTAGTTTATTAATAGTGATGATTCTCTAGTAGCTATTCATGGGGTACTCAAATAGTATCAGGAAAATAATTCATGAGTAACGTATCTTTGTCTGTCATGCAACGGGCGATCGCCGACCTTCTTGGCAAGAATCTCCCCAGTGGCTGTGAGCTTGGCGAAACTGACGATGAAGTAATAAAAGCTCAAATAAAAGCTCGTGAACAATTAAAGCTTGTTGATGCCAAAGTTGGTGTGTTGTCTTTGTTGTTCGATCGTATTCACTTACCTAAAGGCACTGTTCAAGAGAAAAATCATTTCGTGCCATTACAGGCGATCGCTCCTAGCGCTGATAGCGAGTACCCCAAGATTCCTTATCCAGTTGATGCAAAAAAAGCTGAATTAGACCTAAAAAAATATCGAGAAGATATAGCTAAAGAACTCAACCCTCATCTAGCAAAGAATTGGCATGATTTAAATTTTCTTTCCTTTGTGCTAGAAAAATATGGCTCCTGTGTAAGTTATGGAGATTCCCACACTGCCTTAGTTGATGCGGCAAGAATGACGGCGGCGGTTGCAGAAGCATTGATCCAAAATAAAGAATCAAATTCTAATAAATTACATCTTATTGTCGGAAGTTTATCGGGAATTCAAAATTTCATCTATACAATTTCTTCTGATGGTGCATTAAAGTCACTAAGAGCTAGAAGTTTCTATCTAGAAATGGTTGTCGAAGAGATTGTGCAGCAACTTCTAAAAGAATTAAATCTTCCTCGGACTAATGTTATCTATGCGGGTGGCGGCAACATATCCATCCTTGCAGGTGGTTGTGCAGGCAAATTAGAAAAACAACTTGAAACATTTCAAAATTCATTTAATGAATGGTTAGAGAAAAAATTTCAAGGCAAAATCTTCTTTTCTTTGAGCTACGAATTTTGTAATCCTGAAGATGTTGGCTCTTCGGAATTTAGGGAGTGTTGGGATGGTGCGATTGCGGAACTCGCAAAACAAAAAAATCAGAAGTTCCTAAGTCAAATTCAGCAAGGTGATTTACTAGCTACACGAGATAGTTATCCACCCTGTAAAGTTTGCCATCGTGATGATACACAGGAATTAAAACCACTCAACAAGATTGAACCAGATTCTCCCCTTGCCTGTAAAACCTGTCGTCAAATGTTTAAGTTGGGCGATGAATTACCTAAAACCTTGGTAATTCTGCGAACAAGTAAATCTGATTCTAAGTCAGATTCTAAGTCAATAGAAATTTGTGGATCTCACTACTATCTATTTCCAAATAAACAGGCAATTACTCTAAGTCTTACTGCCGGAATTGACACTGTTTACTGTATTAATAACTGGGATATTGATCACTATACTGGAGGTATGACTTTAACAATGTTGATGGGCAGATACTATCAACGCCAACTAAAAAAAGAGAATGAGCCTAATACAGGAAATCAGTTTATTAGAGCTGAAGATTTAGCCGAAGTTGCTCAGGGAATTGATCGAGTAGGCTATTTGCGGATGGATGTCGATCAATTGGGACAAATTTTTGCGAAAGGGCTGGATGATCAGAACTATTCCTTACCCAGAGTTGCTAGTTTGTCTCGGCAGATGAGTTATTTTTTTAAAGTGTATCTAAATAGCTTGGCAGACGATCGCTTTCATAATTTGCCTCCAGAAGTTAAGACACTAACTACACCAATAGATGCAAAAGATGAGAATACGGATAAAAAAGTTGGGCAGTTTTCTCGTAAAAACTTAATGTTCATTTATGCTGGTGGTGATGATTTGTTCATTAGTGGAGCTTGGAACGAAATAATCGAATTTGCCCTAGACATTTATCAATCATTTCGGGCTTATTCAGGCAATAATCCAGATATTACTATCTCCGGTGGTATCAGTATCAAAGGAGCAAAGTTTCCCCTCTATCAAGCCGCAGATTCTTCCGGCGATGCAGAAGGCAAAGCGAAAGATAATGGACGTGATAGTTTGGGCTTATTTGGCAAGGCGTTTAAGTGGGAAGAATGGTTAGGATACGAGGGTATTGAACCACAAAAGATAAATGCTCTTAAGAAAGAAATAAAGCAAATAAATGATCCTAAAATAAAACTAATTGATTATATTGACAGACACGATTCATTAGACTTATTTGGAGTATTCCCAATTACCAAAGCTATACTTGAATTACTGAAATCTGAAGCTCAAGCCTCCCGTAATTTCACTCGTAATTTGTTAGCAACTGCACAAATTCAAGAGCAAAAAATCAAAGAACTTGAAGATAAGCCAAGTATTAAACAATATGATAAACAAAAGGAGGATATTCGTTATTTCCTTCATCTGCCAAAAATTGCCTACACTCTTGCTCGGCTACCTAGTCAGGTACAAAATAATGGTTCCTTTTCAAGTATTAGCCAATCTCTCAAAAGTCCCTATAATGCACCATATTTTCGAGCGATCGCTACTTGGATTGAACTATTAAACCGAGGAGAATAAACATTATGGTTGCTACTGCTATTAAAAATAATTTTAGTTTTGAAGAATACCTCGCCTACGACGATGGGACGGACGATCGCTACGAGTTGTTTGATGGAGAATTAATCCTTATGACCCCGCCTATTGGTCGCCACTCTTTGATCCTTTTGGGTTTGACAGAAATCTTCATGGCAGAAATTCGGCGGCAAAGTTTATCTTGGGTTGCTTTACAGATGTTCGGTGTTAGGACTGCCTCAAGGCGATCGCGCCTACCCGACCTGTGTGTTGCTCCCTTAGATCGAGTAAAAGAATTATTGGATGTTTCTGGTGTTTTGGAGTCTGGGGCGTTGCTTGCCGTTGAGGTGGTTAGCCCTAGTTCTGTCACTACTGACTATCGCTACAAAAAGGCTGAATATGCAGCAGCAGGGATTCCCGAATATTGGATTATCGATCCCCAGCAAAACAAGGTTTTTATTTTACAACTAGTGGAGGGTTTATACGAAGAACAGACTTATCAAGGTGATGAAGTGGTGCGATCGTACCTACTTCCAGAACTAACCATCACCCCAACTCAAATTTTCCAAATTTAGCTTTTATTCTACAACTTAATTAAATTTTCAATCTTAATTACTATGGTACCACCAATTCAAACATCGGATATTTCTAGCGAAATTGTAAAAACAATTCAGAACTTAGTAGATGAGAATGGAAAGAAATCTACCCTCAAAACCTACCCCATTCGGACAATGGTAGAGCAAGCAGAAAGATTTGGAGAGGAACTCAAGAAACAACGCTTAGAAACTAACCAGATTCGTAAGTTTTTAGATGCGATCAATCGCTTAAAATCAAAACTTGTAGGTAATAATCAATTTTCGGAAATTGAAACAGAAGTTGTTTTACTTAAACCTAAACTTGCCTATGCCGCCGCTCGTCAAAATGTGGTCAAGCCTCTAAATAAGGTTATATCTGCTGCCATTGATAAAGTGGAAAGCAAGGAAGATTTTGAGCGACTTGTAAATCTGATTGAATCAATTATTGCTTATCACAAACAAGCAGGGGGAAAATAACAATGCCAGCAGCAGCAAAACAAAAACCTTTATTAGGTAAACTTATTCTATCTAGTAAAATACGGGTTGTAACGGGCTTACATATTGGAGCGGGTGGTGAAAATTTGGATATTGGTGGATTAGATAAGGCGGTAATGCGAAATCCTTTAGACAAGCACCCTTATTTACCCGGTTCCTCAATCAAAGGAAAGATGCGTTCTATTTTGGAGCGATTTCTAAATAAGCCAGCTAACCGTCCGGGTGGTAGTGGTACATTTCGCTATGAAAGTGATGATTTAGAGTCTGGCTATTCAATATATAAAACTGAAAGAATCAAGTTTGACGGAGCGAGTGATTGTGAAGTAAGTCGTGTGTTTGGCTCTACAGGGACTACTTGCTGGTTGCCGGAAGCGATCGTACAAGATAAAGATCAAGGTCTAGAGCGTATTGGACATGATGAAGAAATACTCAAAGGAGTTAAACATCATAAAGCTAAAGGACGAAATTCACCCGCTCGCTTGATAGTTCGTGATTGTCATTTGAGGAAAGAATCTGCTGAACTCCTAAAGTCGATCGATACTGGTCTTTATATGACCGAATGGAAGTTTGAGAATGGGATCGATCGCATTACCGCAGCCGCAAATCCCCGACAATTAGAGCGAGTTCCGGCGGGGGCAGAATTTGAATTTGAGTTAGTTTATACCGTTGAAAACCCTGATCAGGTGGTGGAAGACTTAAAAAATATTGTGATTGCTCTGGCAATTTTGGAAGATGATGCCCTTGGTGGTCATGGTTCCCGTGGTTATGGCAAAATCGCCTTTGAAAATTTTAAGTTGTATTATCATGATTTGGACTATTACAGGTCTATTGGTAGAGAAGGAAGAAAATCTTCTGAACCTTTGCTAGAGGCTGATGATACTGAAAAATTACTCAATACTTTTAATCAATTTACTAATGAAGTTCAGAGACTTTTACCAGAGAAGAAGGACTAAATATGAGCAATTGGAAACTAGTTAAGCTAGATTTTGGGAATACTCCGGCTCATTTTGGGGAGGTAGGGATTGGCTTGGAAGAGACTAGTGAACGGGTTCGATCGGACACCCTATTTAGTGCTTGGGTAATTTCCTATGCTCGGTTGGGTGGAGATATCGAAGCTCTGCTCGATCGCTTTCAATCAGAAAAAGAACCACCATTTCGTCTTAGCTCTACTTTTATCTATCAACAACAAAATGGTCAAGATATCTATTATTTACCTCGTCCTAAGAAACTGCCGATAAATTATCCTACTGATGATTTAACTATTGCCAAAACTTGCAAGAAAATCGAGTTTCTACCCCTCGATATTTGGGAGAAATGGTATCAAACTGATCTTGGTTTCTCAATAAGTGATTTAGATAAATTAAAAAATCGTAAAGGAGAAGAGAACTATAAAGATGCTTTCAAAATTGAAACCCAGCCGAAGGTAGCGATCGATCGCCTAACCCGGGCTACTAATTTTTATCACACTTCTTTTGTTCATTATCGTTCTGAAGCACATCACAAATCTGGTTTATACTTCCTAATTCAATTTAATGATCTCAGTTTAGAAAATGATCTCAGAGCTGCCCTTGAGTTGTTAGGTGATGAAGGGATTGGGGGAGAGCGATCGAGTGGAGCAGGACGCTTTATACCTTCATGGCATGAGCGACCGAAAATTTGGCAACATGTAATTGATTTTTCTCAAGGTGACTATTACAGCTTAATTAGTTTGTATTGGGATGACAAGGAAAACTTAGTACCCCTTGATAATTCAAGTTACGAACTACAGGAACGGGGTGGCTGGATTGCCTCGCCTTTTTCTGGAAAGCAACAACGCCGTAAAACTGTGAGAATGTTTACTGAAGGTTCGACTTTTACAGAAAAGCTAGAAGGTAAACTTGCTGTTGTTACTCCCGATCGAGCAGATCATCCTGTTTATCGTAGTGGCATTGCCCTAAGTATTCCGATTAAAACCTTGCAGGAGAAGCCATTATGAACTCCACTAGTTCAGCACTTACCAAACCAGAACTTCTCAAAGTTGGAAAATATCAATTAATTAGCCCGATCGTCCATATTGGCTCAGAGGTTTCTAAACTAAATCCCTTTGAGTATGTAGCAACTAGCAGCCGGGTTTATTTCCCCGATCGAGAAGCTCTGGGACAGGTATTACAAAAAGCAGGCAAGTTAACAGAGTTCATTCGCTGCATCGAACAGCGAGAAGATATTACTACCTTGCTCAAAAATACCTTCGGCGATCGCTGGCTAGAGACCAAAACCACCGAAGGTAATCCAGTTTTTCCAGATTATAGAAGCAGTCGGCGCTGGACTCAGGAAAGGATTACCGACCTACGCCCCATGATTCGGAATGGTTTTGGGCAACTTTATATTCCCGGTTCATCGATTAAAGGAGCAATACGTACGGCGATCGCCTACTATCTCCTCAAATATGCCAAAACCTTCAATGTTCCCCAAGAAAAAAGAGTGAGCAGTATCGAAGCCCAACTGCGGCAAAATTTGGGCGATCTCAAGTATCGAGCAAAGTTTATGGATGATAGCCTATTCATGGATGAACTGTTTGCCAACTACGAACTAACTTATCAAGGTCGCCTTGTTCCTGTCCAAGAAAGACCAAACCCCAATACGGATATTATGAGGGCAGTTCACGTTACTGATACTGCACCTATTAAAGAGTTTCAACGTAAGAACCAAAGAGGACAAGCAGTACCGCATAATCAATCCGTTGTTGCGGAGGTTTTAGTAACCAGTCATTTTAGCGATGACAAGGCGAAATATCGGGCTTCTATTTATACTGAGATGGTTCGCAATGTTCAAGTGCAATTTGAGATTACCTTAGATACAAAACTGTTGCGTTGCTTTGAGCATCGACAAGGTATGAAGTTGCCTTTTCAATCTCTTGAGGATTTGCTCAAAATTTGTGCAGAGTTTGCCCAAGATCAATGGGATGGTGAGCATGATTATTGGCAAAATGTTGAAGATAATGCCAGAGCCAAAGATACTAATGGGCAGGCGATCGATCTAGATTATGAAAATATTCGGAAGTTCTACGCGCCAGAAAAATGTCCCTTTACCTTGAGACTTGGCTGGGGCAGTGGAATGACCGGAACCACGGTGGGAAGTTTGCTAGATGATAAGTTGCGATCGCAAATCCGAGATACCTGCGGTATTGCTGCGCCTAACTTTGAAGCACCCAACTCTCGCCGAACTATAACCAATTTTGATCGAGAAATCCAACTTGTTCCGGGCTGGGTAAAATTCAAGCTCGTGTAACACAATGTCTTGAGTAGAGTTGTCATCTCTTTTGTCCCAAGTGTTATAATTATCCGTATTAACAATGGAGGAAAATATGAAACCGCCACCCGATGATTCGCAACAGGCTAATTCTGATCTAAGACACACCAATAAAAATAAGTACTTTTTTACCTGCGAGGACAAAAAAATGATTCGGAGACCTGTTCGCAAGAACGAACCATACATAAGGTATTTGAACCTGTTAGCTTCATTTGTTACAGTAACTTATGCTGTGCATGATGCTTTGCACGAAATAGCCAAAGTTTTAGACTATTTTTAGACTTTAACTGATGGCAGGGATAGTATAAAAATGTCCTTGCCATCATGAAATAGAAATTCTTCAATATTTATTAATAAATATTGAAGAATTTGGAACAACCTTATTCAGTAGAATATAAGATGATGTACAAAGATAAGTACTTATTTCCCAACCCATACCCGCAAGGGGATTGAAATAACTTATCTTTATGGTCATCTTTGATCAGTATTAGACGTTTCCATATACCCAATCCCCGCAAGGGGAATCACAATTAATTTCTTTTAACTTACAGTAGTTAAGAACCTAGAAAATTCAGGGATAATGTGTTTATCTCTGTAATCTTTTCTGGGTTTTCAGCCTTAATTTATGTTAATTCGTTCTACTTGGACTCTGACCGTAGCTGATAGCACCACGCTACCTAAAACCTATGGATTGAGTCTAGCAAAATATCTGCACGATCGCCTACATATTCCCCTAGGAGAAGAAACTATTCCTAGCACCAGTTTTTCTGGGATTTTGGGGTATTACGATCGCACTGCTGATTTTCTTACCTTCCTGCCCGATCGCACCTATACCCTCACCCTGTGTGGTTTACAAGAACCCTCTGCTCAAGCGATCGCCGATCTAGATTTAGGAGAAACTCTTGATTTTCTGGGGGCAAATTTTCAGGTGTGCGATCGTCATGATGAAATCACTAGCTATGAAAATCTCTACACCCAACTGGTCGCCAGCGAGCCAGAACCCATCAGAAAATTTGAACTACATTTCCTAACCCCTACTGCCTTTGCTCAAGATCGCATTCATCTGCCCTTGCCAGTTCCCCAGCTTATGTTTCGTAGTTGGCTAGAACGCTGGAACCACTTTTCCACCATATATCTTGGTAGCGATGACCTAGTTACCTATCTCGCCAACTATGTTGTCATCTCCCGCCATCACATCAGCACTAATATAGTTCGTATGTATCATGGGCAATGCACTGGCTTCACCGGAAAAGTGACATTGCAGGCGATCGGTAAAGCTGATCCCCTATTAGCAAATGTGGCTAACCTCCTAGGTCAGTATGCTAATTTTGCCGGCACAGGCATCAAAACTCGTCTGAGCATGGGACAAACCAATAGAATTTAAGAACCGATCTTTTTATGTTATCAATTCTGTATAGATATGAATCTCAATTATCTAAAGGCAATTGTGATGTCAACCCAAACCCAAAAACGATTTTATAGTCCCGAAGAATATTTAGAGCTAGAAGAAAATGCCCCATTTCGGAGCGAGTATCATGATGGAGAAATTATCCCCATGACCGGTGGAACTGCTGACCATAATCAAATTGCTATTAATTTGGTGACATTGCTGCGATCAACCCTCAAGGGAAAAGACTATCGAGTATACATGAATGATATGCGTTTGTGGATGCCAGATCATCGTGAATACACCTATCCTGATGTAATGTTAATCGATGGCAAACCAGAATTTGCAGGTGAAAATAAAACTACAATTATTAACCCGTCCTTGATTATTGAAGTTTTATCAAATTCCACTAAAAACTATGACAAAGGAGAGAAATTTGATTATTATCGATCTATTCCAAAATTTAAGGAATATATTTTAATCAATCAATATCAACCTCAGATTTTCCAATATAAGAAAACAATTGAGGGTTGGCTATTAACGGAATATGAATCCCTAAGTTCAGTTTTGACAATATATGCGATCAATCTCCAAATCCCTCTATCGGAAATCTACGATTTAGTTGAATTTTATTCTTAATAAACTTTAATTTCACTCCTGTTTTTTCAAATTACAGAAGACCTATCTGAAATAATCAACAACGGAGATAATAATCATGCAGACAATCATCATGACTGTAGGTACATCCCTACGCACTAACCCTGATCGTGATCTATCTAATGAAAGAAAACGCCCTTGGGTAACACACAAGGATAGATTTGAGGATAGACGCATTTTTACTAGTGTCGATGAACCCTTAGCTTGGATGGAAACTGCTGATTTAGAAGGAATTAGTGCTGAAACAAATACCCTTTGGCGGCTCGATCCTGATAGAGACGATCGTATTCTTCTTTTCCACTCTGCTACCTCATCTGGTCAAGAATGTGCAGAAGTGTTGCAAGCCTATTTCAAAACTCATCTTATGCAAAATCATGTTGATATTGAACCGATACCTGATATCAACTACGAACTAGATGAATCCGGTTCAGCTTTAGAACAAATGGCTAGTCTCCTGCAAACACGTATTCAGCAAGCATCAACTAATGGAGGTGTTACCCTTGCAGCTACAGGTGGGTTTAAAGCACAAACAATGATTATGGGATTAGTGGGAAATGCTCTTGGTGTCTCTGTTTGCTACATACACGAAGCCTATAAAACACTGGTGTACTTGCCCTACATTAATACCTATGGACAGGCTGAACCCAATATCTCTTCTGCAAATCTTCCAGAATCAGGTAGGGCGCGTAATCAAGTGATTCAAGTTCAAGCTCCAAGACAAGGGCATCATCGTCCTAAAAGTTGGGAAAAAGTTGAAAAGATGCTCCCAAGTTTACCTTGGGTAGACTCAGTTCGCTTTGATACCCAAGCCTTTTCTGCACCCAAAAATGGCGTAAAAGGATCACCAAGAGATCTCAATGATGGTCGTAAAGTGTTGTGGTTACACCTACATGATAGTGATGAATTACATATTGCTGTATCAATAGAAACCACTGGACATACATCTGAACACTTAAACGCAGCGGCAAAGGAACTCAGAGAAAGGTTAGGTCGTATTTTCTAGCTACTATATAAAAAGTGATCGCCTTCCAAATTGAATCATAAAAAGATAGATAAAGATGATGTATAGTGATTTTACGATCGCAAAGGTTAGGTCAGCTTTTAACTTAGTGATTAAAGAAGATTGAGATTTGTTTGGGGAAGTTGCCGGAGTTCAACCTTCGGAGTTACTACAGATGATTTTGCATGAATATTTGACAATGGCGATCGCCATGAATATAGCGTTTAGTGTGCTGTATGCTATACCGACTTTTGGGAGGCTTACACCCAAGTGTTGCCAAGAAAACGTCATCAAGCGGTAGGCAAGGAGACTGGTAAAACTAGTTATATTACTTAAGGGGTAGCACAGAACTAAGGCTTTTTTGTGGGAAACACAGCTTGTCAATGATCTCAAGGAACATCGCTGGGGTGTGGTAGTCAAACTATACATAATCTAAACTATTAGCAAATTTTATTTAGGAAACTATATCAATATGTTTTCACAAATTTTTTACCGCAAATCTTTTACTAGTTTAGCGGCGTTGGTACTACTAGCCTCTGGCGCAATAACAATGGTAATTCCAGCAGCTTTTGCCCAACCCGGCAATAGACCAGAGAGACCCGCAGGGATGCAACGTCCCGATCGAGATACCATGCGGCAAAACATGGAAGAGCGGATGACAAGGGAACTCAACCTCACCCCAGAACAGGTATCTCTTTCCCAAGAAGTTCGCCAACAGGATGCTAGTCGGATAGAACCCCTAG
>Ga0335395_10001439_pt1 | contig 15032 bp, 9 predicted proteins | sample MAT02_FD_205744 | JGI IMG/M metagenome (GOLD analysis project Ga0335395, IMG submission 205744) | Freshwater microbial communities from Lake Fryxell liftoff mats and glacier meltwater in Antarctica - MAT-02 (spades assembly) (version 2) ...
GCCTTCGGTGCAACAGTTAACGGACAAAATAACGCAGGCAAAGCTTACATTGTCTTTGGCAGTAACAAAGGATTTCCTGCTAACTTCAACCTGTCAACTTTAAACGGCAATAACGGCTTTGCCATTACAGGTACAAATGCCTTTGACTATGCCGGCCTCTATTCTACCGGAATTGGCGATATAAACGGCGATAACATTGACGATTTACTCGTCAGCGCACCGGGCCCCCTCGGTGGCACTCCCGGCAAAAGTTACGTTATTTATGGCCGTTCAACTGGTTTCTCTCCCAGCTTAAATCTAGCAGAAATCAACGGCAATACCGGCTTTGTAATTAACGGCATCGACGGCAATTCTAGCGGCACAGCCAGCAGCGGCGACATCAACGGCGATGGCATCCCAGACCTCGTAATAGGTGCAGATGGCGGCACTACCAGCGGCGGCTTAAATGCAGGCAAAACCTACGTAATCTTCGGTCAAAAAGGAGGTTTTTCTGGCAGCGTCAACGTCCCAGAATTAAATGGTACAACAGGATTTGTCATCGCCGGCCTCAGTCCAGAAGAGCGTTTTGGTATTGCTCTCAGCGCCACAGGAGATATCAACGGCGACGGCAATAAAGACCTAGTAATTGGTGCTCCAGGTGCTACCGTTGGCGACCAAATTAACGCCGGAAAAACCTACATCATTTTTGGCAGCAAACAGGGATTTCCTGTCATCGTCAACCCCGCCGAACTCAATGGTAAAAATGGTTTTACAGTCTCCGGTTTCGATCCAGAAGGTTCATCAGGAGGTGCTGTCAGCTATGCCGGAGACATCAACAAAGATGGCTTTGACGATTTATTAATAGGAGCCTCCGGTGCTAATTCTGAAGGTAAAAACAATGCCGGAAAAACATTTGTTGTTTTTGGCAAAAAGGAATTTCCCGCTAATTTCAGCTTAGCAGCAGCAAACGGTAAGAATGCCTTAGTTTTAAATGGGGTAGAAACCGATGGTTTAGTTGGCACTGCTGTCAGCGGTGGGGGAGATATTAACGGCGACGGCATTGACGATATAATTGTTGGCGCACCTGGCAGTTTATTTAACGATTCTCCCGGCAAAAGTTACGCCATTTTTGGTAGCCTTTGAGCTTGAGTGGTAGCTATTTCAGGTTTATCTGAGAATTGTGAGGCTAGTTTACATCATTTTTTGGTGGTGGGGGCGGGTTTTTATAATTTGTTGATGGGTGTCAAATATCTAGGCGAACCCGCCCCCACACAACCAATAACCCGATCGCCTTTCCCCACCTCACCGTAAAATTAAATTAAATTCAATTATCATTAAAGTATGTCATCACTAATCTTAACGCGAATCTTCCTGGCAACCGCAGCGGTCTTCGGAGGCTTATCCGTCGTCGGTGGCGCCTTTGCCTCTCACGCTTTAAAAGAGAAATTGACCGATCGCGCTTTAGAAATATTTGAGACAGGCGCACGCTATCAAATGTATCACGCCCTAGCCCTATTACTCGTTGCATTACTCTTGAGCCGCGCCCAAGAGTCTCAAACCTTCTTTGCAGTGGCTGGATGGGCTTTTATTGCCGGCACAATCATTTTTTCAGGCAGTTTATACGCCCTCAGTCTGACTAACATCAAATGGCTGGGCGCAATTACTTCCTTGGGAGGAGTTGCTTATATTCTCGGTTGGGGATCTTTGGCGGTTGCAGCTTGGAGTTTTAAATAGAGATTGGCAATTACCAATGCCAAATCCCTCCGTGAGATCTCCGCTTTTCGGCCCTACGCCCTATGCCCAATTCCAATCCCCTAATTGTCAAACACATCACTAGAAAACATCTCTGTCACAGTACGCAAGTAAGGTAAAAATACCATTAAATCTTCAGCAGAAAGGCGATCGGATATTTCCCAAAACATAATCCGCAGCATATCCTGCACTAACTCCCAACTTACATCAAGTTTGGGGTACAACATCACGCAAATTGGAAACAATTCTTGCTGTACCGGGCGAAAACTATCTTCCAAAACGCACCAGCACAAATAACTTTGAAAAATCTCAATATCCCGAATACCAGAAGTTTTTACCTCCGCATCCGTTAAATAACCGCTGCTACTGCGATATCCTTGATGCTGGGCACTAGCTCTATCGTACACTGCACTAGCAATCTGACTCGTATGTTGCAACAAGTGCTGCACCGCTAATAGGGCTTTTGAATTCGGGGGGAGATTCGCCGCAGCAAGGTTAATCTCGCCGTAGGGGATGTGCAGGTAATCATCTAAAATATTTAAATAGGGTGCAAACTGCATCCGCTCTGATTCCGAAAGACATCCTAACAAAATTTTGTTGGTATATTGAAACTGCACCGTCACAAATGCCAGCACTAACGGATCAGTCTGTGAATATTTCCGTCTCACCTCAATCATATCTTTTCCCACCAACACAGACAAGCGGAAAATAGGTTCTCGCTCGGCATAAGCTTCTATGGCTTTGTGATATAGTTTGCCAGTATCGGCTATAATTTGCAAAGGATTAATTAAGCTCGGATCAACTCCCTGACATTTTATTTGTTCTCCGAAAGTTGCTTCCACCCTGCTCCAAGCTATCTCGCTAGCTACTTTCAGCGTATCTGTGAGTTTGTCAACTATTTTGGGTCGATTTTCCTCAACATTTATTGACTGTGGATTTTCGGGGATTAGGCGCAGTGTTTGGTTTTTCCCTGCCTCCACTGCACTATAATATTTTTTTGCCCAGCTAACTGCTAAGGCATCAGCGCTAACCCCGTCTGAATTAGCCTCAGAGAGTTGGTGAGTCTCTAATCCGCCGATATCCTGTGACAGTGAAGTATCCCGATGTTGATTTTTTTCGACTGTCGATAAATTGTTTAAATCTACCTGTGAAAGATTATTCATGAGAAATTCCCTTGTTTTGTGAAGCAGTACGCGATCGATTTCCCAAACTTTTAGAGTGGTTAACTACAATTTTTAACATTAGCTCTATGGCAAACATCCTCCATTGTGCTTAAAGTCAGGCGCTATTTGACTGTATTAGGAATCAGATTTTCAGCAAACCCGACATTTTTTTGATAATCTTAGAGATGTCTTTGTCTCAGGAGTTACCCAAAAAGACTCAATAAACGGGATTTTTGCCTAAAATTTAGCTTTTAAATTTTTGAGTTCTCCCATCTAAAATCTAAAATTTACAATTTCAAATTGCTCGGATTATATTTGTAATAAAACGTTAACATCTTTTATCAGATTCTTTTATAAAGAAAGAGTTAAGTTATGAGTTTAAATAAGATTTATGGGAATAACAGACCGATCGTTGAAGTTTTGTTGATTGTATGACTTTGTGCACGGAGCAGTGAATAAGGATGCGTAGCAGCTTATAAAAAGAAGCATGGGAAGCGGAAAACGAGCGAGACTTTAGTCCGCTGGATGCAAGCGAGGCAAGGGACTTCAGTCCCCTTCAATCTTTCTTGAGTCCATTCCTAAAAATCCAGAAATTACTGGTTTTTGTAGTACACTAAAATGATCGAGGTTAAACTCCTTTGCCCGAAGTGAAACAGAGACTCAGACACACTTTTAGGCATAAATTCGGGATAAAGAGCAGCGAAAACTCTTAAAACAGCTAGGGGCTTAATACAGCCTCAAAACCAGAAAACAAAGAATTTTTTCATTTGTTGAGTAGGGTAGGGCATACCCAAACTCTAGGTCAATATCCTAGTACGCTTTTGGAGATAGACCCAAAGAGGGTGGCTGCGAATCAGGCTCATTAATTGGTAGGATTCTACGGTTAAAAGGTTTGAGTATTGCCGAAAGGACGTAACGCTTAAAGGTCAGTCGCTGAATTAAGAATCTCAGTGGTTTTAACCCTGAGAGTGTCAAAGTTAGCTAGGTACTGGCTTGGTACGAAAAGTACACGGTCGATACGCCTCGACAGGATAGGCTTCTAGTAAAATTGATTACATCTAAAATCAAAAGGAGTGGCGAAGATGAGCACCAGCAGCAATTCAACAGAAATCAAGTTCGGAACCGACGGGTGGCGCGGGCTGATTGCCCATGACTTTACTTTCGCCAACGTGCGTAAAGTAACACGGGCGATCGCCAGTTATCTCGAAACAGCTTACACAAAAGACCGTCCTGTCCTAGTATCATACGATACACGCTTTTTGGCAGATGAGTTTGCCCGCACCTGTGCTGAGGTACTGGCAGATTTGGGATGGACAGTCATGGTAGTCGATCGCGATTGCCCCACACCAGTCATCGCCTACAGCGCCAAGCATTTAAACTCCGCCGGAGCCCTGATGTTCACGGCTTCACACAACCCCGCACCTTACTGCGGCATCAAATACATCCCCGACTACGCGGGCCCAGCCACCCCGGAAATTACCGATACAATTGTGGCAAATATTCCTGGCGCTTCTGATAGCCCAGCGATCGGCAGCCACAACGATAAAATTTCTACTTTTGACCCCAAACCCGAATATCTCAAGTTTCTCTATACTTTGATAGATGTCGATCGCATTCGATCGGCAAAACTAAAGGTCAAGTACGATGCCCTCTATTCAACCTCTCGCGGCTATCTCGACGAGGTTTTGGAACACTGTGGCTGCGATTTGGAAAGTTTTCACACCTACCGCGACGTACTCTTTGGCGGCGGAATGCCCGAACCCAAAGGCGAACAGTTGGTTGAGTTAGTCGAAGCTGTTAAAAAAGATTCGGCAGATTTAGGTTTGGCGACAGATGGCGACAGCGATCGCTTTGGGATTGTTGACGAGTTGGGAAATGTCTTGACTCCAAATACTGTCCTGTTGCTGCTGGCGCGCCACTTAGTGAAGAATAAAGGCTTGACAGGGGCGATCGTCCGTACCGTCGCAACTACCCACTTACTCGACAATATGGCCGCCAAATACGGCTTGAAAATCTACGAAACCCCCGTCGGTTTTAAATACATTGGTGAAAAAATGCGGGAAACTGCGGTACTCATCGGTGGCGAAGAATCCGGCGGCTTAAGCATTTTAGGCCACATCCCCGAAAAAGACGGGATTTTGGCTGATATGCTGGTCGCAGAGGCGATCGCCTATGAAGGCAAACCGCTTTCTCAGCTAGTCGAAGAAGCCATCCGCGAAGCCGACGGCCCTCTGTACAACCAGCGCCTTGACTTACACCTCGACGATGCCCACAAAGCAGCAGTTTTAGCCTCTTTTACTAATAACCCGCCCTCGGAAGTAGCGGGTATTGGCGTCAAAGAAATCGGCCGCAAAGACGGAATTAAACTCTATCTCGAAGACGGCGGCTGGATACTTTTGAGACCATCTGGAACTGAACCTTTGATGCGCGTTTACATGGAAACAAATTCTGTGGAAAAAGAAGCCAAAATCGCCGCACACATGAAACAGGTAATTTCTCACTTAGAACCTGTTTAAATTCCCATTTTTTTCAAAAGCAATCCCTGCCCATAGCGTTGAAAAATGCCAAAATTTAGGCAAAAAACATAATTATAAGGTGTGCAGTGCACACCTTATTCCAAATAAATTCTGCTCTATACTTCCTTTCTTTTCTTTTCTTTGTGTCCTACCCACGGGAACGGCTTTGCCGAACGCGTCTTCGCCGTTCATTAAGAATATCTTTAATAGTGATTAATCCCACTTTTAAATTCAACGCAGTTTGGCAATTGTAAATTTTTGTTCTTTTGAAGTAAAAAAAATCCTCAAAATTTCGGATATTTCCTTGACTTTTCCGAATCTCTTGTGGTATGCTACCTAATAATCGGATATTTGCAAAAATAATATTTTGACACAGATTTTGATTATGAAGCAAGTATATCAGCTTAATTATAAATTTGTCAACCGTTTATGAAAACAACTTTATGAAAACAATTCCTTTACTCGCCATTAGTTTTTTACTAGCAATTTCGGTAAGCGCGATCGCGATTATCTCTGTACAAAATGCCGCGCCAGTATCCTTAAACTTTACCTTCTTTCAATCCATACAAATGCCAGTAGGAGTAGTATTAGCCATGAGCCTTAGTGCGGGATTGATCGGAGGTGCAATTCTCCAACCGCTATGGATACTGTCTGGTTCAAAGCCAGTTACTGACAGAGAAGAACTAGAGGAAGAAATATAATATAGTGTTTCTCAGGTAAATTAGGCGGTATCGGTCAACCGATTTGAGATTTGAGATTTGAGATTTTAGATTGACCCCACGGATAAATGCGGGGGCTTGTACCATCAAGAAATTCTTGGTCATTTTCGACTAATGACTAATAACTAATAACTAATAACTAATAACTAATAACTAATGACTTCTGCTATAGAGAGTAAACCTGACCATCAATCAACAGCCTAGTAATTCCCTTAGCTTGTAAATAAGGCGCTGTTTTTTGCAGCATCTTGCCATCAGGAATCTTAAAAACCCTTTGATGGCGAGTCGCAAATCGCCCAGCTACTCGATGATTATCAAAAACTGGTAGAGTTTTCTCGCGAATTTCTGCGGGAGGAATTTGACCCAATTCGCCAAAAGCTTTCAAAGGTCTTGTGATTAACTCTGCCGCTCGATCGACCACCAAATAGCAAATTTTCGGGAGAGACGCTTGGCTCAAAGGCAAAATTTGAATCAGCGTTTGCGGCCCAAGCCCGATGGATTCACCAGACGATCGCACACCAAGCAAACTCCCTTCAAACAAAGAGTCTTCATCCTCCAAATCCTCCCCGTCAAACTCATCTAAATCAGTATCATCCTCATCCTCATCCTCGTCGAAATCGCTAAAATCTTCACCTCCTAGAAGTCCCTCTTCTGGGAGCATTGCCTTTAATTCCCCAGTTACAGCCACGTCATCAATGCGATCGCCAGGATTAGCGACCTCGGTTGTGAATTCGCCAGAAACATCCAAATCTGAGTGGAGATTTTCTCTCTCCCCGATGTTAGCAACTGGTTCAGCAGCCGATAAAAAACGCTGCCGGATTGTCGGTCTCGAATTTGCAACTGACGACGGCCCAACAGTTGCAGATAAAGGATGTGAGCCACTTGGAGAGGACGACGAGTCCACTGTCACCTCTGTATCTTGAGAAATAGTTGTGCGATCGGGTAAACGCTTTTGTTTTTGCTGGACTAGAGATTCGTATTCAGCCCCCGACAAAGCGCTCTGAACCAGGCGTCTGACTGTCGAACTGCTCACCCCGTAGCGCTTCGCCAGAGTGATTGTATTCTCATCCGACTGTCGGTACAGCCTGATGATTTCACGTTTGTCTGAATCAGAGAGTTTTGTAGGCATCATGCCAATTTTTCCAGCAAAAAAACGTATCCAACCGCAGCCTAATCGTCAATCGATTTTAGATTTGAGATTTGAGATTTTAGATTGACCCCACGGATAAATGCGGGGGCTTGAGGATTTGAGATTTGAGATTTTGGATTGATTCCACGGATAAATCCGGGGGCTTGTACCATCAAGAAATTCTTGGTCAACGAATTTTGAATTTCTACTGTTAATTTGAATCTGAAAAATGTTGGCTAGGGCTACAAAGCTTTTGCAAGCCCTTGGGCTTGCCAACACTCATCTATCTCAAATTGTTAAGCAGCGCGCCGACTGCGCCTGCTCTGGCGAGAACGGGTTGAGATGTCATGTTCCAAGATAGCTCCTATTCCGAACAAGATGGCGCTGAAAACAAAAAATACTTCCAGCAAACTGCCACTTTGGTAAGTACCCTCAGCCTGAGTATCACGCCATTTGAAGTACATATCCGCGATGTACAGCGAAAAAGTTGCAGCCGCAATCATCCGCCAAGATTGAGAAAAACGTCCTCCCCAAAATGCCAGCAGCAATGCAGTAGCAATAATCAGCAGAAAAACATCACCCACAATGTAAAACAAATTGATTGCGTAAGCATAGGGTGATAGTTGCTTGTCTAGTGCCATAACCCATGCGGGAGCTTTAGTTGCTTCTGCTGCTGCGTCCGGTTCAGATTGAGCAGCAGGCGAGGTAGATCCTTTTACCTTTGACGTGGGCGAGTTGTTCAAAGCAGGGGCCTTGGCTGTTGCTTTATTTGAGTCAGGTGCAGTTTTTGTCACTACTTCCTGAGTCGATGCTGGAGCGAACCCTAGCTGTACCCTCCAAGAGTCAGGTGCCGCCACCCAGATAGCTACAACAATCCCGAAGGCAGCTATTGCCGATAACATACCCCACTGCCAAATTTCTAGATTCAGCCGCTTGGAGGTAACAGCCACAACCATTCCTCCAATCAGTACCACATAGCTGCCCAGATAGAAGGCATCTGCTGGGCTCACATCCGGGCTGACCTCGAAATAGAGTTCCCAAATGCCAAATAGCACACCGGCAATAAAATAGAAGAGCATCCCTAGACCTATGCCCAGCCAGACGTTGCGTCCGCTGGCCATATGAGGGCTTTGCCAGTTTCTAAAACAAACTAGCGCCGCTCCGAGATATGCCCCGCATTCAAAAACATAGGTGCCGATCGAGTACCAAAGCGGTAGACCCTCTTCTTGTGAGAGGGGAACGCTGAACAGTAAAAAAAACAGCAGCGCCATGACAGCCCAGACAATGCCGACAATGACTAGGGTCTGAGCTGACAATAAAGATGGAGATGTCGATGACTTTTCTGAAGTGCTACTCATAGATTTTCCAAAAGACCTAACTAGCAGTTAAATTGCCAGAGAGTAGGTGGCAGCCAAACTAACTTAACAATTTGGTCGCAAATACAAGTTGGCAATCAAACGTAAATATCACGTACCGCCTACACTGCAATTGTTTCAGCAATTGCCAAAGATTTTTACCCCGATATCCACAACTTGTTGAGGGCTGATTGTTTGAGCCAATCGATAAACTGATTACGCTCCTGTGCTGGCATATCTTCGAGGACGTCGCTCACTCCCTCAGCAAAGTCGGTATTGCCAAAATATGATTTGCCTAAACGGTGCAGTTCTTGCAACAAGATCTTGAGATGCTGCTCTTGCCAAGGAGGTACCTTGTGACCTTGTAAGGGACTAACGGTTAGCCAATTTTTGATTGCATCAGGGGAGTCTGCCATGGGGAAGCTTCCCTGCTGAAATACCTTGGCGATATCTTTCTGAAACGATGTGGCTTGTCTTGCCCCTAGGAGGTCTTCTACATCGAAGTAAACAGCTTGGAGCAGCAGCAGACAAGCCTGTGCGAACAGCGGTGCAATGGCAGAGGAAGTACCTGTCGGTTCTTCACCGACAAGCTGGTCTAGACGAACTTTGCCCCAGACGCTATATCTATCGGGTTCTTCTAGCAGAACGCAGGCTTTGCCTTTGTTGTCGGTTAAGTCCCGCCACAAAGCTCTGGCGTCTTCTGCTTGTTTGCCGTTGAAAGCGCTGATTAGGCGGAACGTCTGCCCCTGATAATTGAGAATGGGGATTTGCTGATCCCGTTTTGGGTGTTGAAAATTGGTTATTTCAACATCCTGGCGTTTCAGAATAAACATGACACTGTGATTTGACTTCTGTCATGGCCGAGGTGCTGTGCTTGATAATTATAGTGGTACATTTACGCGATATTTTTCAGACAATCGAGACAAGTCGGATACCAAAAAATACCTCGATCGCATTACCCGTCAGGGTGATGGGTGTACCCCTTCATGAGCCCGTAACATGATGTTGCGAGCGCTTTTTAGGTTTTGGGCTGACTATATCTGGTTTTTACGGGTCTGTTGGCAATTCAGACCTGAGCAACTTAAGTTGACTTACCAGTTATGGTCTTACGGGAGTTTTTCCAGGGGTCTTCAGAAAACTGAACCTTGCCTGATACCATGATTGGTAATGGTAGCCATCCATACTTCTACTCATCCCGCGCTCTTGTGATTATCACACACATTCTATGCTTTTCGTCAAAAATAATCAGCGCTTAGTTTATGTCCATCAAGTCCCAAATGACGGGAAAACACTCTAAAATTGGTCACAGGTTCTAGATATTTTTAGACTTTTGTAAAATATTTACTTGCTCGATCGCACACTATACCGATACAATACTGTTGTTAGCAAAATTCTAGCTAGCTTTCATTTTTTTGATGTGGGTGCGTAACTCAGGTGGATAGAGTAGCTGCCTTCTAAGCAGCGAGCCGTAGGTTCGAGTCCTACCGTACCCGTTTACTAAAACCTAAATAGACCAGCGGTTTAAAAAAAACCTGCTCCTCACTACTCCGTTTTTTGCTCACTCTAGATGTCTTTGACTTTCATTTGACTGCGGTTTGACCCGATCGACCAAAATTTGACAATGCCTTGAGCTTAATACCATAAAATGTCTCATGTGTCAATAGTTAAATGAATTTAACTGAACACAGCAGAAATAGGTTGTCCGGGGAGTAGCCTTCAGAGGTTATCCTTAGTGATCGAGCTAGTTATTGAAATACTTGGATATGTTCGTAGCAACTTTATTCGATATTCCCAGAAATTTAGTGTTATTAATCGACCGTAGCGCGATCGAGCTCCACAAACCCGTATTGGCGCAAGCAACAGGAATGGACACAATGATTGCATCGGAAAATACGGCAACAATTGCCCTACTATTAATGGCTGTGGGAATCTTGGTTAGGGGTTTTTATCGCGCCAAACCTTTTGGCAAACTAGGAATTTTGGCTTGGTTGCAGTCAGTTGTGCTGATGAGTCCCTGGCTGTTGTTTTTTGGTTTGTTCTCTGCTGGGATTTACCTAAATCTAGTTGCAGTATTGTTGATGTTGCTGGCATCAACCGGATTGTACATTTATCTGGGTAGGGAATTGCGATCGAGCCGAGGAGATTCAGTGTTGCGATCGCCCCAGACTACCGAGGTAAAGTCTTTAGACAGTGGGAATTCTACCCCTGAGTCCCAGCCTGCACCGCCTGGAGAATCAGTTAAAACCGTAACATCGTCCCAGGCAACTAATCAATCACAAATAATTCCGGTTCCCGCCGAAGACTTAAAAGCAATTCAAGGTATCTTTGGCATTGATACTTTCTTTGCAACAGAAACGATTCCCTATCAAGATGGGGTGATTTTAAAAGGAAATCTGCGGGGAGATCCAGAACAGGTACACTCGCGGTTGTCGGCAAGTTTACAAAAAAGATTGGGCGATCGCTACCGACTATTTTTGGTAGAAAATCAGGACGATAAGCCTGTAGCGATCGTTTTGCCCAGTGAAAACGACCCGCAGCCAACTACCCTATCTCAAAAAATCCTAGCAGTCATACTGCTACTCGCCACAATTGCTACTACATTGGAAACAGGTGGATTGCTCCTGGGTTTTGACTTCTTTAGTTCACCGGCTAGATATCGAGAAGTGCTCCCAATCGCAGCAGGAATTTGGGCGGTTTTGGGTTCTCGTGAAATTGCTCGTCGAGTGCTGGCACGTCAGTACAATGTTGGCTTGAGTTGGCCGTTTTTTATACCGACTTGGCAAATAGGTTCTTTTGGGGCGATCGACCGTTTTGAGTCCCTCCTACCCAATCGCAAAGTGCTATTTGACATTTCCATCGCTGGCGAGGCCGCCGGGGGAATAGTTGCTCTCTTCATGCTGGTAGTCGGTTTGCTACTTTCTCACCCCGGCAGTTTGTTTCAAATTCCCGCAGAATTCTTTAAGGGTTCAGTTTTGGTAGGAACTTTGGCAAAAGTGGTTTTGGGTTCAGCTTTGCAGCACCAGCTTGTGGATGTTCACCCTCTCGTGGTTATCGGGTGGTTGGGCTTGGTAATCACAGCGATTAATTTGATGCCTGCCGGACAGTTGGACGGAGGTAGAATCGTACAAGCAATCTACGGTCGGAAAACTGCTAATCTGACGACTTTGGCGACTTTTGCAGTGCTAGCGATCGCTTCTTTAGTTAATCCTTTGGCTCTGTATTGGGCGATCGTGATTCTGATTTTACAGCGGAATTTGGAGCGGCCCACCCTCAACGAGCTAACTGAACCTGATGACACTCGCGCAGCTATGGGTTTGTTGGCTTTGTTTTTGATGATTGCTATACTGTTGCCATTAACTCCAGCTTTAGCTGGGCGTTTAGGCATTGGAAACTAATCATCAGGCGAGTTGCCACTAGGGTGCGCTTCAGTGCACCCTAGATTCTGATCAATTTACCTAATCCAAGAGCTGGCAATTTGTTTAAACTTAATTGGTCAACTAAAAATCACTTATCTGAGCATCTAAGGTAAAGTTATGGCTAATCAACTTCCCCCTATATTGGTAACTTTTGATGCAGATGTTTTGATGGCTGGCAGAACCCAAATATGGCAAGAATATGGCAAGGTGGGAAGCTGCTATCTCCCGGAAGTAGTGTATGACGAAATAGATTATTTGACCGGAAAAGCAGTAGAAAAATCTCAAGAGCAAGTCGCTAGAGAATTTATGCGCTTTTTTGCCGACAGTGGCTGGATAATAAGTGATGCTCAAGAAACACATCGAGCTTTGGAACCTTCGATTAAAAATCAAAGCAAGTCAGCAATGCTCGTAGTTGCCACGGCTCAGTGCGTTTACGGTTTGGCTCAGGAACACCCAGATGCACTTGTAGTTTTTGTTTCCAACAGCCAGCCTCTGCTCAAACGGATAGCTTCGGTAGGAAGTGCAAATCTCTGCGGAATTACCGGGGCGATGTTGTTAAATTGGGCGAGGAAAGGGGAACGCCCAGCGGCGGCGACTCAGCAATTGCAAAGTTTAATGCGAACCCTCGCCGATCGCCAATCAACTCAGCGCTCTCACAGCAGAATTCAGGATGCTGCTGTTGGCAAAACCGGGACATCTACTAGCAAGTTCACGATGCGTGGCGATTCCGAGTTGAAGTCGCCCAGCAGTTCTACTAAAACTAATCAAATGGGTTTGAGTGGGAGCCCCCGTGCGAGTTCGCGCGCCAAAAAGCCGGTACCCAGTCGCGAGGAGACGAGAGATTACGAGCCGGCTGTATATCGCATCAAACATATTACGCCTCCGAAAAAAAGGAACGACAGTTTTATTTCTAGTGCATTCAATTTTTTGGGAGCATTATTTTTCTTGACAGTAGCGGTAGGTATTTTGTGGCGGGTGTTCGATGTTAAAGGTTTTAGAAAGACTTTTGTGCCTGCCCTGCCGTCGCCTGTGCGAGAGTTTGTCAAGTCGATCGATCCTCGGTAAATCACACCGATCTGACCGCTTGGGAAATTTATAATTTTTTACCCCAGATGTAGTGATGTTTGAATAATGCTGAACTGGAACGATATATTTAGTGGATTGGCCTTAGCTTTTGCAGGCTTTGCTTATGCTTTTACAGTCTGTTTTATTTTTGTTGCCAATGCACCATTTTGGGATACAGCCATTGCGATTACTGGAGCTTTATTTGGAACTTTAGCGACTTATTGGGTGCTGACTTCATCTTTACCGAGTTTATGGATTTTGGCACTAATGTTTCTTTCGCAAGCAGTGACAGTAGGATTTTTAGGAGGGTTTCTGCCGGAAGGAATGTACGCAGGCGTTTTTTTGAACTTCGGAACTCTTTTGCTAGGAGTTACCAGCCGTTATACAACTTTTTCGCAACAGAAAACACTGCTAATTTTTGTTGTGTTTTTGGCGCTTTTTATACCCATTTGGGCTGCGGATTTCTGGCGGCGACATGGGAATTAGTCCCGACAATTGTTTATCAAAATTTCCTCCAATCGACGGGGCGCTTCAGCGCACAAAATGTTAAGTATCAGTTTAAAGCTGGTGTTGCTCCTTCTACAGGTCGAACAATCGCAGGTTTATTGGTAGCTTTGGGCTGAAATAGTGCTTTTAGTGCTTTGTCAAGAGTTTCGGCTATGACTATGCGGTTTTCGTAGGCAACAATGACTCTCACTAAAGTTGGTAAACTATTACGATCGGCCTCTAAGTAAAGAGGTTCAACGTACAATAACGATTCTTCTATTGGGATTACTAATAAATTTCCTTGAACTGCTTTTGAACCCTGACGATTCCAGAGAGATATTTGTTCGGAAATAACCGGATCTTGGTTAATTAAAGCTTCAATTTGTTCCGGGCCGTAAACTAATCGCTGTTTGGGAAACTGGTACAACAGCAATTTGCCGTAATCATCGTCGTCCGCTCGCCCTGCAATCCAAGCAATTAAATTATTGCGACTGACTGGTGTAAATGGCAGCAGCAAAATAAATTCTTCTGCTGTTTCCGTTGGTAGTTTTGTAATCAAATAATACGGTTCTACGGGCTGCTGTTCACCCCCGTAAATTTCGTTAGGAACCTGCCACAAATCCTCCCGATTATAAAATACCTGCGGATCTTCCATGTGATAAGTTAGTAAGCGTTCCGATTGAATGCTCAACAAATCGACTGGATATCTGATATGTTTGCGGAGAGCCGGAGGCATTTTGTCAAGGGGTTTGAACAGTCCGGGAAAGATAGCCATCCAACTGTTAATAATCGGGTCGGAGGGATTGGCAACGTAGAAGTCAACAGACCCATTGTAGGCATCAATCACGACTTTTACGGAGTTGCGGATGTAGTTGAATTCATTTTTGCCTGGATCTGAATACGGGTAGCGATCGCTCGCTGTATAGGCATCAATAATCCAGTAAAGATAGTTGGGAGATTTATCAGTTACCGAGGCAGAAGGTTTAATCTCGTTGCCAATTTCATCTCTTTCTTTTTCGATCTCATTTTTGCTGAGATTAGCATTTGCTACTACTAAATACGGATCGGAATCGTAGCGCAAAAAAGGAGCAATCGCCCGGACTCTTTTGTTGATATTACGGCGGTAAAGTAACTTAGTTTCTGGTGTGAAATTGCGGGTTAGGGCCATTTGCCAATTTTTGAGATAATTCGCAAATAACCAGCGCCGCCACATGGAACCGATCGCAATTCCGCCCCTACCGCTGTAAGTATTGTAAACATTGTCTTCGCCGCTGGGATAGTCGAATTCCTTGACTTTTGTGCCCGTCATCACGTCTGTATCGGTGACTGCGCCGTAGTAAATGCGCGGATAGCCGATCGGGATACTGGCCCGAATTCGATCGCTTCTGACATCCAAAGCAGTGTCTCCTGTCTGGGCTGCAACTCCAATATCTTTGACAAAATAATCGGGTA
>Ga0335395_10001443_pt1 | contig 15013 bp, 16 predicted proteins | sample MAT02_FD_205744 | JGI IMG/M metagenome (GOLD analysis project Ga0335395, IMG submission 205744) | Freshwater microbial communities from Lake Fryxell liftoff mats and glacier meltwater in Antarctica - MAT-02 (spades assembly) (version 2) ...
CCCCCGGCACCGTTTTCAAAGGCCGCCGCCCTACCGGTGAGGTTCTCAAGCCAAATGCCCCAGGCCGTGATCCCATCGTCACTCGCATCCTCTGGCTGACCGGCAGTGAGTCCCGCAATCAAAACACCTTCCGCCGCACCATTTACATCCACGGCACCCCGGAGGAAAACCGTCTTGGCTCCCCTGCCTCATACGGCTGCATCCGGATGGGTAGCAGAGACGTCATCGATCTCTATAACCGCATTGGCACAGGTGCCGATGTCTTCGTCATTCGCGGTTCCATCCGGAAGGATCGCGACAACTCTGATGAAATGACAGCCGGTGAAAAACCCGACTCTCCAGGAAATTCCTAATTTCTAAAAAACAGGAGCTTGACACACCTTGCGGAATTCTTATCTTCCCGCGCCCGTCTCCACGCATCTGCTACTTTTCTAAACTATCATCATGGCCAATCATAAATCTTCTATTAAGCGCGCTCGTCAAACCGTCGTTCGCACGGAACGCAATCGTGCTGAAAAAAGCCGCATCAAGACCCTCCGCAAGAAGGTTCTCGTCGCAATCGCTGCTGGCGATAAGTCCGCAGCAGTCGCCGCAAGCTCCGCTTTCGAATCCGTAGCAGATAAAGCCGCAAAACGTAACTTGATTCATCCAAACAAAGCAGCTAACTTGAAGAGCAAGACAGCAAAGGCCATCGCCGCAATTGCTTGATCACTCCAATCAGCCGGTTTCCTAAATTTTAAAGAAACAAGCGGATCGGTTTACCCGGTGCCGCTTTTTTCATGACCGCCATGCCAGACCCAGCTTCACCAGACCGCGCCGCTGCCGCTGCGAAAATCGCCAAGAACCCCGCGAATTACAAAGTCTGCGAAGGTTGCGATTCCATCGTTGGAATGGCCGCCGCACTTTGCCCGAATTGCCATAGCTTCCGGTTCGACAACACTGCCGAGCGCGTCATCAAACAAGCCCGCATCCTAGGCGCACGTGAGCAAACGTCCGTCACCGCAGACGATCTAAGCTGAAGCTCACTGATCGCAAAATCCATGGCGGTAATCGGTTTTAAAGAATGGCAAATTGTTTGCGATGCCCTCGCCAGCGGTCGCCAAGCCCTGATCCTCCGCAAAGGTGGCATCCATGAAGGGCGTAAGGGATTCTCCTTCGCCCACCAGTCGTTTTTTCTATTTCCCACCCGCTTTCACGCTCAAGGCGATCACGTCCGCGAGGGAAACGTTGAAATGATGCCCGAATGGCAGCCCGGGGATATCCTCCGCATCAACCATCACGCCCAAGCCATCCGCGCCGTCACTCTCACAGATTGGAACCAAGTCGCGGCCCTCCTCCCCCACCATATTTACTCCGAGCAAACCGTCCGCGAGCGCTTCGATTGGCAAGGAAAAGGTATGGGCCCCGGCAGCATCCACGTCGCCCTCGTCCGCGTGATAAAACTCGCCCAACCATGGGAATTCTCGTATGAAAAAAGCCACGGCGGCTGTCGCAGTTGGGTCGATTTACCACCGCCACCCGCAGGTTGGCTCGAGGGCTCAATCCCGGTATTGGACGAAGATTCACTCACCCGTCTAGGCGAGATGCTGCCAGCCTAAGGCTGAATTTCGCACTAAGAGTTCCGCAAGAACTTTGGACTGCGGTGAGTATCTCCGCTTTGACGAGGGAAGTGGGTTTCTAGCATAGCGCCGATTCTTCGGAAAAGTTCCGCGTGCTCGCCCTTTCTGGACATTCGCTAAAATCCCACGGCCGCTGGATTTCTAACTTTCCGCCAGCACAAATTCTTTCCGCGCCCACTTGCAGCGGAACGGCGCTCCCGATTCATTTGGCAACCAGCCATTCGCCTGGCCGAAGTCGATCGCCGCAGTCACCATGTTCTGGCTCACGATCCGCGGTAGCTCGGCGATCAACATTTGCCCGTTTACCGGCGCATTTGCCTCGATCACCAACTCGTTGGTGCCTTTGCGGTTTTGCATGATCCAGCGGTATTGGACATCGCGATGATTGATTTTTTGATAGCCTTTTTGTGGAGGTGGCATTGGGAATGGTGAAAGTAGTAAAATAATGCGGAACTGCTTTCTGCCCCAAATCTCACGAAATGAGAATGTTTTTCCGGACTTTCTGATTCCTCGCCCGGCGATTCGGGAAAAATTCCGCCAAACCGGACTCTAGGATTGCTAAACTCGCCGCGCCGACTACGAATCTGCCCCCGGCGCAAACCTGTGCCTGCAAAATCAGAAGCAACCATCCGTTATGAAGGACCTCAGCAAATACCGCAATATCGGCATTTTCGCCCACGTTGATGCGGGCAAAACGACCACCACCGAACGCATTCTCAAGCTCACCGGCAAAATCCACAAAATCGGTGAGGTCCACGACGGCGCATCCACCATGGACTTCATGGACCAAGAAGCCGAGCGCGGCATCACCATCCAGTCCGCCGCCACCACCTGCTTCTGGAAAGGCTATCAATTCAACGTCATCGATACCCCCGGCCACGTGGACTTCACCATCGAAGTTTACCGCTCGCTCAAAGTTCTCGACGGCGGTGTAGGCGTCTTTTGCGGCTCCGGCGGCGTGGAACCCCAATCCGAAACCAACTGGCGCTACGCCAATGATTCCGAGGTCGCCCGCGTCATCTACGTCAATAAGCTCGACCGCATCGGCGCGGATTTCTACCGCGTCGTTGCTCAGGTGAAGAAAATCCTCGGCGCTCATCCACTCGTCATGGTCTTGCCAATCGGCACCGAGAGCGCATTCGTCGGCTGTGTCGATCTTCTCACCATGAAAGCTCACGTCTGGGACGACACCGGACTTCCGGAGAATTTCAAAATCGAAGAAATCCCTGCCGATATGCTGGAGAAGGCGAAAGAATATCGTGCCCAGCTCATTGAGACCGCCGTCGAGCAAGACGACGATGTCATGGAGAAATACCTCGAAGGCATCGAGCCCGATATCGACACTCTTAAAAAGTGCATCCGCAAGGGCACCATCGCCCTCGATTTCTTCCCGACCTACTGCGGCTCCTCCTTCAAAAACAAAGGCCTTCAGCTCGTTCTCGATGCCGTCGTCGATTACCTTCCAAGCCCAACCGACGTGAAGCCACTCCCAGAAGTGGATGCTGAAGGCAACGAGACCGGCAAATTTGCCATCATCGATCCCAAAGCACCATTCCGTGGTCTCGCGTTCAAAATCATGGACGACAAGTTCGGCGCGCTCACCTTCACCCGCATCTACTCGGGCACCATCAAAAAGGGCGATACCGTGCTGAACTCGTTCACAGGCAAGACCGAACGCATCAGCCGCATGGTGGAAATGCACGCGGACGACCGCAACGAAGTCGATACCGCCCAAGCAGGAGACATCATCGCCATCGTCGGCATGAAAAACGTCCAAACTGGCCACACTCTTTGTGATGAGAAAAACCCGGCCACGCTTGAGCCGATGGTCTTCCCAGATCCCGTCATTTCCATCGCCGTCGCCGCCAAGGATAAGGCCAACGCTGAAAAGCTCGCCAACGCCATCGGCAAAATGATCCAAGAAGATCCGTCCTTCCGCGTCGAGACCGACGATGAAACCAACGAAATGATCCTCAAAGGCATGGGCGAGCTCCACCTTGATATCAAGATCGATATCCTCAAGCGCACCCACAAGGTCGAGGTCACCGTCGGCGCACCCCAAGTCGCCTATCGCGAAACCATCACCAAGACTGTTACCGATAGCTACACCCACAAGAAACAGTCCGGTGGTTCCGGTCAGTTCGCCAAGATCGACTACACCATCGAGCCCGGCGAACCCGGCTCCGGCTTCATTTTCGAATCGAAGGTCGTTGGCGGCAGCATCCCGAAAGAGTTCATCCCCGCCGTCGATAAAGGCTTCAAAACCTCAGTCGATAAAGGACCACTTGCCGGTTACCCTTGCTTGGACTTTAAAGTCACGCTCAATGAAGGTGGTTTCCACGCAGTGGACTCCAGCAACATCGCCTTCGAAATCGCCGCGAAAGCCGCGTATCGTCAGACGATGGTCAAATGCGGTCCGCAGATCCTCGAACCGATGATGAAACTCGACGTCTTCGCCCCCGAAGAAAAAGTCGGCGACGTCATTGGCGACCTGAACCGCCGCCGCGGCATGATCCAAGGTCAGGAGCCAACACCCGGCGGCATCCGCGTCAAAGCAGAGGCCCCGCTGAGTGCCATGTTCGGCTACATCGGCGACCTCCGCACCATGACCTCCGGCCGTGGCCAGTTCTCCATGGAGTTCAGCCACTACGCCCCTTGCCCGAAAAACGTCTCAGATGACGTCATCGCCAAGGCCAAGGCCAAGGAAGAAGCCCTCCGCGCCGCCAAGTAAGCGTGGCGGTGGTTTTTAACCGCCAAGCCCAATCCTCATCAAACCCGCCGTCCTCCCGCAGGACGGCGGGTTTTTGTCTCACCTCCCCTCTCGTAATCCAAGATTGCAAACCCCCAGCCTCTGCTTTAGGAATCAAACAAGCATGAAGCAATATCGCCCCAATGTTGACCGTCAGAAGTGGTTGTATTCCATGATGAAGTCGCGTGCTGTCATGCGTCGTCGCCAAGGCAAACCAGAAGGCAATACAGACGTCGCCAATGGCAAAAAGCAGATCCCCGACAACTCAGAACCGTGGCTCCCCGGAGGCGTCCGCTCTGTAGCGGATGCCTTGTGGATTTCTGATCAAATCAAAGAAACGATGAGGATATGGGGAATACCATTACCGCCGCAAAACTGACCTGCGAACTAGCGGCCCGCCATCGCGTCATCATGCTCGGCGGGCTTGCGGTCATTTCTCACGGGCATTCGCGCCCCACCTATGATGCAGACATCTGGTTCGAAGCCAAACTCTCACCCGTTTGTTGGGCATCATCAATCATTGAAACTCTGTCTGGCTACACAGATTTGTATTTTGTGGCCATTGGTTCTTGGACGGTAATTCCTCCGGACCAGCTAGCTGAAGTCATTCAGCGGGATGGAGTCGTCCGAGTGATGGGTGCCAGCCAGCCGCTCGACATTTTTCGCGACCCCAACGAGCTGGAAATGTCGGAATTCGACGCTGTCTGGGATCGGGCAATCGCTCTTGACGACGGCACGCGTATTCCAGATGTGATCGACCTTCTCGTGACCAAACAGGCCACCGGCCGGGACAAAGATTTTCAAGACATCGCATTTCTCGAAGCCAAGGCCGAGCGCGAATACCTTGTTAAACTTCCCACAGCCAGCGCGGAAGAAGCCGTATTCATGCTTTCCCGCTTCCTCACCCCAAAAGTTGCCGAAGCCGGACTGCACCACCCCGAGGAATCCGTTCGTCTTCTTTCACTTGAATACCTCAAAGAACTCGCCGAGGAGGGTGACCCTTTCGCCCGCGAAATTCTGGAAAACTAATTCCGCTTCCCAACTGAATCACCCCAAATAGACAGCGATCATCGCGAAGTAAATGTGGCGGCGGTTTTTAACCGCCAAGCCCAGTCCTCAACAAACCCGCCGTCCCCCCAGCGATACTGCGGCTTTTTGGTTTAGACAGTCAAACAGACGATTCATCTATTGCCCCTCCTGCGCTTCCGGCTGTCGCCGGGAACGCTCTTGCTGTTGTTCTTGCCTCTCACGGGCACGCTCTTGAAGCTCTTGCTGCTGCTCCTGCTGACGACGAGCACGCTCTTGCTGCTGTTCTTGCTGCTGCTCCTGTTGACGAGCGCGCTCTTGCTGTTGTTCTTGCTGTTGTTCTTGCTGCTGCTCCTGTTGCTGACGAGCGCGTTCTAACTGCTCTTGTTGTTGCTGAGCCTGCTCTTGCCGGGCACGTTCCTGCTGCTGTTGCTGCTCTTGTTGCTCTTGCTGTTGGCGAGCACGTTCTTGCTGCTCTTGCACTTGCCGGGCACGTTCTTGCTGCTGCTGCCGCTGTTGCTCTTGCACCTGCCGAGCACGTTCTTGCTTTTCTTGTTGTTGCTGCTCTTGCTGCTGACGGGCGCTTTCTTGCTTTTCCCGAGCACGCTCTCGTTGCTCTAGCTCTTGCTGCTGGGCCTGCTGCTCGCGAGCACGTTCTTGCTGCGCCTGCTGGTCACGAGAGCGTTCTTGCCGTTCCTGTGGTTGATCCTTCGGTTCACGATTGCGGTCTGCTCTATCCTGCGGCTGTTGTGGTTGCTCGCGAGTGCGTTCCTGTTTTTCCTGTTTTTCCTGTTTCTCCTTAAGCTGTTGCTGCTGTTGGCGAATTCTCTCCTCTTGTTCGACCTTCTGTTGCTCCTGCGCCTGTAGTTCTTGCTGCTGGCGAGCGGCCTCAATTTCACGTTGCTGTTCGCGGGCTAGACGGGCTGCTTCGTCGGTATCTTTTGCTTGATCTTGCTGCTGCTTTTGAATTTCACGTGCAGCTTGCGTTTCAGCTTGTTCTTCTTGCCTTTGCGACTGGCGCTCTCGGGCATCGGTCCGATCACGTTGCTGAGTCTTCTCACGGCGAGGTTCAACAGTTTCATCATCAGGTAATTGCTCTGAATTCTCGCCTTGGCTCGGTGGCCGTTGCATTGGAGCATTATCCGCTGGACGTGGTTGCTTGTTCGTTTGCGGCCTGCCCGGAGTGAGCGGAGTGGTTTCCTCACTTGGTGTCCCACGGCTAGGCACTTCTGGAGCCGTAACTTCGGTGCTAGGTTTTTCACGAGTTGCGGGATCAGCACCAACAGGTGGCCTAGCCCGTGGCCGATCTCCAGCTGGGGTGCCACGTTGCTCTCCCGCCTTGTCCCCGGATGCGGGCGGCATCGCGGGTTCCGGACGTTGTTCAGAATCTTCGGAGGTCGCTAAATCTTCAGTTTCTTTCGGATTCAAACGTTCCTGCTCCACAATTTCCTCCTCTTTCTTGCGATTTTCATTCAACTGCTCCATCCGCCTTTGCTTGAACTCCTCAGCTCCGCCCAGTGATTCAATTTCACGATCCGCGATCCGTGACCGCTCTTCCCTATTCGAGCGAAAACGATCTCGAACCTCAGCCTTCAAGGGCTCCGCACGCTCTACCTCGGAGTCGATCCGACCTGCCACGTTCCTTGGCCGCAGCCCGGCATTCCAGTCGGTGTCTAAATTCGGCGCGGATACCATCATGCGGTCACCTCTGAACCTAGGGCGCATCCCGATCGCTTCGCGGCTGGGACGCGAATGCCGATCCAGATCCAAGCGGTAAAACGGTATCCTCCGATCGCTTCCCCGGTTCATATCATCAAAACCTGGCCCGCCAGAGATCACTTGCTGATTCTCGATATGAATATAAGTGATATTAGTAGTTTGATTGATATAGGTAATATTCTGACTCACCGGCATGAAATTTCTATAACCGAAGTTTCCGAAGTGATTGATCTGTACAAAGTTATACCATGATGCCTCGATGCCGAACCGGGTATCCACCGTGGCATCCCAGCCACGATTGCGATAGGCGAGTGTCTCGGGTGGCAAGGGTGCCCACCCAACGTGACGTCCACTCTTCCGCCATGACACCCATGAAGGTGCCCACTCGCTACCCGGCACCCACACCCAACCCCGATGCCGCAAGAGCGCCCAGCGCCCATAATGATAAGTAGCCCAGCCGAACGGCTCCTCCGACACCCACGTCCATCCTCGATCACTACAAATCCAGCGGCCTCTGCTATAAGGTCTCCAGTTGGATTCACGCACTACCACAGGTTGCCAGACGTAGCCATAGTTCGGCGTCTCGAACCATGATCCATAGGAAGATAGTGATTCGTGGAAATTGCTATAATCACCCACCGGCAGTGATTGTTTTCTGGCGCGGAAGCTGAGCGCCTCGCGGCCCGCCAGCGCATTTTCCTTGTCGTTAAGCCGGGCACCACGATCAGCAAGTTTTTCTTCTTTTCTGGATAGTGCTTCGCGGTTGTCCTCACTGCGGCCTTCTCGCTCGGCCAGCGCTTCCTCGCGCTTGCGTAATGCCTGGGCTTGCTGAGCATCGTTTGCCTCTTTACTCCGATTTAGCTCCGCCCGATCCGTTTCGATCTGCATCCGCTCGCGCTCGATCGCGTCTGTCTCTGCAGCAATCTTTTGCTCAGCGAGCTGTTGCTCCAGTTCTCTTTGGCGATCTTCCGCCAGATCAGCTTTTTCTTGGAGCTCCTCTAGCTGCTTGGAGACGTCTGAGGTAGGTTTTTCGCAACCCGTTGTGAGCCCCAACACGGCGACACCAAGGATGGTAAGTAGTGGATGTTTCATATTCAGTGATGTGTTCCTCCCTCTGACGCGATGGCTGCGTGGAAGATTCAGGTTAATTTTGCAAGGAATTCAGGAAGCCGCGATTTCCAAGATCACATGAGCGGCAAGCCCGGCATGCGCCAACTCCTCCCGACGGGTGATGCGACTGCCGATGAGTTGCTCCAGCATCCGTTGTTCCATGGCGATCGCCCTCGGATAGTGATCGAAAATTTGCTGCAAGGGATGGTGAAGAATCTCGATCTTAAATCCCGAGGCGGGGTCGTGTTCCCAGCGCATCAAGCAACCCTCCTTCTCTCGCATCGCCAAGAGCTTTTGGACCTTCTCAACGAGCGATGGGTATTTCTCTAAACGCTTTTGCCACGCTTCCTGCTGTTTTTCAAAATACTGAAACAGCAATTTATCCGCAAAACTCTCCCCATACAGCTGCCTGAGGCCATCGAGCAGCTCAAGTGTGAAAGACATTCCTGCCTGCGGAAAGAGCGCGTATGCAGGCTCCGCAAGATGATAGAAAATCTCAGGCCGGCCCACTTCCGTGCGCGGCATCCGTCGGCGGGCAAGGTAGCCGATTTTCTGGAGCTTCTCGCATTGTTGCTTCACCGCCATGTAGGACGCGCCCACCCGTCGCGACAATTCACTCACGGGTAAAGGGCCGGAGAGCTTGAGTTCTTCGAAAATTTTCCGCCACTGCGGCTTGATCAAATCTTTAAAAACAGGGAGCAACATGGGTTTGCATCACGTTTCTAGCGTCCCAATAGCCTTCTAGCAATCTTGAAAATTGAGGACGGAATAAAGGACCCCCCGATCTCTAAATTTCCCGAGGTGACCAAATAAAACTCAACAAATTTCTCGATTCCTCTATGCTCATCGTTTCTACATCCTACTCACATGTCTGATCGCACCGGCATCCTTCTCGTCGTATCTGGCCCATCTGGCTCTGGGAAAACCACGCTCTGCCGGAGGCTTGCCGCTTCAGGCGAGGCGCACTACTCCATCTCCTGCACCACTCGCCAACCCCGCCCCGGTGAGCTACATGGCAAGGACTACCATTTCCTTTCCAAAGAAGAATTTATCGCAAAACTCGAAGCCGGACATTTCCTCGAGCACGCCGTGGTCCATGGAAATCTCTACGGCTCACTCCGCTCTGAGGTCATTTCCTTTCTCGAATCCGGCACCGACGTCGTAATGGACATCGATGTGCAAGGCGCCGCCCAGATCCGCGAGCGCCAGGATCCCCAGATCCAGCAATCCTTCGTCGATCTCTTCGTAATGCCACCCAGCGAGGCCGAGCTTTACCAGCGCCTCTCAGGCCGCGGCACCGATAGCGCCGAAACCATTGCCCTGCGCATGACCAACGCCCTCGATGAGATGCGGAACTGGCCACTCTACCGCTACCGCCTGCTCTCTTCCAGCAAGGAGCAGGATTACGCCCAATTCCAAGCCCTGATCACCGCCGAGCGGCTACGAGTCTCACGAATTTCACAAAGCTAAGGATGGCGCTTGCCGCCTGAATTTTAGCTGACATAGTCCCCGCCCCACCTACGGGGCCTGTAGCTCAGCGGTTAGAGCAGGGGACTCATAATCCCTTGGTCCAGGGTTCAAATCCCTGCGGGCCCACCTTCATGATCAACGACTGAACTCTACCACCTCTCAAAATGAACGTGTAAAACTGCATGAGGTTGTAAGGGGGGCCGCAATAGTCGCATTCGCGGCGCTCGGCGTGGCCCTCATGGTCATTGCTCTCGCAGCTCGATACATCGTCGTTGAAACTCACTCCCATCCGCTTGATCCTCAGCTCTTCCTTGCTCGCCTCGGAGCGGCTGCCGATTTCCCTCCGATACACAATCTCCAGCGGCAGCCGCCCACGCAGATATTTTGCCGACTTCGGCCCTTGCGAAACGTGCTCGCCGAAACGCCTTGCCACATCGGTTGCGATCCCCGTGTAGAGCGAGCCATCGCCACAACGTAGGATATAGATCGACCAAAGGATTTTACTCATCACTTTCTTTAACCCGTGCGGCATCAGTGGAAAAGGCATACCGCCGAGAAAGGGAGAGAGAGGGGCATTTCTCCGAGCGCCCGCACTATCGCGGTTAAGCCCTGCCGGGTCGTCGTGGCCTGCTGGCTCACGCGGAAACCGTCCCCTGCTTCAAGCTGCCGCGCCTCAGATCGCCTTGCTGGTTTGCCTGCCAATACAGTCCTGTGTCGGTTTCCAGACAGGTGAGCCACCCGCCGCCACAAGCGTTGGTATCAATGCAGACCGACTGACCCAGCTCCAGCGGCACGCCGGACATTTGCCGGGTGTGACCGCAGATCATGCGGCGTCCGGAGATATGTGGACTGACCACTTCGCCAAGATGCTCCCAGAACAGGTCGGAGTCGGACTGGTTTTCAAGCGGAAGGTCGGGCCGGGCGTTCGCGTGAACGAGGAAGTTATGCTCCATCTCGTAGTAGCGCACGGTGCCAGCAATGAAATCCCAGTGAGACTCGGGGACATCTTGGAAGCCGGCGGCTCCGTATGAGTCGAGGGTGCTATCACCACCACACGCGATCCAATTCATCAACGATGACCGGTCGTCACGTGCCCGCAGCATCATGATCTCGTGATTCCCGCGAAGCGCCACCACCCGACAGCGCTTGCGCAGGCCAAGCAGGAAATCGATCACCCCGCGCGAGTCGGGACCGCGATCAACGTAGTCGCCCAGAGTCACGACCGTGTCGCCGTCACCAAATGCCAGTTCGTGGGCCAACACCTGAAGTGCGGTCAAGCAACCGTGTATGTCTCCAATAGCAAATTGACGCATGGGGTTATTATTGGGGTTTCCCTAGCAATGGCAATCTTACAGCCTGACATTCGACTCCATCACATTCCACATAGCCAGCAGCGCCTCTGCATTTCCACGTGCGCCATCGACCGGGTGATGCGCGTGGCGGGACTTCGTGATGAGGCAGACGCATCTCGGAATGCGCCGAGCGGAGAAAACTAGTTGCTTTTACCAATGTCGCGCAGATTTCATCCCCGCCGTCCCACGACCGCTTCCAAGCCCTTCCCGCTTGGCAGTGGATGCACTTACGTTATTGACCATTTGAATACCTCGATATACAAATGGCCATGAATACTAGACGCACTGCACCGGCGCTCCCTCCCAACCCTGTCCCGAGACACCTCACCGAGACCGCAAGGCTGCGACTCGCCGGATTCCCCGTGCTCACTATTACCGGACCTCGTCAATCGGGAAAAACCACTCTCTCGCGTGTTCTTGCTCCCGATCTTCCCTACTTCTCACTCGAAGATCCGGATACCCGCGCCTTCGCCACCGAGGACCCCCGAGCGTTCCTCCGCCAAATATCCGACGGCGCTATCTTCGATGAGGTCCAGCGCGTCCCCTCGCTGTTTTCTTACCTCCAGAGCACCGTCGATGCGGATCGACGTATGGGCCGGTTCATCCTCACCGGCTCCAGCCAGTTCGAGCTGATCGAATCCATCACCCAGAGTCTCGCCGGTCGCGCCTCCATGCTCAATCTCCTGCCCTTCTCTCTAGGCGAGCTGCAGGCCGTTGATCGGGCGCCCCCATCCATCGATGAGCTTCTCCATCGCGGACTCTTCCCTCCCATTTACGACCGCCCGGTCGATCCCTCAGTTTGGCTTCAAGATTACATTGGCACGTATCTTGAACGCGACGTTCGTCAAATCCTCAACATTCAAGATCTCGCCACCTTCCAGCGCTTTGTTCAGCTCTGCGCCGGGCGTATCGGCCAGTTAGTGAACCTCAGCTCACTCGCTGCCGACGCGGGCGTCACCCGGGTAACCGCCGAGTCTTGGCTATCCGTCCTGCAGGCCAGTCATCTCATTTTTATAGTTCGCCCGTGGTTTACGAATACTTCCAAGCGCCTCATCAAGACCCCTAAACTCTACTTCACCGATCCGGGTCTAGCAGCATGGTTGCTTGGTGTCCGTAAGCCGGACCACCTCACCGCCCATCCCCAGCGCGGTGCCCTTTTCGAAAACTGGGTCATGACGGAACTGCTTAAAGCACAGATCAACCACGGCCGGAAGCCCTCCCTCCATTTCCTCCGCGATAAAGAAGGCCATGAAGTGGACGCCTTCATCGAAACCGCACCAAACACCTTCCACGCCGTCGAAATCAAATCCGGCGAGACCATCGCTTCCGACTTCTTCAGCGGTCTCGACTACTGGCGAGAAAAACTTCCCACCCGATCCATCACCCCTTGGCTCGTCCACGGCGGCACCACCCGCCAGGATCGCGAAAAAGCCACCGTCCTCCCTTGGAACGATCTCTCCCCAGTCCTCGACGCCATCGTCTGACTCTTCACCTCTTAATTTCAACTTCTCAGTTTGCCGCCTTTCAGCTTTTACCTCCCGGCTCAAGGAAGGGGCCACCGGCACCACCGAGACCCGCAACCAGATTCCCTTGGCATCGCTCGGTTAGTATAACTCCCATGCGCCTCGCTGCTATGATTCCCGTCGGGCTTTCCCAATGGCTGTCACGCATACACATGCTTGGTTTGGTTAAAGCCCCTTACCATGAATAAATGAGTTTATGGGGAGTCGCTTTAGGCGTTGCAGACTCCACTTGTGCTCAGCGAGCCGGCGGGGATTTGGACGGATTGCTCGTCGGTGGTGAAGCGGATGAAGTGGCGGCCGCCGGGTTTGCCGTTGCCTGAGAGAGCCAGGCCGCCGAATGGAAGAGCGGAGGGCGAGAAGGTGGTGGGCAGATTGGCATAGAGGTTTCCGACGGTGATTCCGGCAGCAAGGGATTCGAAATGGGCGCGGCTGCGGGTGTAAATGCTGGCGGTGAGGCCGTAGGGTGTGGCGTTGTGGAGGGCGAGGATTTCAGCGTCGTTCGAGGCGATGAAAATCTCGACCAACGGGGCGAAGAGTTCTTCATGGGTGAAGGGTGAGCTGAGGCCAGCGGCGAGATTTTCCCACAGCAGCACTGAGGGAGTGACGTAGTGGCCGGGGGCACCATCGGTGGGGCGGGTGGCTAGGGCGGTGCCGCGCAGGAGCCATGGGAGATCGTCGCGCTGGAGAGTGGCGGCGTAGCGGTCGTGAGCGGCGGCGGTGGCCAGCGGGCCGAGTTTGGTGGATTCTAGCAGTGGATCGGCAGGGGACCAGGCGGCGAGGGCGGTTAGAAATTGCTCGATGAAAGCTGCGGAAATTTCGCGGTGGAGGATGATGCGGGTGGTGGCGTTGCAGCGTTGGCCGGCGGTGAGGCAAAGGCCGTCTGCGGCGGCTTGGGCGGCGGCGGCGAGATCGGCATCCGGGCAGACGATGAGGGCGTTTTTGCCGCCGAGTTCGAGGGCGAGGTTTTTGGTATAGTCATCTGCGATGGCGCGGGAAATGGCGCGGCCTGCGGCTACGGAGCCGGTGAAGCAAATTGCACGCACGCGGGGATCGGTGCAGAGAGTTTGGCCCTCTGCCGCGCCGCCTTGCACAAGGCCGAAGACGCCGGGCGGCAAGTGACGGAGGAAGACCTCGGCGTAGCGGGCGGCGACAACGGGAGTGACGGGCGAGGGCTTGAAAAGGACGGGGTTGCCGGCGGCGAGGTGGGCAAGGATGGCACCGTTGGCGAGATGGAGCGGAAAGTTGAAGGGGCCGATGACAGCGGCAGGGCCGCGGGCTAGCTGGCGCCGCTCGGAGGGGTGAGGGCCATCGGTGACGGACTCGCTGGCGAGATGGCGATCGGCATCGGAGAGGGTGAGATCAAACTTGGCAATGACGGCGGTGAGTTCGCCACGAGCTTCCGTGAGGGGTTTGCCCATCTCAAGGGAGATGGTGGAGGCTAGCTCGGAGGCGATGGTCTGAAGCTCGTCGCGGATGGCGCGGAGCAGTGCGGCGCGCTCGGTCAGGGGGGTGCGTGCCCAGCCGAGGGCAGCGCGGGTGGCGGCTTCGATGGCGGGTCCGGGCGGGGTCGCGTGGACGTTGGGGAGTGCGATGCGTAGGTCGCCCGGGCTGTGGTTGGTCCAGGAGGTGGGAGTGGCGGGCATGGGGAATATTATCGGATGAGGAATTCAATAATCAATATTCAAGAGGGAATTCTCAATGTGCGGCCGGTCAGCTATCCATGAGGCTTGGCGTCACTAGCGAGGTGCTCACCTTGGAATTTAATTAGTGAGGTGGATTTCTACGTCGGGGTAGGCGGTATTTTCCCAGTAATCGTTGGCGTCGATGGAGACGCCGGTGATGATCGAGTCTAGGAACTCCTGTGCCTTTCCCTGAATCCTGGTCCTTACACCCTCTTCCCCACGCGATTCTTCCACCGCTCCCAGAATTTCCTCTTTTTCTTTCTCAGAAAATACCGGTTCCTCCTCCAGCGCGAACGGAATGGATCTGGTCACCACCACCTTCCGATGGAACACGCGGACAACAGTCGCGAAATCCAGACCGAGACTGTGAAAAACCTCCTCCGCATCCTGCTTCAGATCCTCGTGAACTCTCGCTCCAATATACAGGGATTCCGCCTATACCGCGTCTTCCGGATTGACACTGCCAAGTCAAATTAGGATTCTCCGAACATGGAAGATCCGTTGTTTGAAGAGAAACTGGAAAAGGCGCTGGTTTCCCTGCAACTCGTCGTCACTCCAGAGCAATTGTGGCATATTTCCGAAACGACCTTGCGCTCCCTCCTGCCCCTCTACCATGTTTTACTTGCCTTGAATTGCAACCCGACATTACCCGCTTTCCTGCGCACATCCCTCCCAGTCCCGGACGAACCCGACTATTTCCGCAGGCTTGACGCAGTTGCTCCGCTTGCAGACATAGTCAAACGGAACAGGGGTGCCCGGGTTA
>Ga0335395_10001444_pt1 | contig 15012 bp, 16 predicted proteins | sample MAT02_FD_205744 | JGI IMG/M metagenome (GOLD analysis project Ga0335395, IMG submission 205744) | Freshwater microbial communities from Lake Fryxell liftoff mats and glacier meltwater in Antarctica - MAT-02 (spades assembly) (version 2) ...
AATTTTTTGAATCTCAATTAACTTCAAAAATCCTCGCAATATTAGTAAATATTGCTGCGCTTTTTAAATTAATTGATTTTTCAAAATCTTCGGCTTCTTCATTTTGCTCCTTTTGCGTAAGGTGAGTATCTAAATCAAAAATAAATTTTTTGGTGAGGAATGACGGATTTAATAAATACAATGAAAAGAATAGATGAGTTTATTTAGAAGCGGAACTTGCCTTTAATAAACGCTCACGAATAACTTTCCACAAACCATCGTCGGGAAAATCCATATCTACCCAGGCCCAGTTCACCTGATTTACATCTAATTCCCGTAATAAATGATAAAGATTATTTGCGACCTGTCCAGGATTTTTTACAGAGCCAAGAAAAAAAACCTGACTATTTTTTGAATAAGTTTTTTCTGTAAAACCTAAAATAAATGGTGCTGTTTCTTTTAAAGTGTTGTCTCCCAATATGAGCTTTGCTTTTGGTGCATAGTGGCGGAGTAATTGTCCAGGAGAAAGAGGCCTGATTTGTTGCTCTGTAGTAATGAAATATTTGGGTTGATAACCCAAAACCGATTCCAAAGTTTCTGCTGTAAGAGCACCCAGTCTGAGAATCACCCATTGCGAGTCTAAATAATGAAGAATTGTCGATTCTAAACCTTGTTGACAATTCCCTCCATCAACGACGGGGAAGCTTTTACCAAAATCCTTTTCAACATGGTCGGCCATTGTCGCAGAAGGTTTTCCGGAAAGATTCGCTGAAGGCATCACTAATGGACCCGTTTGTTGAATAATTTCCAGTGTGTCAAGGTGATGAGGAACTCGAAATGCAGCAGTATCTAAATTGGCGCGCACTAGAGTCGGGATTTTATGTGCATGGACAGGTAAAATGAGAGTCAGAGGTCCAGGCCAAAAAGCAGCTGTCAGCTCATCAAATTTAGGAATATCATTCAAAGAATACTCTTTGACACATTGACTGTCACTGACATGAATGATAAGTGGATTATTTAAAGGACGACCTTTGATTTTGAAAATATTTTCTATAGCTTCTGGCTGATCGATACAAGCGGCCAATCCATATACCGTTTCGGTAGGTAATGCAACGACTTGACCCGTTTTTAAAAGTTGAATCGCATCATTTTTTGTGATTTTCATAGAAATTAACTTATCAAATAGAAATTAGTGAGGCTTTAACGTACGGATAATGCTTTTTAATGCCTCTACAAAATAGTCTATTTCTTCTTGATTATTATAGAGGCAAAAAGAAGCTCGGACCATCGCTTTTACACCAAAGCGTTCCATGACTGGCTGCGCACAATGATGACCCGTTCTCACAGCCACGCCTTTAAAATCTAGTAAGCTGCCAATATCTAGAGCATGAATATTATCTACAGTAAAGCTTATTAAAGCTCCTTTATGAGGTGCATTGCCATAAATGCGCAAGCCATCAATTTCTTTCATTTTTTCAGTTGCATAGGTTAATAAAGTCTGCTCATATTCGCTAATTTTATCTAAACCAATCGCTTGTAAATATCTCACCGCTGCACCTAAACCAATGACTTCAGCGATCATAGGAGTTCCGGCTTCGAATTTTAAAGGCAACGAATTATAGATCGTTTCGTCAAAAGTGACCGAGGTAATCATATCTCCTCCACCTTGGGAGGGGGGCATTTGATTAAGGAGTTCTGCTTTGCCATATAAAATGCCAATGCCTGTTGGTCCCATCATTTTATGACCAGAAAAAACAAAGAAATCCACATCTAGATCTTGAACATCAACGCTTAAATGGGGGGTGCTTTGGGCGCCATCTACAAGAATGCAAGCACCAGCTTGATGTGCCATTTTTGCCATCAGTTTAATGGGATTAACAGTACCAATAGAATTGGATAATTGTGTAACAGCTACTAAACGTGTACGAGGAGACAGTAATTTTTCGTATTCTTCTATGAGGAGTTGCCCCGAATCATCCATGGGAATGACTTTAAGAACCGCACCGCGGTCTTGGCAGACAATCTGCCAAGGAACAATATTTGCATGATGTTCCATTGCACTGATTATAATTTCATCGCCTGGTTTGATGAAAGCTTTACCAAAAGAATAAGCCACCATATTGATAGATTCAGTCGCCCCACGTGTGAAAATAATTTCTTCCATTTTTTCAGCGTTAATAAAGGCTTGAATCAGTTCGCGTACGGCTTGATATTCTTGGCTTGAGTGCAAAGCAAGTTCATAAACAGCGCGATGAACCGTCCCATATTCATTTTGATAAAAATTTGAAATCGCATCGATAACAGCTTGAGGTTTTTGCGAAGTAGCCGCTGTGTCTAAATAAATTAAAGGCTTGCCGTGCATCTTTTTTGATAGCATAGGAAAATCTTTTCTTAAACTTGAAAAACAGGGAGCCTGGTTTTGCATAGATTAGTCCATCAAATATTTTTTTGCTTTTGTCGAAATGATTTGTTTAATTGAATCCACTAAAAGCAGATCAATAATTTGTTCACAAAAACCAAAAACTAGTAAATTCATCGCAGTTGCTTGATTGAAGCCACGCGTTTTCATATAAAAAAGTTGCTCTTGATCTAATTGACCTATTGTCGCTCCATGAGAAGCTTTGACATCATCGGCAAAAATTTCTAAATTCGGTTTACTGTCAGCATGAGCATGATCACTTAATATCAGATTATTATTTAACTGGAAAGCCTCTGTTTTTTGTGCAGCTTGTCTAACCATGATTTTTCCTTCGAAACTTGTGCGACTAAAGTCATTCAACACAGATTTAAAAAGCTGATAAGAGCGACAGTGCGGAGCTTGATGCTCGATCCAAATATTTGTATGAGATTCTTTTTTATCCTTCAACATACACAAACCATTTAAAAGTACTTCCGCATTTTCGCCGGTTAAAATCACTTTATAGTCGGCTCGCATGGTCATGCAACCTTCAGTCACAGAAACAGCTTTTAAAAAGGCATGTTTTTTCAAAATGGCTCTAAAAGCGATCAAATGCCAAGAAGACGGATGCTCATCATAAGAAACTTGTGCATAGTGAACTTTAGAGTTCTCTTCTAAAGTCATTTCAATCACTTGATTAACAAAATAAGCATCTGTTGCTAGATTTTTTTGAGTGAATAAAAACTGAATTTCAGAATGAGCTCCTACAAAAACGTGTAAACGCGGATTCGCCATGCATAATTGATTATCATGATGCAAAATGTTCAAAATCTGGATTGGATTTGAGCAAACTGTTTTTGGTGGTACATAAAGAAAAGCCCCTTTTTCGTGTAAGGCGCCGTTCACAGCTGCAAAAGCATCTTTTTCTTCTTTTAAAGACTTTGTCGATTGATTGACTAAAAATGTGCCATAAGTTTGCATGGCTTCTTGTAAACTAGAGATTGAAATTTGAGCAGAAATTGCAGAAGTTTTTGAGAGTTGAGCACAAAAGTTGCCATTTACAAAAACTAAAACAGATTCTTGACATTCAGGTTGAATGTAGGTAGCAATTTGTTCGAAAGCTAATTTGGATTTTAATGCGATAGTGAAAGGTTGGGAGAAAAGATGACGCAATTTAATATAACGATACATTTCATCTTTTTTGGAGGGTAATCCCAAAGTCTGAAATTGATCCCAAGCTTTTAAACGTACTTGATACCATTCTTCCGTTGCATTTGCTTGTGCAAAATTTTGTTCTAAAAAGAGTTGAAAATTTTTCCGTTCTAAACCTTGTTCAACGCTCATTATTCTGCCTCTTCAGGAGTTTCAATCAACCAATCATAACCTTTTTCTTCTAATTCTAATGCTAAGCTTGCATCTCCAGATTGTACAATTTTTCCATCTAACATGACATGTACAAAATCAGGTTTAATGTAATCAAGTAAACGCTGGTAATGAGTAATTAAAATCAGACCCATTTCAGGGCTCATTAACTGGTTAACGCCTTTTGCAACAATACGCATCGCATCGATATCTAGTCCAGAATCTGTTTCATCTAATAAAGCTAAGCTTGGAGCCAAAACTGCCATTTGCAAAATTTCGTTTCTTTTCTTTTCACCACCTGAAAAATTTTCATTAACATTTCGTTGACTAAATTCAGGGCGAATTTCCATGGATTTCATTTTTTCATTCAAAATCTGCTCAAATTCTTCTGACGTTACTTCTTTTTCATGACGTGCTTTACGTTGTGTATTATAGGCAATTTGCAAAAATTGTTTATTACTGACACCTGGAATTTCTACTGGATATTGAAAGCTCATAAACAAGCCTAAGTGCGCTCTGTCTTCAGGCTCTAATTCGACTAAATCTTGATCTTTAAAAATAATGAAACCATTTGTAATTTCATAAGTGGGATGACCGGCTAGAACTTTTGCTAAAGTAGACTTTCCAGCTCCATTAGGTCCCATGATCGCGTGAATTTCACCCGGTTTTACATGCAGGTTTAATCCTTTTAAAATCGGCTTACCATCTACTTCAGCCATTAAATTTTCAATTTTCAACATAGTTTGTCCTAATTCGTTTATTGCTTATTTATCCCACAGAGTTTTCAAGTTTGATCGCTAGAAGTTTTTGAGCTTCTGCTGCAAATTCTAAAGGTAATTCCTGAATGACATCTTTGCAGAAACCGTTAACAATCATGTTAATAGCATCTTCTTTTGAAATTCCGCGAGATTGAAAATAAAAAAGTTGTTCTTCATTCATTTTTGAAGTAGACGCTTCATGTTCAACTTGACTCGATGCATTTCCGACTTCGATATAAGGAAAAGTATTAGCAGAGCAGCGGTCGCCTACTAACATAGAATCGCACTGTGTATAGTTGCGCGCACCCGTTGCCCGAGGAGCAACTTTTACCAATCCCCTATAAGTATTGTGAGATGTATCTGCAGAAATTCCCTTGGAAATAATTGTCGAACTGGTATTTTTTCCTAAGTGAATCATTTTAGTGCCGGTGTCAGCTTGCATACACCCATTAGTTAAAGCCACAGAATAAAATTCCCCTACAGAATTATCTCCTTGCAAGATACAACTTGGATATTTCCAAGTAATCGCTGCACCGACTTCAACTTGAGTCCAAGAGATTTTTGAATTTACGCCAGCACAACGACCACGTTTTGTTACAAAATTATAGATACCACCTTTGCCTGTAGTCGGATTACCCGAATACCAGTTTTGTACGGTTGCATATTTGATTTGAGCGTTATCTAGGGCTATTAATTCGACAACAGCTGCATGTAATTGGTTATTGTCAAAAGCTGGCGCTGTACATCCTTCTAAATAGCTTACATAAGAACTCTCTTCTGCAATAACTAACGTGCGTTCAAATTGTCCAGATTCTTTATCGTTAATTCGAAAGTAAGTAGAAAGTTCCATGGGACAATGCACACCCTTTGGTATATACACGAAAGAACCATCTGTGAATACGGCAGAGTTTAAAGTCGCATAGTAATTATCACCCACTGGGACGACGCTACCTAAGTATTTTTTAATCAGTTCAGGGTGAGTATGCATAGCTTCAGAAATGGAACAAAGAACGACACCTGCATCTTCTAATTTTTTCTTGAAAGTTGTTCCGATAGAAACAGAATCAAATACCATATCTACTGCAACGTTACTCAAGCGTTTTTGCTCATCTACAGGTATTCCTAAGCGTTCAAAAGTTTTTAAAACTTCTGGATCAACTTCACTTAAATTGCTCAAGACAGGCTTTTTTTTAGGAGCGGAGTAATAAGTGATGTTTTGAAAATCTATTTTAGGGTAATTGACATTTGCCCAAACAGGTTCTTCAGATTCCAATAATTTTGCATAGGCTTTTAGGCGAAACTCTAGTAAAAAAGCAGGCTCGTTTTTTTTAGCCGAAATGGCGCGGATTGTCTCTTCGTTTAAACCTTTAGGTAGAGACTCGGTTTCTACATTAGTAACAAACCCATATTTATAATCCGATTGCTCAAACAATGCTGTTGAGTCAGACATATAATTTTCCTTGATTTTATTTGAATTTATTATGTCATCCTCAGATCAAACATAATAAAAATTAATTACATAAAAATTAAACAATTACATTGTTAAAATCCGACGAAAGGAAAATTGTATAAGATATTTTATCTAATGTCAATTTGAAATAAAGGAAGTTGAACATATCCCGATAATGCAATTTTAATAAGATTTTGTTATCATCCTGTAATTTCACTTAGTAGATGGGAGAATGATAATGAAAGGGAATCGGTTTGAAGGTCTAAGCGATGATCAATGGAAAGTTTTAGAGGAGTTGCTTCCTAAGAAGCCGAAGAAAAGAGGAAAAGGCAAGCCACATACTCCATGGCGAAAGGTCTGTAATAGCCTTTTATGGATGCTTATTAATGGAGCTAGATGGTGCGATTTACCAATTGGAAATCAGTGGGCTTCAAGATCTGCAACTCATAGATGGTTAGGCGTTTGGCAAGAAAGCGAAAGACTTGAAAAGATGCTTATAGGCGTTAAAGAACAAGCAGAACTTAAAGGTTTGCTGAATTTTGAAAGACTTGCTTTAGGCGGTTTTTTTTTCAGCCGGCAAAGGAGGAGGAGAGCTGATTGATTATGGTTATAAAGGAAAAGGAGTCACAACTCACCTATTGACAGATGGTCAGGGCAATCCTTTAGATTTTGAAATCACTTCGGCTAAAGGAGATGAGAGGCAACAAGTTGAAAAGCTTTTAGATAAAATAAAAGAGTTTACTTCTCAAAGATACTTAGCCACTGGGCTGATTCCTATTCTTGAAGCCGACAAGGGGTATGACGCGTAAGAGCTTAGAGATAAGCTACTTAAAAGAAAAATTTTCCCGTTTATTTCTTATAGAAAAATAGGTGCTACCAAAAAGGCTGAGAAGATTATTTGTAACTTGGCAAAAGCTAGATGGAAAGTAGAAAGAGCAATTGCTTGGCTACAGAGAAAGTTTAGAAGACTTGTTGTTAGATGGGAAAGACGTCTTATATTTTGGAAAGGTTTTTTAAATTTTAGCCTTATCTTTTTTTGGATAAATAAACTTATAGCATTATTGGGATAGGTTCATACAAGTTAAGTAGCCAATTTATTTAGCTAAAATAATTTTACTATAAAACTTGCAAATGGCTATCTGTTAAAAGACTCAGCTCATTTTTTTCTTGAAATTTAATCGCATTCTAAAAAGAATGAGATCTTAAATTTTTTTTGAATTAGAGACCTTAAACCGTAGGGATAATGAATGGAAGAATTGCAAAACCTGGATATTTCATCTGTTTCTGATTTAGCGAATTTTGAAAAAGCGCTAAACTGTGAAATCCGACATATTCCTGTAAAAAGGGCTTTTGATTTATTCTTCAGCTTTTTATGTTTGACCCTTGGATTACCAATTTTTATATTAATCGGTTTAAGCGTTTTTTTGAGTTCTCGAGGATCAATTATTTATTTTCACGAGCGTGTGGGAAGAGGTGGGAAGACTTTCAAGTGTTACAAATTTAGAACAATGTATCAAGATGCAGATCAGCGTTTAAAAGTTCTTTTGTCTAATGATTTAAAATGCAAGCAAGAGTGGGAAAGCTGTTTCAAATTAAAGAATGACCCCCGCATTACTTATATCGGTTCTTTTCTGAGAAAAACATCTTTAGATGAATTGCCTCAATTTTGGAATGTATTAAAAGGCGATTTGAGCGTAGTTGGCCCACGGCCCGTGATTAAAGAAGAAATTAAAAAGTATTATGGTATCAAAGCTTATAAAATTCTTTCTATTCGCCCCGGTTTAACGGGTCCTTGGCAAGTTTCTGGACGAAGTGATTGTTCTTACGAGGATCGCATTCGCTTAGATGAATCTTACTTGGACAATCATTCCTTTAGTAGAGATTTGAAATTGATTGCAAAAACTATACCTGCTATGCTGTTTTCAAAAGGTGCTTACTAAATTTTATTGAATATCTATATTAGCAATGACATTTTCACTTTCCCAAGTTACCTCTGTGGAAAACTATTTTTAATTCTTCAGCTTTTTCTTTTTACGCTAAAAAATACTAGTTTAGTCAATTTTCATCTTTAAGAGCTTTCTTTAAAAAACTATTGAACTGACTATGACATTTTTCATTTTATTTCTTTATTCATTTATTTTGATGCTTATCACGCCGCTTTTTTTGCCAACTTTAAAAATTGTCTATTTTGCACCTTTTTTAATTTTCACTTTTTACCGCACTTCTAAGAAAAACAGCATATGGTTGGCTCTTTTATGTGGCTTGATTCTAGACCTTTTTTCAGGGCAAATGCGTTTTGGGATTTATGCTATGAACTATACAATCTCGACCTATGTATTATACAATTTAAAAAATTATTTTTTTGAAGATAGCTTAACAACTTTACCAATAATGACTGTTATCTTCGTTTATGTTTCGGCTTTAATTCAGCTTATATTGCTTGATGCCTTAACTATTCAACCTGTAGCGAGCTGGAATTGGTTGACTACCGAATTAATTAAAACTCCTTTTTATAATATCTTATATGCAATTTTAGCTTTTGCATTACTCCCCTATCTTTTCCCACATAAATTGAAAAAGGCACCTACACTTGTCAAATTCAAGGAAAAAATATGAAAATTTCACCTTTAGCTGAAGAAATGCGACCAAAACAATTGAGTGAAGTCATTGGGCAAGACCATATTTTGGGAGAGAATGCGATTATTTCACGAGCTATTGAAAACAAAAACCCTCTTTCCGTCATATTATGGGGTCCTCCAGGATGTGGAAAGACTTCTATTGCTCGCTTATATGCAAAATCATTTAATATGCATTTTGTATCGATGAGTGCCATCTTTAGTGGAGTTGCCGATTTAAAAAAAATTGTAAAAGAGGCGCAAGCGCATCCTCTATTTCGAAATCAAACACTTTTGTTCGTAGATGAAATTCACCGTTTCAATAAAGCGCAACAAGATGCATTTTTACCTTTTATCGAAGATGGCACATTGATTCTGGTAGGAGCAACTGCGGAAAACCCTTCTTTCTACTTAAATGCAGCCTTATTATCGCGTTTAAGAGTCCTGCCTTTATATCCTTTAGATACACCAAGTTTAATTCAATTGTTAGAACGCTATGAAAATACACATGCAAAGTTACCACTAACTTCAGAAGCCCGGCTGCTTTTAGTCTCTTTTGCGCAGGGTGATGGAAGGTATCTTTACAATTTAGTGGAAAACTTAATTTCACTTCATTCCGCAGAAATTTTAGATGAAGAAAAATTGCAAATTCTTTTACAAAAAAAGGCAGCTCTATTTGATAAATCAGGCGATCAACATTATAATCTAATCTCTGCATTACATAAATCCGTGCGAGGTTCTGATCCGGATGCAGCATTATATTGGTTTACACGCATGTTAGGGGGTGGGGAAGATCCATTATTTTTAGCTCGCCGAATTATTCGTATGGCTAGTGAGGATATTGGTTTAGCTGATCCACAAGCATTGGTCATCTGTTTAGCGGCAAAAAATGCTTATGAAATGTTAGGATCGCCCGAAGGAGAGTTGGCTCTAGCTGAAGCTTTGGTGTATCTTGCTTTAGCTCCTAAAAGTAATGCAATTTATGAAGCCTACAATCAAGCAAAACTCTTAGCCTCGCAAACGTCTCATCTTTCTCCACCTGCTATTATTTTGAATGCACCTACACGTATGATGAAGCAAATGGGTTATGGTCAGGGTTATCGTTATGATCATGAAGAGGCGCGTGCATTTTCTGGACAGGAATATTTTCCTCAATTGATGGAGCGGCCTCACTTCTACCGACCAGTAGAAAGAGGTTTTGAAAGAGAAATGAAAAAAAGATTAGACTATTTTAAACGTTTGAAAAAAAAGCTACAGAGCGATGAGCAGTAAATAGATTTTATTTATGGATTTTTCACAGGCTTTTGTTGTTGTCGAATACATTCGATAAACATTTTACTTTTAAGCGAGCGGATTTCATCCAGTAAAGAACGCATTTGTTGTTCATCATTTATCCCATGCTCTTTAAGTACTTTTGCAAACACCTCAAAAAGAGTTTCTTGATAAATTTTGATAGCTTTGTCTCTTTGACTTGAATCCTTAAAGGGGTTAGGCTTTTGTTGAGACGCTTTTTCATCAACAAGTTGTGTCAAACTGTTGTCTTTAATGGCTAATTCTTTAGAAATTGCTTCTGCATCCTTTTCTGATAAATGTGCATCTGTTACTAAGACATTCATTACAATAGGTTGTGGAAAAAATTTCATTAACTCTTCTTTTGTACAAGATGGAGTAGCCAATAAATTGTCTGTTTGCAAACAGTAGATCAAACTAATACAGCAAGAGTAAAAAAAGATCTGCTTCATACTTTTTTCCTTTCCTTAAATAATTTACTCAAATGATGGGGCTAATTTGCGTGCATCCTCTCCAAAACAATTAATCATTTTTGGAAGCTGTTGGGTAAATATATAATCAAAAACAAAATCTGCGGTTGGTCTTTCATTTACTTGATATTTAGTCATTGTTTCATAAAAGACATCCAAAAGAACTTGTTTTAAAAGCTTTGATGCAATTTCATTTTGCATCGGATAATTTAAAGGGTTGGGAACCATTGCGGCTGTGATTTTCCTCATTCTTTCTGGAACCTGGTTACTTCTTATTTTTAGATTTTGCGAAATTGGCGCCCAAAGCCCTTGAGGGATTCGATATAGACTCAAAGCCTGATAAACCACATTCTCATTAAAAAAATTTACCTGTAAATCTTTAAAACAATAAGCACGACTATCAGTAGCACACCAACCATTAGAAAAAATAGCAAACGTTGAAAAAAGAAAAATTAAACTTAAAAAAAATTTCACAAATAACCTGATTTATTAAAGTTGTCAATCCATTCACCTGCTTTCAATTTAAAGCAGTTTAAGAAAATGATTTGGCTATCTTGATTTCATTCATTGGAGAAAATTTGCAGATTTAATAACAGACTAAACCTTCTATCTGTTTTTTTCATTAAAAACCTTGAAAAATTTAAAATGCAAGTTTAAATTTCATTATTTTTACCTAATTTACATAACAAGTATTAATTTTCTAGAAGAATTTCGTATGATCCATTATTTTATTGGTAACTAAATTCTATTCTTTCTTGAATAAAAATAGCGCATTCAATAATTTTAATTATCTAGATAAATATAAGGGTAAGCATGTTAATTGATGGTAGGAAAATTGCTAATGAAATTCAAAATCAAATTCGTGATACCATCTCCTCAATTCAAGGCCGTCCCCCCTGTTTAGCTGTCGTTTTAGTTGGATCGCACCCTGCGTCCTTAATTTATATTAGTCACAAAACAACTGCATGTAGAGCAGTCGGCATCTCCTCTATTCAAGAAGATTTCCCGGAATCCATTTCAGAAGAAGAACTCATTCATGAAATTAAATTGTTGAATGAAAATCCGAATGTTGATGGAATTCTTGTTCAACTTCCTTTACCCTCCCATATTAATCCTTTGCACATCACCTATTGCATTTCACCCAAAAAAGATGTAGATGGTTTTCATCCTTTAAATGTTGGTAAAATGTTGATTGGAGAAAATGACGGCTTTTTATCTTGTACGCCTTTAGGAATTCGTACTCTAATTGAATACTATAATATTTCCACTAAAGGTAAACACGTTGTTATTGTTGGAAGAAGCAACATCGTTGGTAAACCTGCCGCTGCCCTATTTATGCAACATCATCCTTATGGAAATGCAACCGTGACAATTGCTCACAGTCATACCACACATTTACAAGAAATTTGCTTATCGGCCGATATCCTCATTATCGCTATTGGGCAAGCAGAATTTTTAAAGGCTGATATGGTAAAACCTGGAGCAACAGTGATTGATGTGGGAATGAATCAAAAAATTGACCCGACGACAAAATCGGGCACGCGTATAGTAGGTGATGTAGATTTTAAAAATGTAGAACCCAAGTGTGCTTATATTACCCCTGTTCCTGGTGGAGTTGGACCTATGACCATAGCCATGTTACTGAAAAATACATTATTAAGTTATCAACGCACTCAATTGGTGCAAAATTCAGTAGTTCCCGCTAAAAAAAGAAGTAACTAACTGATATTAAACATTTTAATGAAAAATAGTTTACGAAAACGTTATATTTTAACTAACTTTTAATCAATGACTTATGTCGTTAGCGGGAATCGCTGTGCAAAATTCAAGACAATAAAAAACCCAATTGGTTACGTTTAAGCATAATTAATCGGGTTAGAAAAAATTAAACTTTCATAAAACAACGAAAACGAAACAAAGCTTTTGTCAGCATTTCTTTCAGAGTAGTCTGTTTACGTTCATCAAATTTTTTCTCATCATGTAAAATGTCTGAGATTAAATTTTCTTTAGCCACTTCTTTTTTGTATTCTCTTTTCTTTTCATCAGCTTCTGCATCTTTCTCTGCTTGAATTCTTTCATTTGCATTGAAAATTTCAATTAATCTTTGCGTACACTTATGGTAGCACTGGTTAAGACTGCTCAATACCGAATGCCAACCAAAACTTAAATCTTTAGCAGTTGAAGAAGAACGAATATTTATCTTAGTAAGAGAACTTTTACCTACAGGTTTTTCTTCTTTTGGTTCTTTCTCTATTACTTCTTTTTCAGCTTTTTTCGTGGATTTAAACAAGTCAGTGTTAGCAGCAAGCAACCCATCATATTCTTCAGCTGTTAAAAGGCCGATCCCGACGACACTTAAACCTTCTAAAGTCAGATTGATTAAGTTGTTCATTAACTCTTGCTGATGAGGAGCATTTGGACCAATAAATACTTGAGCCGTCCCATCAATTAATTTTGTCACTTTAACAAAACGATTTGCATAAGCTGCCATTTTCTCTGAAGAAAGAGTAGAAAAGTCAACTTGTTTAAAACGTGCATTTTTCTTACCAATTACATAACTGTACTGCTCTGCAGAAAAGTCAAGAGATACTGGTCTAGTAGGTGAAATTCTAGTCATTATTAACCTCATTATTATTAATATACCCCTATTATAGCATAATAAATGAAAAAAAACAAGACTGAATTTAAAATTTTTAAAATATTGATTTTTAAAAATGTAAAAATGCGATTAAATTATATTTAAAAATTGTTTCTCTTTTTATTCACAAAAATTAATAAATAAATTAGGTTTTATTTTATGCTCACCCATTTGTATAACAACTTTTATGGCTTACTCAGCACTTACCTCGACTTTGTACAATTTTGATCCCTTAAATGCGCGATCAAAATTTACTGTACCTCTCAAATCATTCGCGCATTTAAGGGATCAAAATTGTACAAAGTCGAGATATTTCAAACTTTAAAGAAAAACTTGAACAAGTGCTTATAGCTGAAGAGTATGAGTATGTAAAAGAAATTTTTGACTTAAATGAGTATCAGTTTTTACTTTATCTAAATAACTTTTTTCAGATTCAAACACTTTCTTACACATTTAATGTTCCGTTAGTGAACATCATAAAAGAAATTATTCATTTATCTGATCAGCAATTAAATTTTTTAATAAAAAACTATGCCCTCTATACAGAGCTAGTCGATTACTGCACATTTGAAGAAATAAAACATCACTTTCTTATTCCCTCATCGCATTTAAATATTATTTGTATTTTTTGGGACCAAACAAGATATCTTTTAACAAAAAAGCCTCTAATTTTTCCTTTTCTAACGGAAAAGCATCCTTCAGTTCTTTTGTATTTTCTGATTAAATTTCGAGTTATCGAAGAATTGATAGAAAACCCCCAGGAATTATTTCGCTATTTACAAAAAGACTATAATCAACTCATTGATCAAGCCAGTTTTAACTTTACGGACCTTGAAGAATTAATTCAGAATTCATGTAGAGCTAATTATAGGTATTTTAAAATGATTAGAACAACTAAAACCCATACTTTAAAAATGGTTTTTCATATCAGCTGAGCGACAAACCCTTCCACGCAAAAAATTTCAAAAATTATCAATGACTATGCACTGAATTTTTTTTCATTGGAGGGCATCAGTCCTATTGATTATTTAAACCACGCCAAAGTGTTTTTTGAACAGAGCATCAGAAACAAAAAAAATAATTATTCCAGCGAAAAATTACAAAAGTTAAAATGTTTCAATAAGACATTTAATCAATTAATTGCTTTAGAATCTTTTTATGATTTTTTAACGCAAAAAAATGCTCCTATTGCTCTAGACCTCTTGGTCGATTTTTTCATGCTTCAATTGACAAATTACTCAACAGCTACAAAAACACAAAATATAGGATTAATTTTCTTTTCAGGATGGAGAGGCCATACAATCTCTTGTGTAATAAAAAAACAAAAAAACGCGCGCTATCTATTTTATATTTGGAATACCGGAGATCACATGAAAGATCACCATCCCTCCTATTTCAAGGGAAATAAGTTATTACATTCTACAGGAATTTATTGGAATAGATTGGAATTTTCTCAAATTGCAAACCGGAATTTTATAAAACGCATCTTTCTTTGTACCATAAACAACTACCATCCCACCCGCAATATTTATAATTATGCAACAAAACATTTTGCTAAGGCACCTCAAGCTGCTGATGTGAGATTTAGTAAACAAAATCCGATACAAAATTTTGGAACATGTGTGCATAATAGCTGCATGGCAGCCTTTTCTTGTTTATTAAATGACCATCTATTAATGACGCAACTAACAGCCGGATGGACAAAATATGTTAGGGAAGAATTTATAAAAGTTATTCCTTCTCAAAAAAGAACGCATTTAGATCGCACCTTGTTAAAGATGGTGTTTACGGAAGAAGCTAGAAGGAATAAACACTATAAGTTATTACAACTAGTGCTCTGTCAAAATTTAATCTTAGGATAAATTGACTTCAGTTTTAGTCTGGCATCATTAATGGTAAATTGCCAGTCAACACCCTTTTGTCTGTCATTTGTGGCAGTAGCCCAAGCTTAAACTTCTTGCTGTAGTGTAAAAATGTCCCCAATTCGTCGCTTATTTAAACATTGGCGTGTCATCGCGCTAAGTTCATTTTCTGCTATATTCAACCAACTTC
>Ga0335395_10001445_pt1 | contig 15012 bp, 10 predicted proteins | sample MAT02_FD_205744 | JGI IMG/M metagenome (GOLD analysis project Ga0335395, IMG submission 205744) | Freshwater microbial communities from Lake Fryxell liftoff mats and glacier meltwater in Antarctica - MAT-02 (spades assembly) (version 2) ...
ATTCTAAAATTTCTTTTCTCAATTCAGCATTTTCTCTCATTAACTTTTCATTTTCTTTTCTTAATTCTTGATTATTTTTTTCTATTCTTTCAATAAGTTGGAAGTATTCTAAAATTAATTTGTCCTTCTCTTTAGATTTAAGCTTATTTAATATAGATTTTGTAATAATAATTAACTCCTCTTACCTACTTCTTGTATTATAATAAATGTTACATTATTTTAATAGGCTGAGTAGTTACTACTATAAAAATTTAATCAAATTATTGTGCTAGCTTTTTCATTTCTAAGTTGACTTGGTTGATGTAGTTGACGTAGTCATTACGAATATCGCTTAGGGTAATAGAACAAGGTTTATCTGGCGTCACTCCTAGATTTTCAAGTGGCGTTCCATCTAAACGATAGGTAATGGATCCCGTGAGACTATAGGCTTGTACTCCGAAGCGACTTGTATGACTATGAGTATTCACGTACCCCCCTGCACCACCTGTTTTTTCGCCAAAAATCAGAGCTTTCTGGTTATCTTGTAAGATAGCCGGAAAGTAGTCACCACAGGAGAGACTACAAGAATTCACTAAGACAATTATAGGCTTGTTAACCAAACAGACATAAGGATGCGGCTCAATTTCGTTTATTCCAAAAAGGTGCAGTGGAGGTGTGAAGGTTTCACCCTCTTCCCATAATCGTAAAAGAGTGGAGCTGTATTCTTTAATTTGCTCGATCGTTGTATTGGTGACAGGATAACCGCTCAAATTTTCTCCGGTATCCGTATCGGAAAATGGAGCCAAATTTTTGAAGAACTCATAAAGAAAAGCTTTTTTTTGAATATCTTCTTGCACAAGGATCTCTTGTTGGACAGGTAACTGAAGAGGCGTATCGGTTAAAACAGAGAGTAAACCATACATAAACAACACATCTCCCCCGGTGTTGTCTGTAATATCAAAGACCAGCCCGGTGGCGCGTTGGTTAAAAACTTGGATGACATCCATGATTTCATTTAAATATTCTCCTGCTTCTTCACCGCTTTTACCAAAAGTTGGCAAATAGATATATCCAATCAGTTGCTTAGTTGAAGGATGTTGGTAAAGATAAGCATACAAACTTTTATTTTTTGGAGACTCCCAGACAACATAACCTAACGCAGGTAAAAATCCTTTTGCACGTAGATCACGCGCTCGGTTTGGAAAATTCTTGTCCGCTGCTGATTCAATCTGCAAATCATTTAACAAACATTGCAACGAAAAAGAGGACAACTCTCGTACTCTTGCGACGGAAAAATCTTTTGCTAACACGTGTTCGATGACTCGAGAATTTTTAAGCTTAGCGGGCTTTGCTTTTCTTTTTAGTGTTAAATCGGGGTCTTTGAGTAAATGATTAGGAATCATTTCTGGAGCGTGAATCCAGGACATTTCATAAGTGACGAGTTCATTAGTGAGTTGGTTTTTTACAGTAATCTTAAACTGGGCTTTTGGAGTGAAATGTCCCATACTCGCTTTTCGAAAAAAAAGATTTCGCACAGCTGTTTCATAACCTGTATGGGTCCGATCTCCATATAGATTCGTGTCGATAAGTTCTTCTATCACTTCTTGAATGGATCTTCCATCAATTTTTATTATTTCATCACCTATCGCAAATTGAGCAACCTTCTTGGCAATTTTAATGAGTTCCTGCGTAGAAAGATCGTTAAATTGCAATTCATCTTTAGTAAAAGCGATAGAAGTATCTAGACCACCTATATAATAACTTTGACCCACCTTTTTTACCTTGAGAGGAAAAAATGACCAAGCGGTAGCATAATAAGAGATGTTTACATGATAATCTCGAGTAGAACTTAAAAACTGACTAAGAATCTTTTGATATTCTAAAGGAGTCGAAGGGTTCTCCTGAATAATACGCAATTTCGCATTTTCATAAGCTTGCTCTAAAGACCAGCCTAAATGCTCTTTTTTCCACTCTTTAGGAGCGTACTTAATGGACATGTGATAGTTAACGACGTCTAAATCTTGAATCATTTGCTCTTGAATCGATGCAGAAAAACTAAATTGGCTGGCAAAACCAAGCAGATAAAAAAGTGACAAGCGAGCAAAATTTGTTTTCAGAGACATACATAACCTAGAGTGAGGATAAAAATTCACACATATATTAAATTAGAGTGACATCTTTCGAAACTTAAAAAATTTGGTCCTTATTTGATAAGTTTTTTTACTTCATGGTTCACGGCGCTAATGTAATCTTCATATCGAGAACAGACATCTTTTTTTGTCGGAGTATAAAAAATATGGGGAGAAACCCCTAAGTTTTCAATGGGATCACCTGTTGTTCTTCTAGCAATGGACGCGGTTAAAGAAAAAGATTCTACCCCTAGACGACTCAAATAAGCATAAGGTTTAACGTGTCCACCGGCACCCCCTGTTTTATTACCAAATAAGAGCGCTCGGTGATTATCTTGTAAAATTGCTGGAAAAAAATCTCCACAAGATAAATTAAGTTCATTGATCAAAACCACAAGGGGTTTTGTATAATAGACAAGCGGGTGGGGATCTATCTGATCAATACCAACTAAGAAGAGAGGATCCGTCAACCTTTTTCCAGCTTTCCATGTGTTCACAATTTCTAGTGAATAAGCTTTAATTGATTCAATAGTGTGCGCATTAAATGGATAACCGCTTAACGAGCCTTTTTTATCTTTTGGGCTTAATGTGCAAAGTTCTAAATAGGCCATGCTAGATTGTAAAACGTCTTGTTGTACAATAATCTCACGGTGCGTGGGCACAGATAAAGGTTTATCTGTGAGTAAAGACAGAACGGCATACATAAATAACAAATTTCCACCTGTATTGTTATTTGTATCAAAGACAAGCGCGACGGATTCTTGATCAAATTTACGAAACACTTCTACTAGCTCTTTCATCAACGTTTCATATTGCCCCTCAAACGAAAAGGATGGCAAGTAAACATAACCGATTTTTTGGTCACTAGAGTTTTGATAAAGATAAGCATAAATTTTATAACTTTCAGGAGTTTGCCAAATAATTTTACCTAGTGGAGGAAGAAACCCTTTCATCCGCTGATCTACTGCTTGCTGCTTTTTTTTCGTAGGAATAGACTCAGTTGAATCACTTGCTAAAACAAATATATCCGGTTGTTTTAATAAATCTGTTAAGTGAGGAACTGAAAAATCTTTAGCAAGAAAGCGCTCTAAAGAAAAAGTAGGAGTCGAGAGAGTCGCATAAGTTGTTTGGTCTGCATTCATTTGAATTAAATTGTTCAATTCTTGATTTTTTATCCACTCAGAGACATGCAACCAAGGTAATTGAACTTTGTAATTTTTTTTTCGTTTTGCGGAAAATAAAGTCAGTTCAAACATGCCGGTTGGCACTTCTACGCCCATACGCGCGCGCCTAAAAAAAACAGTCTTTTCCGCTAAATTGTATCCCGTATTGGAATAGTTTCCCTTAAAATTATCTTCAATAATTTGCTCGATGACTTCTTTAATCGGTATGCCATTTAAAGCCAAAAGCTCATCACCAATCTTAATCTTTTTAACTACAGATTGAAAGGGCTCAAGGTTGATAGAATCTATTTTGAAAAGTTCTTCACTAGGTTTGATTTGCAAGTGACGATTAACTGACGTAACATAATAACGCTCATTAACGCCTTTAATCGAAATAGGGAAAAAAGCTAATTCAGTAGCATAAAAACAGATATTAACATGATAATCTTGAGCTGAATAGAGAAAACTTTTAAGAATTTTTTGATAATCTTTTACAGTAGTCAGTTTCTTATTCAAAATTGCATTTTGTGCTTTTGTATATTCTTGTTCAAGATCCCAACCCAAATGCTCTTTTTTCCACTCAATAGGTGCATATTTGTTATTAAAATAATATTTCATCGTTTGCAAATCTTCTAACAAAAAATTTTGTATCTCTTGTTGTTCATCATTAGCAAAACAAGTGGAATGAAAATTTATTCCTGCAAATAATGAAAAAAATAGAAGGCATCTTAAACTTAAGATCATGTAAAAAAATCTCCGATAGGCACAATTAAATAAATTAGTTTTTATAAATTAAAAGCAAATAATACAAAAATGTCAATGTTTATAAAATCTTAGTGGATTGAAGAAATTATAAAAAAAAGAAGGTTTTGAATTTCTTTTTAATTAAAAAACATTCATTTTTTTTTAAATAGATTATCTATTAAACAAAAAAAGTTAATTAACTTTTTTTATTCTCTTGCTCTTTGTGATGCTTCATCACAGTTCGAGCAGCTATTTCTTTTACGCGTGAACCATAATGTCCAGATTTTTGCGCACTGTCTTTAATGTGCTCATACATTCTTTGTTCTTTTGCATTTGCACCTGCAAGCTGTTTTTTGCCTGGCATATAAAACTCCACATAAATTAACGACTCTCATTTCCTTGTAACGTAATAAATTTTTAAATACAAATTTTCTTTTTTTTTTCTAAAAAAAATTGTTTAATCAAACAATCTTTTCTAAGTATGACGGTGTCATATAAAAGAATGGAATTAAAAGGCCTAATTGTAGCAGTTAAAAGCCGTTCTGAAGTTTACAGAAAGCATCTGGATAACTGGCGAGGTTTTTAATTGTATCGAGGCTTAAAACGCAGCTCAATTACTACTATTCTAATTACGGAGAACAAATGGCACGCTTATTATTTTTATTGACCCTCTTGTTTAACCAGTGTTTATTGGTTGCAACTGCTCAAGATTCTGCTTTTAAAGAATATGATATCCGAGGAATCGTTGGTAACGAATTTGAAATCTCTGATACTTACGAAATTGCTTCCGCTATTATCACTTATTTTCATGCTAAAGATCCTGAAATTCACACCATTATTTTAGGTGCAGATGGAAGAATCCATTCTCCTGCCATCAAAAGTCAAGTCATACAGGCACTCACTGACAAGGGTTTTGATATCTTAGATATTGGAACGTGTACAACACCCGTTTTATATTTTTCCTTACAGCAATTTGAAGATCATCCTGCAGGATTAATGATCACAGCTTCCCATAATCCTGGTGAATACAATGGCATGAAAATGTGCATCGGCCATGAGTTGATCTCTTCACAAGAAATTCAATTAATTAAAGACGTCTATAAAAACAAAACGTTTATCCCCCATGCATCAACTAAAGGGAAAGTTTTTTCAATGGATATGATTGAAAAATATATCACTTATTTATCCGAGTCTTTTTCTCACCTCAAAGGTTCATCTATAAATGCTATCATTGATTGTGGTAACGGAGCAGGAGGTGCAGTCATGCCTGCGTTACTAGAAAGAATGCAATGGAAAAATATGACTCTTCTCTTTGCTGAAATAGATGGAACTTATCCCAATCATATAGCAGATCCAACAGTAGAAAAATACATGGAAGATTTGAAAAAAATAGTGGCACAATCCGATGCTGCATTCGGTTTAGGACTAGATGGAGATGGAGATAGAATGGCGGCCATGACAAAAACTGGACGCTTAATCAAAGGTGACCAACTATTAGGACTCTATAGTAAGTCAATTTTGCAAAAAAACCCGGGCAGTGCGTTTGTCTTTGATGTATCGAGTTCTAAAGCCATTCTTGATTTTATTAGATCAATGGGGGGCGTGCCTTACATTGCAGCGACAGGAGTTGCACAAGTTAAAAAAATGATGGCAGAAACAGGCGCTTTATTGGGCGGAGAAATGAGTTGCCATACAATTTTTAAAGATCGTTATTTGGGTTATGATGATGGTATCTATAGCTTAATGCGCTTTATTGAAATGATACAGGAATCTAATCAGTCTTTAGAGGAATTATTGGCTGATTTTCCAGTTGTTTTTTCCTCTCCCACTTACCGCATTGCCTGTGAACGCCTCACATGTTTTAAAATTGTCGATGAGCTAAAAGCACAATTTTCTCAAGATGCCAATGCTGAACTCATTACAGTTGACGGTTTACGTGTACATTTTCCTTATGGATGGGCGATCGTGCGCGCTTCTAATACCGAACCTGTAATAAGCATTCGTTTCGAAGCTGATACTGCAGATAACTTATCGAAGATTAAAAAAGAATTCTCACAAACAATCAGCAACTATATAGATTGTTCAATATTTTTTAATTAAGTTGCCTTTCAAATGCGACGGCGCTCTGCCGTCGTCATTTTCTATAAAAGATTTTTAGTGTCTATTCTGTATTCTCATATGTCTTGTGATTTAAAAAAAGAAGCGGGAAGCCTTTACATAGGGCTGTTTTAAAGAGCAAATGGAGTTCGAAAGAGGTCTAATATCCAAAGTTATGGCAAAAAATTAAGAAAGGACCTATCCTTTAACTTTAAAATCCTTAATTTTTATGACTATGCCAAAAATTCTCAAATCCACTCCTATCCAGTTACTCATTTGTATTTTTTGTGCTTTTATTGCGGGAAATTTTTTAGATAGTTTTTATGTGTCACTTTTTTATACGGTGAGTTCTTGCATTATTGAACTTTTAATGTTCGTGTTACCTTTTATGGTCTTTGCTTATATTTTCAATGCCATTAATCGAGTGGATAAAAACTCTCTTTCTTTGGTTCTGCTGATATTTTTAGGAATTTCTCTTTCCAATTTTTTTTCTTTGACACTTTCTTATTTGACTAGCCAAACGTTGTTACCCTTGCTGCATTTGACTCCTTCCAACGGGATCACAACACAGTTAATCTCGAAAATTGCACCATTTTTTCACTTACATCTTCCTATACCTCTTAACACAGGCGTGGCGATGTTACTGGCATTAATCATTGGGATCTCTACAAATTTCATGACAGAAGAAAATGCGATAAAAAGAAAGATACAAAAATTTGTAAACTATCTTTTACAGGCTGTCACATTTTTTCTACAAAAAATATTTACTCCTTTACTCCCCCTTTATGTATTCGGATTTTGCTTGAAATTGAGTTACGACCAAGCCTTGACTGCTTTATTTCACTCTTATGGTAAAGTATTTATTTTAAGCAGCGTGATTATTTGGTTATATATTCCCATGATTTATCTGATAGCAACGCAAGGTCAGTTTGGCCTTATGCTTGAAAGCATGAAAAAAATGTTTCCAGCCGGTCTTACAGGTTTTAGCACAATGTCGAGTGCGGCGACTATGCCTGTAACTCTGAGATGTACTCAAGAAAATGTGAAAGATCAAAATCTCACTAATTTGATTATTCCAGCAACTGTTAACACCCATCTATTAGGTGATAATATCACCATTATCTTTGCTTCTATGGCACTACTCACTTTTTTCGGCATGCCGCAACCAGACTTTTGGACGTTTATTCCTTTTGCTCTAGCCTATTGTGTAGCAGCTCTATCTTGTGTAGGTGTTCCAGGGGGAACAATTTTAATTATTTTGCCGGTTTTGCAAAATTTCTTAAACTTTACCCCTGAAATGTTAAGCGCGATTACAACGATTTATATTTTGCAAGATCCCTTTGGAACGACAGCAAATGTTATCGGAAATGGAGGATTTGCTTTACTCATCCAACGCATTTTCCGACGGGATCAGAGAACTGCAACTGCATTAACAGAAGTTAACTAACAAACATTTGCTCCATAAGTTTGTTTTCAGGAAATGTTATTAATTTTATCTCTTGCACTTTGAGTCAATGCGCAGCCAATTGCGCGTCCAGATATGCTACCCTCTTCAGATTCAATGAAGGCACGAACCATGGGTGGCTTTGTCGCGGGAAACATCGTTTCTAAGGTCAAGCTCATTTTGCTACTAACTTCTATTCGGATTAATAATAAATTTATTGTAAATTGTTTTGAAAAAGTAAAACTTATTTAGGATTTTAAATAAACATTAAATAGAGAAAACAAATTACTTTATTGAAAATCTAAAAAAAGATATCCTATCACTTAATTTTATTAGGCTGTGTAGAATGCGATTAAAAATTATTTCTTTGTTTTTCTCTCTATTTCTTTTACCCTCGTGCCTATTTGCTCAATCTGTTTCTGATTGTCCGCTTCAAATTGTAGATCTAATAGATTTAGCTTTAGCGAATAATCCGGAAACTCGTTTGACCTGGTGGAATGCAAAACGTGCTGCTGCGGCTTTAGATTCTGCGCGCAGCGCTTATTCCCCTATCATAGGTATAAATGCTCATTTGACGAATGGCCGTGATTTTAGATTTGTTAATGGACCAGACGTGGATTATACAATCACAGGCGTAGACTTAACTTTAAATTTATTACTCTATGATTTTGGAGAAAGAGACGCGCAAGTTCAAGTAGCAAAAAACGCGCTAGTAGCAGCAAATTGGCAAACGGATTGGGTACTTCAAAAAGTTTTAGTCGATGTTTTTGAAAATGCCTATACGGTCTTAAACCTACAAGAGACTTTACAAGCGGCCCGTATTTCCTCCGATGATGCTGTCAAAATGTTAGAGACTGCTGTTGAATTAAATCGAGCGGGTCTGACTCCTGTTACAGATGTGCACACCAGCCGTGCACAAGTTTCGCAAGCTCAGATGGAAGTTGTGCAGCACCAAAGTCACTTAGAAATTCAATATGCTAAACTTGCCTCAAGCTTAGGTTTAATGGCAGACACTCCTTTAAAGTTGGCTACCATTTCAGATCTTCCCACTCCCCCCGCCATCTGTCTTTCAAAACTTATTGACTTAGCATTAAAACAGCGAGCAGATTTGATGGCTAAACATGCCCGCGTAAAAGAAGCGCGTGCGCAGCATTTAAAAACGCAGCTGTCCTATCGCCCAAAAATTTCCGTCTCTGCGCGTGGGGGCGCCAATCGTGCAGTTAAGGACAAAGCAAATGCAGCACAGTATCAAGTAAAATTAAACCTCGATATTCCCCTTTACGATGGGTTTAATCATGTGTATCAAAATCGAATGGCTTTTGCAGATTTACGCACATCCATTGAAGAGTTAGCGCAACTTGAGTTAAATATTGCTTTCGAAGTTTTAAGCTACAGTAAAAACTTGCAAGCTGCACAAGCGATGTTGCCGTTAGCTGAAAGCAATTTGAATAGTGCAAAACAGGCATACGAAGGTGTATTAGAAACCTACGGCTCAGGCAAGATAGATATTGCTGTTGTTTCTAATGCTTTGCGTCAACTCGCTGCAGCACGCATGCGTTACAGCGATGTGCGCACAAAATTATTAGTCGCAGCTGCCAACCTTGCTTTTTCTACCGGAACTCTTTTACCCTATGTGGAGACCTCATGCGAAAAATCTTTTTAACGTTTACCTCTTGCTATTTGTTAATAAGCTGTGGTTCCACTATAGACGAACCAAAAAGTGAAAAACAAGCAATTCCGGTGATTGCAGTGCATCCTAAAGTTAAAGATATCACCACGTATGTGGAATCTATAGGCACTTTTCATCCTTCTGTTCAGATTGATTTACATTCACAAGTTACCGGTATAATTGATGAAATTTTTGTTCACGAAGGTCAATGGATAAAAAAAGATAGGCCTCTTTTGAAAATTGATTCTCGCTTTTATGAAATTAAACTGCGTGAGGCAAATGCGCAAATTCAACTGGATCGCGTAGAATTAGAAGCAGCACAACGAAAAATTGAAAGATTTCGTCAACTCGCGGAGAGAGACTTAGTCGCGCAAACTGAATGGGATGAAATTGTTACACATGCAGAAAAAGCTCAAGCAATTTTAAAATTAAGTGAAGCACGTTTAGATACGATTAAATTAGAATTAGAGCAGTGTACGATTAAGTCGCCTATTGATGGAAAAATTGATAAAATAAATGTCCAAACAAGCTCGCTCATTAACAGTTCTGGCCTTTTGTTGACTATTTTACAATTGGATCCTTTGCAAATCAAGTTTAGCGTCACTGAACAAGAACTAGCAAAATTTCCTCATAACAATCCTAAGATTGAAATTCATTCTACATGTGGGTCTTCATTTGGCTCACCATGTGCAACGGGTGTGGTCACATACTTAGACAATTACTTTGATACTAAAACCGGTCAACTCCATGTAAAAGGGACTGTTGATAATCCCAATCTCGCTTTTCGCCCTGGCCAAATAATAAAATTAAATATTCCAGTTTTCCTCAAAGAAAATCAATTGCTGATTCCACAAAAAGCTGTGCGTTACAATGCAGAGGGGACTTATGTTTATGTGGTCAATCAAGAAAATATTGTGGCTCAACAGCAAGTAGTTTTAGGAGAAGAAATTGATACAGAAGTTATCGTTAACGAGGGGATAAAAGCGGATGATGTGGTGATTACAGATGGACATCTGCGCGCGAATCCTGGCAGCATCGTGGAAGTACAATTATGAATTTATCGGCGCCCTTTATTTTACGACCTGTAATGACTACCTTTTTGATTTTGGCTCTTATAGTCACAGGTCTATTAGCCTATCAAAAACTGCCTGTTAGTGATTTACCCAATATCGAGCATCCTCATATTCAAGTGACTGCCGGATATACTGGGGCAAGCCCAGACACTATGCTGAATCTTGTTACTATTCCCCTGGAAAAAGAATTGATTCAGGTCAAAGGACTCGAAGATATCGTATCTAGAAGTTCACAAGGACATACGAGCATTTCTTTGTCTTTTGGACTAGAAAAAAATATGGATCAGGCCATTCGAGATGTACAGTCTGCTCTCAACAGAGCAAGTGCGAGATTGCCAAGAGATATCGACCAGGCACCAGCGTATCACTTACAAGATGAAGGTCATGAGCACATCATGTATATCTTGCTGACTTCCGATACTTCTGACACCAAAGAATTACAAAATTATGCAGATGCTTACATTTTGCCACGTCTCAATCGCATACCTGGTGTCGCAAATGTCATGTTATTTGGAGCGACAGATGCGATTTGGTTGCGTTTAAATCCTGAACTCATGGCAGTAAGACAAATCGGTTTCGATCAAGTTGCTGATACACTTCAACAATACACATCACAAGTTCCCCTTGGCACTATCCAGACAATAAATAAATCATTACCTTTAGAGATGACTGGAAGAATTACTCAGTCTAAAGATTTAGAAAATCTGAAAATTGGAAAAACTCAAGTCCGTTTAAAAGACATTGGGCAAATTTCAAACAAGTCGGATGATTTACAAGAGTTTCATTTTATTGAAAAAAATAATAAGACAAATGCGCTTATTTTAGCTGTTCAAAAAATTAATGAGGGAAACACCGTAGCTATCGCTCAAGGTATTGAACAAACTTTAAAAGTTTTAGAGAAAGAATTACCGAGCTCTGTGCATTTGAACTTGTGGTTTAATAAAGCCATTTGGATCGAAGAGTCAATTTTAGACGTCAAGTGGTCGCTTATCATTGCATTTGTTTTAGTGATTGTCGTCATTTATTTAAGCTTAGGGCGAGTCATCGAAGCTTTAATCATTAGCGTTGCTTTACCTCTTTCAATTATTGGCACTGCCTCAATCATGTATTTAATGGACTACAGCCTAGACTTGCTTTCTTTATTAGCCCTGACTTTATCAGTAGGATTTGTAGTTGATGATGCAATTGTTGTGCTTGAAAATATCGTCAGACATCAAGAACTGGGGATGTCCCGACTTGAAGCAAGCCTAAAGGGTTCAAAGCAAATTTGCTTTACTATTTTTTCTATGACGCTTTCATTAGTCGCTGTCTTTATCCCTCTTCTTTTTATGCCGGGCATGGATGGAAGATTGTTTCGGGAATTCAGCATTACTTTGGCAGCTTCTATTGTGGTATCGGGATTTATCTCTTTAGTTGTCACACCCATGCTTTGCAGTAAATTTTTACCTTCTTCACATACCCAGACGTCTCTGCAATCTTCTGTGACTCATATGAATGCTAAAATGTTAACTTGGTATGAAAAGTCATTAAAAATCTGTTTTAATTATCCTAAAACAGTCTTATTAGGGGCTCTATTTTGTGTACTTATCACTTTACCTATGTTTTCGAAATTATCCGTTAACTTAGTGCCAGCAGAAGATCGTGGTTTTTTATTTACTTCTGTTAATCTTCCTTCAGGATTAGCAAATTCAGAAATTCGTACCTATCAAGAAAAGTTAGAAACTTTGATTAGCCAAAACCCACACATCGATAACTTTTTAGGTATTAATTATAATGGTAATTTGCTTTTTGTTATCCGTCTTATAGATATCCAAAAACGTATTCCTCAATCTAAAGTTATCGAACAAATTCAAACGGCAATCAATAAAATTCCAGGCACCTTAACTTACATTCATGGTTATAATTTAATCAATTTAGATTTAGAGTTTGGCCATGGCGGACAATACAAATATGTCTTACGGGGAATGGAATTTAAAGATGTTGAACATGCAGCCGAGAAAGTGACGCAAGTTTTAAATAAATTACCCGTAGTCAGTTTTGTACAAAACTCTCTTAAAAATGATTCTCCTAAATTAGTTATCTCACTTAACGAAGAACTTATTCGTCAATTAGGTTTTTCTAAAGAACGTATCCAACATTTTCTACAACAAGCCTATGGTCAAAGTTCAAGCAGTTTTATACAAAAAGGAGCTCACCAAGAAAAGATTTATATGGAGCTTTTGCCAGAATATAAAAATGATATTAAAGGTCTCGATAAGCTTTATTTAACTACAGCGGAAGGAGATTTAATTCCCTTCAAATCGATCGCTTCATGGGAAGAGAAGTTAGATTCTCCTAGACTAACACGACGTGAGCAACTGCCAACCACAACAATTCGTTTTACATTATCAGATACCGTTTCATTAAATGAGGGATTAAAAATTGTAGAAAATGCAGCCGAAGAAGCTTTACCTGAACATGTCAGTGGTTTTTTAGATGGGTCAGCAAAAGCTATCTCGGAGACAATGACTAACACTCTTTTTTTACTTTTTGCCGCAGCTTTAGTCATGTATGTGGTGTTGGGAATTTTATATGAAAGCTTTATACATCCTTTAACTATTTTGTCTTCTTTACCTTTTGCAGGTCTTGGCGGCATCTTGACTCTTTACTTTTTTGATGAACCCATTTCTATATTTAGTGCCGTAGGCTTTTTACTTCTTATCGGTATAGTCAAAAAGAATGGAATTATGATGGTAGATTATGCATTAGAAGCTCAAAAACAAGGCGTGACTGCGGATCAAGCCATTTTTGATGGATGTTTGGTGCGTTTTAGACCTATCATGATGACCACTATTACAGCAATTATGGGCGCTGTTCCCATTGCTATCGGTTTTGGTGATGGTGCTGAAATGCGAAAAGGTCTAGGGCTAGTGATCGTAGGTGGACTATTATTTTCGCAAGTTTTAACCTTATACGTCACACCTCTTCTCTATTTATTTTTTGAAAAACTTCGTTTTAAAGCAGTAAATTGGAAATTAGCAAAAAAAAGTTTAATCCTCAAAGTTAAGCAGTAGTTTAACGTTTAATTTTTAATCTTTTTATACATTTTATTATCAGTTATGTTATTATCAGTATTGAATTAAAAACTTAAAAACGTTATAATTAAATATAAAATTATAATAATACAATCTTAAATTTATATTAATAACCATCAATAATAATAATAGTATAGTTATGCATATAAATACATTTTTACAGGAAAATCTATGAATAACATTTCAGGAATTCAAAAATTTTTAAATAGGGATTCTACTTTTTTTAGTAGTGAAAACTATATAGAATCGACAAAAACAGATTTTCAAAAAAAAGAAGCATTACCTGCTTGTTATGAATGGAATAGCGAAAAAAAGGTAAAAACAGTCGTACAAAAGATCTTTTCGTCTATTTTTTTCCCTTTAATTTTTTTACATAGAAGCCTACATAATCTAGCAGGAAAAATTGCTTTTTTACCCTCCTCTCAATCAGAACTTTTCTTAGAGCAGAAAATCGAACAAAAGAGAAAAAATCTGGATGTAAACGATACTTTTAATACTGAAAAATTTAGATATAAACGCTTTAGTATTAAAGTAGACGGTCATTTAATTGACGCAGCTATCATGGGTACTGAAAAAACACTGATTAATGGTAAATGGTTATTAGCTGCAAATGGTAATGGCGAATATTATGAACAGAAATTGGCCAAAAGTAACAGTGAGATTAAATGTATTCTTGCTAAAACAAATGCAAATGCGATTGTTTTTAATTATGCAGGTGTGGGTTCAAGTGAGCGTGTACCTAAGGGTGTACTCAATAGAGAAATGATGGAGAGAGTTTATCAAGCTTTTTTAAACTTTTTAGAAGATGAAAAAAATGGAATAGGGGCAAAAGAAGTGATTGCTTATGGACACTCAATTGGTGGTGCAGTTGTAGCAAGAGCCATGAAAAACCACTTAATAGAAAAAACTACAAAAAATGAAAAAATTTTACCTATAGTTATTGTAACAAGTCGAACATTTAGTAGTATGTATGCAGCTGCGCGAGATTTGATAGACAGCAGAAATACTCTATCACGACCTTTAGGATATATCCTGGGCTTGGCCACTCGGCTTTTAGGTTGGAATATGCAAACAGCAAAAGATTTGAAAGAGGTAAAAGTTCCACAAATTATTATGCAAACTGCTGAAGTTTCAAATCTGCGTGAACTTACAAAAAATGAAAAAGATTTACTCAAACATGATCAAATCATCTCAAAAGATGCCAGCTTAGCTTCAGAATTAATCCAACAAAGTGAAACTTCAAATATAACAAGAACTTTTGTTGGAATGAAGGAAAATCATAATTCTGGCTTAATAAATGAAAAGGGTATTGGCTGCTATATTGAAAATGAAGATGTAAATACTTTAAGCCAAATTATTAATCAAACTTTAAGACATCAATCTTCATTTTTAAAATTATCTTAGTTCTAAAATTAACTGCATAAACTAATTTTATTTATGCAGTTTTTATAGCTTTATTTTAAAAATCAAAAAAGAGTTGAAACATTGAACAATTTGAGTGCAAAATACATGCTTTCACTTTCTCTCTGAACAGATTTTTTGATTCTGTTTCTTCTCTTCTTTTGTTAAAGGCTTTTTCTTGCTGGATTTCTTTGGCAGCCTTGAATTCTTTTGAAATTTCTTTATGCCCGTATACCCAC
>Ga0335395_10001448_pt1 | contig 14988 bp, 15 predicted proteins | sample MAT02_FD_205744 | JGI IMG/M metagenome (GOLD analysis project Ga0335395, IMG submission 205744) | Freshwater microbial communities from Lake Fryxell liftoff mats and glacier meltwater in Antarctica - MAT-02 (spades assembly) (version 2) ...
CCGGAGAGCCGCGAAGATGAGAGTGGCACCAAGACGCTCAATCCGAATGTGAAAATCGTCCTCGCCGATGAGCTTGCAGTTTACACCGCCGCAGAAGGGCAGCGCAGAATCACTGGCTTCCAAGGCGAGGATGTGATCACCGCACGGCTGGTGGAATCCATCGAGGGGCGGCCACGCAAAATGTTGTTTCTCGCAGATAAGAGCCGGATCGATGCCGATGGGGCGGACTCACCGTGGAAGTCTCTTGAAGAAAAATTGCGATTTCAGAACATCGATTTGATTCCGGTCAATCTGGCAGATTTAAAAGAAATCCCGAGCGATGCTGAAGGCGTGGCGCTGATTGCGCCGAGGTATGATCTAACAGATGCTGAACTTGAAGTGCTGGAAGCCTATTGGAATCATCCGCGGGCGGCGTTGTTGGTCATGCTAAAGCCGGGTGAGATCCCTGCGAAGCTACGCGGGTTTCTCCGGAGCAATGGAGTCACGCCACGTAGAGACCGAATCTTGGGGTGGGATGATAAGCGCCGCGTGACGACGGCCCGGGGGACATTCACCGCTGGATTGAGTTTTACCAAAGAGCTGGCTGGCCAAGCAATGGCCTTCGAGGGGGCGACCTCATCATTGGAGGTGCGAGAGGGTGCTGAAAATTTGATGAATCGCCAGATCCGGGCTACTCCGTTGATCGAGGCGGCGGCTGGATTTTGGGGTGAGACAAAATTTGGCGAAGGGAATGAAAGCTTCGATGAAACGGAGGACAATGCCGCCCCACTCTACATGGCGGCCAGTGTGACGCGCGGAGCGATCAGCAATGATGAATTCGCAGCCGATGTCTCGCGGATGATTGTGATTTCAAATACAGATTTCCTAGATCCAGAGCGCCACCGCGCGGAGACCATGGATTTCCTCGCATCCTCCGCCACATGGTTGATGGATCGCGAGTCGCTCGCCGGGATCGGCCCCCGGCAATTGGGCACTTACAAGTTACCGTTACTGGATGCGCAAGTGTCATTCATCAACCGGGTGAACTTGTTTTTCATGCCAGCGTTTCTATTGGTAATCGCGGCATTCGTCTGGACATCGCGCCGTGCCTGATCGTCATGCGCTCCATCTTATTTACTCTACTTCTATGTCTTGCAGCGGCTGCCGCAGTCGGGCTGGCTGCTTGGCGTTGGGCGGGAAATAATTTTGAAGCCCTGCTCGGTGCCCCCGCGACGGCACCCGGACAGCAGCTCTTCTCGAACTTCAAGGCGGATGAGGTGAAATTTATTGAAGTGAGCCAAAATGGCATCGCGGCTAAATTTTCTCTGGGTCCGCAAGGCTGGCAAGCAGACAGCCCATGGGCGGATCGCATGGACCCGCGTGCAGCCGGAGCGATCATCGGTTTCACGTTGGGAATGAAGGTCGAGGATTTTGCAAACACCGAGGAAATCGACCTGGAAAAATCCGGTTTAGCGAAAAACGGCACCAATATCAAGCTCATGGATTCGCGGCGGGATCGTCTCGCTAAGTATCGTCTCGGGCGGCGGACACCATGGTTGGCGCCTGCAGAGTTAGAGAATGGCGAGCCGGTGCCTACCGTTTTTATTCTCGTGCGCGAGGGTGAGCGAGAGAACCAAGTTTATTCCTGCACCGGGGATATTACGCCTCTTTTCAAGGATGGTTTAAAGTTTCTGCGAGATCACCGTCCGTTTTACTTCAATCCGGTGGCATTGCAGAAAATCCGTATTCGTTCTGCGGAAGGGGAGTTTACGCTCGGCAGGGAGGCGGCGAACAAGCCATGGCGGTTGATCAAGCCACTTGACCTAGCGACCGATGTAGAGGCGGTGAAGTCTCTCATCAGCGGGATTTTTGAACTTCAAGCACTCAAGCTCACCGACCGCGCCACGCTCACAGTCCCAAGCAAGGGGCCGACTACCATTACCACTGAAATTGCAATCAGTTCCTTCGGTTCTGAAACAGAAACAGTATTGGAAATCGCACCGCCGGAGGAGTCGGAAAGCGGCAGTGCGCTGGCCACCGTGAGTGATCGTCCCGAGACGATTTTCGAACTCCCGCTCAAGCCTGGGCAAGGGATGATATCACTCGCGAATCTATCTCTCACTCTTAACGAACTGCGGGATTCAAATCTCACCAACCTCAATATCGCGTCACTGCGGGCCATCGCGATCCAGCCCGCCACTGGCCAGGAAATTATGATTAATAGGACTCCTCCTCAACCGTGGATGGCCACCATCAATGGAGTGCCTCAAGAGGCGAATGAAGCGCGGCTGTTTGCGCTACTCAAAGCGGTGACTGATGCGCGTGCCAGCGGATTTGAAACAGATGCCGCCACCGATTTCACACCTTGGGGCCTTGATCGACCGTTTTTGAAACTGAAGTTCCTCGGGTTGGATAATCAAGTGCTGGAACTTGCCTTCGGCATCGATTCCCGAGGTGACTATTTCGTCAACCGCAAAGGATCCCCGAGCGTCATGCGGGTGGATCCCGCGCTCATTTCGTCCATCGCCGTGCGCCCTTACGAGTGGCGGAATTCACGCCTCTGGTCGGTGGATCGCAACCAACTTTTCGCCCTCACGATTTCTGAAAATGCCCAAGAGCCGTTGGTGCTAAAGTATAACTTCAATGAGGACACTTGGGCGGCCGCTCAAGCGGGGCAGGATATCACCGCCGCCCTCGATCCTGCACGGGCCACTTATCTTCTGGGGATTCTCGAAGGATTGAAAATTTCCCGATGGCTGGCTCCTAATGATGATGCCGCAAACAACGCACTCGTTGCCCCGGTTTTGAGTTTCACAATCGTCGAGAAAGCCACTGATGACTTCGGCGATGCCACCGGCGAACTCATCACCCGCACGGTCCATCTCGCGCCCAATGTGCTAACTGGCAAACCAAATTTTTACTATGGCCGCGTGGATTCAGACGCGAATCCATTCCTCCTCGATCAGGAAATCTTTAATAAACTTGCTATAGATCTGATGGACCGGCGTTAGACTGTTTTTTCAAAAATACTTTCCTCTATCTACCTGTGCTTCGTTCGCTTCGTTTGATGGATTTCCGCTGCTTCAAAGCGCTGGATCTGGAAGTTCCCGCCGAGGGCTGCATCCTCATCGGCGATAATGCGCAGGGGAAAACTTCCATCCTCGAGGCACTTTGTGTCTTGGTGAGGTTACATTCGCCACGCAGCCACCGGATGATGACTCTGGCCTCACTCGGTGGCAAAGGTTTCGGCATCGCCGGAGATCCTTGGGGCTGCGAACGTAAAATCCGCTACTCTCGCGAGGGGCTGGTGCTGAAAGTGGGGGATGAGCCGAGAGCCAGCCAAGCCAGTTATTTGGAAGATGGTGGACTCGTGGTCTGGATGGGGAATGAAGATTTAGAATTAGTCCGTGGGCCTGGTGAAGGCCGCCGCCGCTACCTCGACTTCATCGGCTCTCAGATCGATGCCCAATACCGCCGCTCATGGTCGCGTTACCGGCGTGCGCTCAAGGCCAAGAATCTCTTACTCAAAGATGGTCGCCCACGCGATGCCGAGATTCTTAGCTACGAGCAAATCATGGTCGAGCATGGCAGCGTGTTGATGGAGACTCGGGCGCGGATCGTCGCGGAGTTGGCAGTATTTGCCGCCACGGCGCAACGGGCGGTGAGTGGCAAGGACGAGCCATTGACGCTGCGCTACCTTCCCGCCAGCGGGCCGGATTTACGCGAATCCATGCTTCAGGCCAAAGAGCGTGAAACCCGGATGCGACAGTCCGTGATCGGTCCGCACCGAGATGAACTTGAACTTCGCCTCCACGGCACGCCCGCCGCAGACTTCGCCAGTGAAGGCCAGCAGCGCACGCTCGCCCTCGCGCTGAAACTTGCCCAGGGAAAATTGTTAGAGGCCAGCAGCGGCAAGGCGCCCATCTACCTGATGGACGATATTTTTGGTGAACTGGATCCCGGCCGCCGCAATGCGCTCATGGCGAATCTTCCGCCCACGGCGCAAAAATGGATCACCACCACGCATCTGGATTGGCTCACGGCGACTCCCACGCTCTCGGGGATTTCACGCTACCAAGTGAAAAACGGCAGCGTCGCCAACATTTAAAGGCGCACTGCCTTGAGCGCGATGAACAGCGGAAATTCTTCCGCAGCTGCATGTTCCGCTTTGCTGAATGGGCCTGTGCCTTGCGAGCGGCGATGGCTGTGTAGCTCTTCACAAGCTGTCACCGCCAGCCCCTGTTGACCCAGACAAGTGATCACATCAGCGAGTGGCCGATGGTAAAACGCCGTTTCCTCACCCGTGGCTTTTCCCGGATGGGTGGTGATCGGAATCACTTGCGGTGAAGTGTAGCTATCAAGCCGCCGATACTGGATTTTCTGGTCTGGATCCCAGCCCCAGTGGCTTTTCCGTGGAATTCGGAAACAAGGATGCATCCCTACCAACACCAGTCTGCCGCCCTTTTTCAGCGAGCTGGCAATATTAGAAAATAACCCTGAAAGATCGGGGACATCGTGAATGGCCATGATGCAAGTGGCGGCATGATGGGAGCCATCCGCCCATTTTCCCGGTTGGCAAGCGTCCGCCACCACCAGAGAAACCTTCCGCTCGCTGCCATGGCGTTGCCTCGCGGCATCGATCAAGCGCGGGCTGGCATCCACCGCAGTGATCCGGCCCACACCGAGAGCCAACAAAGGTCGGATTAAGACGCCTTGGCCACAACATACGTCGATGATCGCCTCATCGCGCTGCGGGGCGAGAATTCTCAAAGCAGCAGGCAAAATCACATTCCGGTGGTAATCTGAGCCAGCTTCGCCCACCAGCTTGTCATACCATGCCGCCACAGGATCCCAGCCGCGATCTTTGTTTGCTTGCTGGGGCTTACGTCTCTGAGGTGTTGGCATGGCGTGGTTGTAAATCGGAACTACGCACCACCGCAAGCCGGAGCAGTAACCTTCTGCTTATTCGTAAGCGTAGTGTATAGACCATCTGTTGATTAAAGGAAGTTAGGTTTCAGCAGGGGACACAGGGCGTTTTCTTGGCTGGCCTGGTCTTTGCAAGGTGATGCGGTCGTGATGATTTTCACCGATTTTCCGCGGTGATCCCGGTAGTAATCGAATGCATCGTTGAGGGAGTCAAACCGCTCAAATGGGATCACCGCAAGCAGGGCGTTCCTAATCAATGCTAAATTTTTGGCTCCTTTGGGATCTCTTTTTGGTGCCCGATCTTCTCGCCAGTAGCTGGCATCTCGCTTCCAGTGATTCAAGTTTTCCACGCTCCAGTGCTCGCGAATGAGCTTGCTTACTTGAGCGGCGGTTTTACTCCCATACTCATGGGAGGTGCCAAACAAGCGAACTGACATCTCAGGCTCAGCTCCCGCTTTGGTCGAGCGGTGGATGCGGGTGCATTTGACGATCTGTAAGACATGGGGAAACGGACTCACTTCTGTGTCCACCTCCACTAGGGCCAATGCCTTTAGGGAAAGAAATACTAAAAATTTAAACTTATACTTTTAAAAAATAGGCATATTTGGGTGGGATGTTTTGTAAATCTCCCTGTAAAACGACGGGTTTCGTCGGAAAATTTGAAGAACTCTTTAAGCCGATTGTTGAGGAATTTGTTGCCCTCCAGGATCCGGGTCGAGGTCCGAAGCCTAAGCTCTGCGCCTCGCAGTTGCTCATTTCACTTGTATATCATGTCATGATCGGCTCGGGAGTCTTCTCGGAACATGTGTTCAAAGTCTTTGGCGTGAGTATCAAAGACAGTTCACTATCCGAACGTCGGCAGCGAATGGGGTTTGAGCCCTTCGCCTGGCTGATGAAACACGCCCTCAGGCCGATGGCGGACCCAGAACGCGATCTTGGTTGTTTCTATAAGGGACGGAGACTTTGATCCATTGAGTATAAGTTTTATCAAAACCTTGGATGAAATGAATGCCCTCTGGACCATACTCTCGGTATCGCAAGGAATCATTGATGATATTACGGCCGAGAAGCTGGTCGAGCGCGTCAGGGAATCCATAGTCAGGCAAAGAACACCGAAGAGAAGGAAGCGAAATTGTGCGCGGGCGCAAGGTTCGCCAGCCGGTTTCGAGTTGGCCAAGATTAATAGATATCGAATCAAATGAAGGTAACTATATATTCGATATTGTCAGCTTTCCCTAAAGGCATTGATCCTACGCCCACACCCGAGACGGCGAACCTCCGTCAGAATGGGAACCGCTATTCACCCCCTTACAGAATCCCTGAAAAAATCAGACCTGACACTCCATCATTTTTTCACCAAGCTCACATTCAATGAAAGACACTGACTTCCCAAATCTTTCCGCCCTCTGCAAAGCCCACCACATCAAGCGGCTCGATGTTTTCGGTTCTGCCGCTCGCAACGACCACGACCCATTGACCAGCGACTTTGATTTCATCGTCGAGTTCGATGATGAATCTCAGAACCTCTGCCAAAACTACCTCGCCTTTGCCGATGCGCTCGAAGCCACCCTCGGCCGCCCTGTCGATCTCCTCACCGAGCCGATGATCCGCAACCCACACTTCCGCAACGCCATCAACCAAGACCGCCGCACTGTTTATGCACATCCGTAAGCTCAAACTCTTCACCGATCTCCTCACCGCAGGAGATGCCATTGGGAGACACCTCCAGAACTCTGACTTCTCTACTTATCTCGAAAACGAACTTCTTCGCGGCTTTTGCGAGCGGAAGTTCTTCATCGTCGGCCTACGGAACCGCGTCGTCCACAGCTACGATTCTGTCGATGACCGCCTCATCTGGGATGCTCTTGTAAACCATCTCCCCAGCCTCCTTGACCAAGTTCGGACACCCTTCCAAAATACGAACCTTAATTTTCCAATGCCCTCCTCCATCAAGCTCCACACTCCGGCGAGGTCGCTTGCCTAACCCGCCTCCGTGGCGGCGGTTTCCAACCGCCAAGCCCCATCCCCAAGCGCATTTCCCGCAACTCTCCCCCCAATAACCAATAACCTCTAACAAATAACCTCTTCTTCTTGATCACCTCACCAATTAGACTACAAGACTGCTGGGCCAAGACCGATCCGGTCTCGGGCGTGCCTGCCATGACGGTTCGTGACCACTGTCTGATTGTCGGAGCAGTGGCCGAGGCCGTTCAGCAATTGCTCAGTCCTGCATGCCGAAATCTTTTGCCTGTTGGAGCCGTCACTTTCACCGCGGCGCATGACATCGGGAAAATCACACCGGGCTTTCTGCGGAAATGCCCGTTGAGTTCGTTTTCCGGGATGATGGGTATCCAAGAATGTGAGAAAAATCATGCGTTGGTGAGCCAGGCATTTCTCGCCTCGCTCCCAGAAATGCAGGATCACAGAAAACGCCCATTCGCATGGGGACTCAGCGCGGGTGGTCACCATGGAAGATATCCCTCGCCTGCCGTGCACAAGATTCTAGGGACCATGAGCTGCTGGGAAAATGGTCTCGCATGGCCTGATCTCCTGCGCCGCGAGCTTCTTGCAGAGCTAATGGAGCACTTTGGCTCACTTCCCAGCGAAGAGGTGGCTGTTGGATCTCGAGTGCATTGGTTCACTGGCTTCGTGACGTTCTGCGATTGGATCGGCTCGAATATGCATTGGTTTCACCTTCATCCCGAAATACCGCTCCGCGATCATTTTACCCCGGAATCCGCTCGGGCAGGTGCGGTTGCAGCCCTGGATCTCATTGGCTGGCACCGCCGCGCGGTGGCTCCGGCACTTTCTTTTTCGCAGTTATTCTCGAAACCGGATGCCCTTTCGTTTGCGCCTCGTCCTCTCCAAGAAACCTTGATCGGGCTGGCGGATCAGCCCGGGCTTTACATTGTGGAAGCCCCGATGGGTATGGGAAAAACCGAGGCAGCGCTGGCAGTGGCCTATCGTCGTTGGACGGAGGGCGATGAGCGCGGACTCTACTTCGCACTTCCCACCCAGCTCACCAGCAACCGCATTCACCACCGGGTTTCCGAGTTTCTAGCCAACGTCATTGCGGATGAAACCACTCAGATTCTCGCTCATGGAAATGCGCGGCTCCGCGAAGATCGCGTTCTGAAATTTTCCCCATCGACCACTTCCGCCAACGATGCGGATGCGAGAGAAGCCTGCCAATGGTTTACCTCCAGCAGGAAGCCGCTGCTCGCTCCCTTCGGCACCGGCACCATCGATCAGGCGCTCATGGCATCCATCTGTGCGAAACATTCCGGCCTCCGTTTGTTCGCTCTATCAGGGAAAGTGATCGTGATCGATGAAGTGCATTCCTACGATCCCTACACCTCCGCGTTGGTGGATCAGCTCATCCGCTGGCTGCTGGAAGTGGGCTGCACCGTCATTGTTTTATCCGCCACGCTCACCGCCCAGCGCCGCCGCGAGATGATTGAGAAAGCGGGAGCTACCGAGCCATTTCCTGCGCCTATCAGCTATCCGCTCGTCACCAAAGTCACCGGTGAAACAGCCACTCATCATCCCGTCATTGATCCCGAGCTGGCAGAAACCACCGTTCATCTGAAACACCTCGACGCCGCAGATCCAAAATTCATCGAAGAAGTCGCCCGCGCTGCCGAGGCCGGAGCCTGTGTGCTGGTCATACGGAACACGGTCGCGCTCGCTCAGGAAACCTATCGAAAAATCAAAGCCGCGCTTTGTGACGATTCCATCCCGGTGGGCCTGCTGCACAGCCGGTTCCCGCATTTCCAGCGGGAGAAAAACGAAAAGCTCTGGATGGACCGCCTCGGAAAAGACTCATCGCTCCGTCCCGCAGGCTGCGTCCTCGTCGCCACCCAAGTCGTCGAGCAATCCGTGGACATCGATGCAGATCTACTCATCACGGATCTCGCGCCAACCGATCTCCTGCTCCAGCGGCTGGGGCGGCTCCATCGTCATCCACGCCTGCGTCCTCCAGGTTTCGAAAAAGCCACCTGCGGCATCCTTCAGCCAGTGGTCAATTGGAGTGCCGATCCCGAGGCGATTTGCAAAGAGATCGGCGCATCCGCCTTCATCTATCCGCCCATCGCCCTATATTACTCGCAGGAAATTTGGCGTAGCCGGGAAACCATTACCCTGCCCACAGGCATCCGCGAGCTGTTGGAAAGCCCGACCTTGCTTCGGGATTCACTACCTGATGGAGCGGAGAAACTGGCCGAGAAACTGGCGGATGAAACGGAGTGCATGCGGGAGAAAGCCAAGCGCCAAGGGCCTTTCCAAGATGCGCTGCAAGACATCGAGGGCGCACAAACTCGCTACAATATGCAGCCCTCCGCGATGCTCGTCCTGCTTAATAAATCGCCAGCCAGCCAAACCTACGAAACCACCGTCACGCCACGCCATGGCGGACCACAAACGCTGACCGCTGGCCGCTTTAACTACGATCTCGCCAAGCTCCTTCACGAAAACGCCGTCCGCATTCCTGCCTGGCTGGTCCGTTCCGTCTTCGCGAAACAGCCCGACTGGCTGGGCGAACACATCAGTGATGCCGTGCTCGCCGTCTGCTCGGACTCCTCCACCGCACTGGAAATCATCGGCGGTGAGGATCTTTCCTATCAACTGCACTATCACCCCGAGCAAGGGATCCGTTACGAAAAAATCACGAACCGCCCCATGCCATCCGATGACCCGGACGAACTTGATTCCTGGTTCTGAATATCCCCACGTGGGTGGGGAGGGCACCATTAATTCACATCAATGCTTAGTTCCATAAGGGCCATCCCCCATGGGTTGGGGGCGCCAAACGGTCTTCTTCTGCGAGCGAGACAGCAAGTAAATCTTCATCAAATTTATTAGTTCCATACTTAAAAAATAATTATTGACTTACCCGGGTGGAAGTACAAATTGGCGTTCCTCTGTCGCTGTTTTCCTTAGTCACCCACTCCTCCTCATGACCTTCAACCTCACCACTGACCCTTGGATTCCCGTCCGCTACCTCGACGGGCGCTCCGCCTCCGTCAGCCTCCACCAGCTATTCGCCGAGGCCTCCACCATCGCCGATCTCGCCGTCCCACCGCATGAGCGGATCTCGATCCTGCGGCTACTCGTCTGCATCACCCAAACCACACTCGGCGCACCGGGCACCCCATACGATTGGGACGGCTGGGGGAATGACCTGGAATTCGCCACTGCCGACTACCTCGCAAAATGGAAGGAACATTTCAATCTGATGGGCGACGGAACGCGCTTCCTGCAAGCGCCGATTACGGACGACAAAGACTATCCCACCGCGCAGATCGTCTTTCACTTCGCCACCGGAAACACACCGACTCTCCTCGATCACGAAGGCGACGAGAATCGCGATCTCACCCCAGCGTTCATCGCCCGTGCGCTGCTTGTTTATCAAAATCACTTCGTCGGCGGTAGTCTGGCCTCGAAGGTGAAAGGCAATGGCCCCGCCCTCAAAGCACTGCATTCCCTGCTCGTCGGAAAGAACCTGCGAGAAACCATTCTGCTCAATTGCATCGACGAGGAAACACTTGCACCAGGCAGTTTGGGCAAGCCTGTGTGGGAAGGCGGTGGAAAATTCGATTATCTCGCCCGCCTCGCGCCTGCACCATGCAAGCTTTGGTTAGTGAAGGACGCCGCGCGGATCTGCATCGATCAGGGAATCATTTATCCTGAGTTCGAGGCCGCAAACGTCCGGGAAACCTCCTCCACGATTATCGTCGGCAAACGCGGCGGGGTGGAAACTCCAGTCCTCCTCCGTGCCAATATCGGAAAAGGAATATGGAGAGATTTGCATCTCATCACCGTTCTTCAAAAAGGCGGATCGACGAATGCACCGCTTACATTTCAGAGTCATCTGGGCGGGGATCAGCGGGCGGATGAAATCACCTTCTGGACAGGGGAACTGATCAAGGCCAAGGACGCTAAAATCCTTGATGCCGTGGAGTCTGTTTTCACGGTGCCTTTCGAGATGTTCGAAGTAATCGGCCAAATCCGTTATCAAAAAGGAGTCGTTTTCGCAGAGGATTTTTCCAAGCGCATCTACGGCGCGGTGAAGACCTACTTCGCCACGCTCATGCAAGACTCGGCTCCCACCGACTCCGCCCAACGCCACTTCTGGAACACGCTCGATCAGCAATCGGGCATCCTGCTCCAACTTTTGAAAGGCGCAGGCACCGCAGACGATCCGATGGGTTCCGCCGACTTTGGCAAAGGTCCCGACCCATGGACTGCCGCCGTCCGTGCAGCAGCGAATGCCGCCTACGAGGCTACCTGCCCGCGCCAGAATCCCCGCCAACTCCAAGCCTACGCAGCGGGCCTCCGAGTGCTCCGACCCACCGCCAAAAAGACGACTGTTAAATCCACATCCCGTCAGAAAACTCCAGCAGCTCAAGACTCATGATCCCCACCGACTATCAAAAACAAAACGAAGACTTCGTCGCCCAACTCGTCGCCCTCTGCGGCCGGGATCGCGGCCACCGCGCCGCCCTCCGCCGTTGGTGGAGCGAAGGCACCCGCCATTACGCCTACCCATTGTTAGGGAAATTATTTACGCTCAATGACGACAGGAAAACTTATCTTGCAGCACTCTACGCCGTTCATTCCAAGGACACCGCGCCCGCCCATGTTTCCGGTGGCCACTCCATCGGCAGCGCGGCGCTGAAGCTCGGCGGAAATAGCACGCAGGCCGATGCGTTTCCCTCAATGGAGCGTCATTTCCGCCGCCTGCTCGCCGCCGAGAGTCTAGACGATCTGGCACCGCAACTTCACCGCCTCGTCAAGCGCCTCGAGCGCGAATCCATCCCGCTCGACTACGCCAAACTGCTCGGGGATCTCCGCCAATTTAGTAGTAATCCCGAAGCCGTAAAAACCCGCTGGGCCATCGCCTTCTGGCAAGCTCCCGCCGAACAACCCGCACCCACCGACGCATGAGCCTGCACCTCACCAAGATCGAGATCGACTACGAAACTGCCCACAAAGCTGGGCTGCGCGATGCCTATGCTTGGCACCAATGGGCGTGGCAGGCGTTTCCTGAGCGACCGGAAGCCGACCGGGATTTCCTCACTCGTCTCGATGACACCGGCGACGGCTTCCGTTTCCTGATCCAGTCCGCCACCGCTCCGCAGCGCCCCGGCACTTGCCCGGAAGATGCGTTGGAGACCCGGGAAATCTCTGCGAAATTCTTCCAGCACGGCAGCTACCGCTTTTCATTGTTAGTGAATCCCACCAAGAAACTCGCCGCCCCACGCGATGCCCACGGCAAGCGGCGGAATGCCAAGCGCATCCCCATCTCCACTCGCGAAAATCTGCTGGAGTGGATCGCCCGAAAAGGCACCCAACACGGCTTCCTCACCGATCCCGCTACCTTGCAAACCATTCCGCGCCCGCGTCAGGTCTTCGTGAAAAAAAGCACCGCCGACAGCCAGCGCCACGCCGGACTCCACAGCGCCACGGAGTTTGTCGGCATCCTGAAAGTCACTGATCCCGCCGCATTTCTCGCCGCCGGCCATAGCGGCATCGGCTCCGCCAAGGCCTTTGGCTTCGGCATGCTCTGCCTATCCCCTATCTCCAATCTAATACCATGAACCTCATCGAACTCCACATACTCCAGTCCTTCCCCGTCACTTGCCTCAACCGCGATGACGTCGGCTCTCCGAAATCTGCGACCTTCGGCGGTAGCCAGCGGGCTCGCGTCTCCAGCCAGTCTCTGAAACGTGCCACTCGCCTGCTAGCCCGAGACATCGCGCCATCAGGCTTTGAGGGCATCCGCAGCCGATATTTGTTGGAACCTTTTACTGCGGCCCTCATTGCAGCCGGGCTTGATGAAACAGATGCCGCGAAAAAAGCCGCTGAAATCTGTGCTACTTTCAGCAAGCAGGATGCGAAGAAACCGGATCAAGTCACCACCGCTGTCTATCTATCACCCGGAGAAATCCAACAGATCGCCACTGCCGTCGCCGCTGGGGAAGAGCCCGCGAGGGCCGTTAAAAAAGTGGACCGCCTCGACGCCGCAGACATCGCGCTTTTCGGTCGCATGATTGCCAACGACGCCACCCTCAACGTCGAGGGTGCGGCGATGTTTTCCCACGCGCTCTCCACCCACTCCAACGCCAACGAGATCGACTTCTTTTCCGCCGTGGACGACCGCAAAGGCGATTCCGAAGACGCCGGAGCTGGCATGATCGGCACGCTCGAATTCAACTCCGCCACCTACTACCGCTATGTCGCCATCAATCTCGACCTGCTCTTCGATGCCAAACACCTTGGCCCGATCAGCGAGCAGGAAAAACGCAAATCCCTCCTCCGCGCCTTCATCACTGCCGTGCTCACTGCGGTTCCCGGCGCACGCCAGAATTCAATGAACGGAGCTACGTTGCCCATCGAAGTCCTCGGCCTCCGCAAGGACAAGGGGCAGCCGCTCCAGCTTATCAATGCCTTCGAGTCGCCGATCAAGGCGAGCGGCAAGGGCTACGCCACCAACTCCAAGTCGGAAATGCTCAAGCACCACACCGATCTCAAGCGGCTCTGGAACATCGAAACCTCCGTGGAATCCCTGCTTACCGAAGATGGCCTCGGGAAATTCCTCGATAACCTCCTCACCGGCGATGTCTGATTCTAACACCCGCGCATTCGCCATCCTGCTCGATGGTCCCATGCAGTCCTGGGGCAGCTCCTCCCGCTTCACCCGGCGGGAAACCGAGGCATTTCCCACCAAGAGTGCCCTCATCGGACTCCTCGCCGCTGCTGCTGGCATCGATAAGCACGCCGCCAACGAGGCGGAAAAACTCGCGCCCTTTTCCGCCCTGCGGCTCTGCGTCTATCGGCTGCCGCGCAAAGCCGGATCGCTCGTCGGACGCTTGTCGGATTTCCACACTGTTGGCGGCGGCTACGATGCCAAGGCCTCGGCATTTGATAAGATGAGCATCCCACGCAAAGCCTCCGGTGGAGCCAGTGCCAATGCCGTCATCACCCATCGCACCTACCTCACCGAGGCGCGCTTCATCGCCAGCTTCGAGGGGATGGCGGAAACCATCGCCCGCGCCGTAAGCCATCTGGGAAATCCCGTTTGGGGTGTCTGGTTCGGGCGGAAAACCTGCCTGCCCGGGATGCCACTCAGCCCGTCGGAAGGCGTGGATTCCTCGGCTGCTGTCCGGGCTTTACTCGAACGCCTGCGCCAGTGGGAGGATACCACCCGCCGCACCGGCATCCCTCCCGATCTTGATCCCACGCATTTGGAGCGCTGGGAAGAGCCGGCCGGAGACCAAACGGCACCCGGTGATTTCTATCTCCACGATCAAGCCATCACCTTCGGCCAGCGCGAGTTCCAATCCCGACCGGTGCGCCACCATTCGGCGGAAGTGCGGCCTTGACCACGAATCCAGTGCGCACTACTTTCGTGTTATGAAAAACATCACCCTCAGTGCGGACGCGCACGTCATCGAACTGGCGCGCGAGGAAGCCCGCGCCCGCAAGACCACCCTCAACGCCCTCTTCCGCGAGTGGATCGAGGACCTCTCCGCTCGGGACGCCAGGAGAACAGCGGCCCAGCAAGCCATTGAAGGGCTGCGGGCCCATGTGACCTCGATACCTAAACTCACCCGGGAGGAAATGAATGAGCGCTGAATATTTCCTCGATACAAACGTGCTTCTTTATTGCTTCGATCCGGTCGATCTCCGCAAACAGCGCATCGCGCAAATGCTGGTGGATGAAGCCGTCGCCGAGGGAAAGGGCGTGATTAGCTACCAAGTCTGCCAAGAGTTTAGCAACGTCATGCTTCACAAACTCAAGGACGAGATCCCGGTCGCGAAACTCATCGATTTTCTGGAAGCCGCCGCCTTCCGGCTCATCCGCGTTTATCCATCACCCCATCTATTCACCGAAGCCATCCGGCTCCATCAGCAAACCCAATACCGCTTCTACGACAGCCTCATCGTCGCCGCCGCCCTCGAATCCGGTGTCCCTATTCTTTACTCGGAAGATCTCCAGCACGGCCGCCAGATCGGCTCCCTCAGGATCGTCAATCCATTTATCGAAAACCCCCAGCTTCAAATCTCTCTGCCTTAATTCTT
>Ga0335395_10001449_pt1 | contig 14978 bp, 6 predicted proteins | sample MAT02_FD_205744 | JGI IMG/M metagenome (GOLD analysis project Ga0335395, IMG submission 205744) | Freshwater microbial communities from Lake Fryxell liftoff mats and glacier meltwater in Antarctica - MAT-02 (spades assembly) (version 2) ...
CAATTATCAACCGCAGCGGCGAACATTTACTGGAACTGATCAATGATGTTTTGTCAATGTCCAAAATAGAAGCAGGTCAAATTACTATCAATCAAAGCCGCTTCAACCTCTACAACCTTCTCAACAGTCTCAGAGAAATGCTGCAACTAAAAGCAAACTCAAAAGGGTTGCGCCTCATCTTTGAAAATATCGGTAATTTGCCACAGTACATTGAAACAGACGAAGCTAAATTGCGGCAAGTTTTAATTAACCTGCTGGGCAATGCGATTAAATTTACTCAAGACGGAACCGTTACTTTGTGCGTTAGCAGCCAAGTAGAAAATAACGCCGCAGGACAAGAAGAAGCCCAATTGTATTTTGAAATTGCCGACACTGGCCCCGGCATTTCTCCGTCGGAAATTCTTACATTATTCCAGCCCTTCGTACAAACCGAAACAGGTCGTAAATCTATGCAGGGAACCGGGCTAGGATTGCCGATTAGTCAACGGTTTGTCAAGATTATGGGAGGTAATATTGCTGTTGAAAGTCAACTCGATCGAGGCACGATTTTTACTTTTAATATCCGCGTTAACGTAGTAACAGAAAGTGACGAACAAGAAAAATTGGCGGTTCAACAAGTTATTGCTTTAGAAGCCGGACAGCAAACCTATAGGATATTAATAGTTGAAGATGTAGCGGAAAATCGCCAACTGCTGTTTAAGCTCCTCGTACCGCTGGGATTTGAAGTCCGCGAAGCAACTAACGGTAAAGAAGGAGTTGCTTTGCAGTCTACTTGGAAGCCGCACCTGATTTTGATGGATATGCTGATGCCCGTTATGGACGGCTACGAAGCTACAAAACAGATCAAGCAAACTCCCGAAGGTAGAGAAATAATAATTATTGCCCTGACTGCGAGTGCTTTTGACGAGCAACGAGAAATAATTTTGTCTGCTGGTTGTGACGATTTTATCTGTAAACCGTTTCGGGAAGAGGTACTATTTGAAAAGATAGCGCATCACCTGAATCTGCGTTATATTTATGAGGAAGAAAGCTCATCTATTTCTGATTCAGCACCGAGACTGCTTCAAAGTTTGACCACCGAGGATTTGAGTGTAATGCCCGCAGACTGGGTGGTCGATTTATACCAAGCAGCACTTTGCGTTGATGACAACCGCATCCTGCAACTGATCGCGCAAATTCCCGAAAATGAGGCAAATCTTGCTAATGCTTTAACAGATTTAGTCGATAATTTTCGGATAGATATCATTATAGATTTAACTCAATTATATTATGATGAACGACGAGCCATTACTAGCGACTCCTAGAGACATTCTGATCGTTGACGATATGCCGGACAACTTGCGGCTTCTATCGACTATGCTAGAAGCCTACGGCTATCAAGTCAGGAAGGCTATTAACGGAAAACTGGCTCTGCAAGCAGCAAAAATGTCTCCTCCAGATTTGATTTTACTTGATATTAATATGCCGCAAATGAACGGCTATGAAGTTTGTGAAACTTTAAAAAAACTTGAAAATACTAAAGATATTCCGGTAATTTTTATTAGTGCGCTAGATGATGTGATGGAAAAAGTTAAGGCTTTTCAAGTAGGAGGAGTAGATTATATTACTAAGCCGTTTCAAGTAGAAGAAGTCTTGGCCCGCGTGGAAAGCCAACTTTCTTTGCGTTTGCTGCAATCTAAACTGCAACAGCAAGCCAGAGAATTGCACGATCGCAATTCGAGATTGCAGGAAGAAATCGTTGAACGGCAGCGGGCGGAAGAATCAATCCGGTTTTTGCTGGAAACGACGCGGGCGATCGGCGAAGCTGCGGACTTTCACTCAGCTTTAGAAGCAATTCTGCACCAACTTGGCGAAACAATCGGATGGGATGTAGGAGAAGCTTGGATTCCCAATGCAGAAGGAACTGCGCTGCAATCTGCCAGGGGCTGGTATGCGAGTAACGCCAGCATGGAACCTTTCCGCACCCAAAGCGAACAACTGACATTTGCCATGAATTTCGGGCTACCGGGACGAGTTTGGGCATCCAAGGAACCGGAATGGGTAGAAGATATTTCCCAGGGCTACCCGGATTTTCTCCGAAGTGAGGTAGCACGAGAACTCGGATTTAAAGCAGGTTTTGGCGTGCCGATTTTGGTAGGCGATGAAGTATTGGCGGTGCTAGTTTTTTTTCAAATTTTGCCTTCTCCGAAAAACGCGCGATTTATAGACATTTTTAATGCGGTTGGCACTCAATTAGGTGGTTTGATTCAGCGCAAACAAGCCGAAGAATTGCTGCGAATTGCTGAAGAAAGATATCACAGCATTGTAGAAAATGCGATGGAAGGCATTTTTCAAAGCACTCCTTCAGGAGGCTATCTCAGCGCTAATCCAGCCTTGGCAAAATTGTACGGTTACGATTCGCCAGCAGAACTAATGTCTAGTATTACAAATATTGCCGTTCAACTATACGTTGACCCGGAACGCCGCCTGGAATTCGTGGCGGCTATGGATGCAAAAAATGCGGTTTCTGGGTTTGAATCTATGGTCTGCCGCCAGGACGGAAGCCTGATTTGGGTATCAGAAAATGTCCGTGCTGTTCGGGATTTACAAGGTTTTTTGATGTACTACGAGGGTACTGTTTCTGACATTACGGAGCGAAAATTCGCGCAAGAAGAACTCAAAATTCAACAGGAACAAAGCGAGAAATTGTTGTTAAATATTCTGCCCAAACCAATAGCAGAACGCTTGAAGGCCCAGCAAAGTACGATCGCCGACAGTTTTGCCGATGTCAGTGTTTTATTTGCTGATATTGTTGGCTTTACTGAACTGTCGGCGAGAATGTCTCCGACGGAGTTGGTAAAGCGATTGAATGTGATTTTTTCTCACTTCGACCAGTTAGCTGAAATGTACGGTGTGGAGAAAATTAAGACTATTGGTGATGCTTACATGGTAGTCGGGGGATTGCCTACGCCCAGACATGACCACGCGGGGGCGATCGCCCAAATGGCCTTGGGAATGCAGGCAAAAATAGCCAAATTGTCGGCAGAGACAGGAGAAAAACTGGCAATTCGCATCGGCATCAATTCCGGGCCGGTGGTGGCGGGAGTGATTGGTGTTAGCAAGTTTACCTATGATTTGTGGGGAGATACGGTGAATGTGGCGTCGAGGATGGAGGGTACGGGTTTTGCCGGCAGAATTCAAGTTACTGATGTTACTTACGAGCTTTTAAAAGATCACTATTTGTTTGAGAAGCGAGGCCTGATTCCGATTAAAGGTAAGGGGGATATGATGACTTATTGGTTGCTCGAAAAAAGGTAGTCAGTAGTCAGTAGTCAGTTGACAGTTGACAGTTGGCAGTTGGCAGTTGGCAGTTGGCAGTTGGCAGTTGGCAGTAGCATTTTGTAGGGGCGGGTTTAGCTAAGGATATATGATACAAATGACTAAAAAAATGGCAAAACCCGCCCTCTCAGTCAGTAGTCATTAGTCATTAGCGCGAGCGTCCCCGCTCGCGATCGTTATTAGTCATTAGCGCGAGCGTCCCCGCTCGCGATCGTTATTAATCATTAGCGCGAGCGTCCCCGCTCGCGATCGTTATTAGGCTCGAAAACTTAATAACTTAAGCACCTCCTGCAGTCTTCTCTCCTGTAAGTTGCGATATCAAAGGAGGCAGAGCCTCCGGATCTGCATTACCAGGCAGAGCGAAAGTAACGAGCAATCGCTTAAGTTATTAAATTTTCATTCCTTAGTCATTAGCGCGAGCGTCCCCGCTCGCGAACGTTATTAGTCCTTGGAAATGGGGAATGGGGAATTGGGAATTGGGAATAATGTTTTTGTGGGACGTTGCTCAAAGCCAGCCCCGGAGAGAGATTGTGCTGCTATGATCAAAGAAGTTAACGAAAATTTACATTTAGAATCGTGACAGCACAACAGCTAGTATCTGCAACCAGTTTTGAAAAGCTAATTTGGACTTGGAAAGGTCACAAAATCCAATATACCGTCCAAGGAACCGGCCGCCCTCTGATCTTGATTCACGGGTTTGGGGCTTCTATAGGACATTGGCGGCAAAATATCCCCGCACTCGCGGCCGGCGGCTACCGCGTATTTGCGCTGGACTTGTTGGGATTCGGCGCTTCCGCCAAACCTGCGCTTGATTATACGCTGGAATTGTGGGAAGAATTGCTGACAGATTTCTGGACAGAATTGGTACAGGAACCGGCGGTATTTGTCGGAAATTCGATCGGCGCTTTGCTGAGTTTGATGGTAGTCGCCAACCATCCAGAAATATCAGCCGGTGGTGTGTTAATCAACTGTGCTGGCGGGCTCAACCACAGACCGGACGAATTGAATTTCCCGCTGCGAGTAGTGATGGGGACTTTTACTAAATTAGTTCGATCGCCCGTCATTGGCCCGTTTGTCTTCAACAACATCCGCCAAAAACACCGCATCCGCAACACCCTGCGCCAAGTCTACGGGAACCGCGAAGCCATCACCGACGAACTCGTAGAACTCCTCCACGCGCCCTCCTGCGAGCCCGGAGCTCAACAAGTTTTCGCTTCCATTCTCACAGCCCCAGCAGGCCCTCAACCGTCAGAATTGCTGCCAAAAGTCGATCGTCCGTTACTGGTACTTTGGGGTGCAGACGACCCCTGGACACCGATCGCCGGCAGCAAAATTTACCAAGAATTAGCCGCCAACGATAAACCAGTGAAATTTGTTTCAATTCCCAACACCGGCCACTGTCCCCACGACGAGCGGCCCAGTGAAGTCAACGGTCTGATTTTGGACTGGCTGCAGGAATTGAACTAAAATTTTTCGGGGGAATGCAACGAAAGGGCGATCGAGCAAAACCCTTGCACAGCCAAGGTTCAGCCTCACTCCACCGCACCCTGCGCCGGGATTGGAAAGACTAAAAAAAAACTTTGCTAAAAAGTCTTGACACATTCGAGCGAGTCCGCTATATTGATGGACGTGTGAGGAGCGAACCAGAGAAAGCACCGAGACGAAACACGGCCAGTCGTCGGTGCTTTTTCTGTGGAAAGGCACTTTTAAGAATTTTCAATTATCTACAATTCGCATCCAGAATATCTGCAAACGGGCCCCTTCAATTCTTCCTTCGCGTTCTTAGCGTCTTCGCGGTTCGTTAAATAAACAGTCTTAGGTTCGTAGTGAGGACTTCAGTCATCTGAATTTATGAGGACTGAAGTCCCCACTACGAACCATCGATAACACGCAAGATGCTTGTTCCACAAACAATATTAGCTCGCGCCCAAAACAAATTGTTCGATCGCAGCCACCACCCCATCTTCCTCCACATCCGGCGCCACCCAATTAGCAATAGCCTTCACACCATCAGGAGCATTCCCCATCGCCACGCCCACACCCGCGTAGGAAATCATTTCCACATCATTAAAATTGTCGCCGATCGCCATCACCTGAGCCGGCTGCAAACCCAAAACTTTTTCGGCTAAATACTGCACCCCATCTCCCTTACTCGCCAAAGGATGCGTAGCTTCAAAAAAAGTAGCCACCGATTGAGTCAAATAAAGCTCCGCAGGCGTGTAGCGCTTCCGCATCATGCTGAGCAAGCCGTCGAGTACCTCGGGATTCTCGCACAAAGCCAAAACCTTCGTCGGTTCCCCCGGAAGATCTCGCCGCAAATCTTTAATTACAATTGGTTCAATGCCCGATCGTTCGGCATAAATTCGGGTAGCTGCAGTAATTTCCGGTACGTAAAGTTTGTCGTCAATATAGAAATGGATCGAAAGGAGCGATCGGTAATCGAGTGCTTCAAAATGCTCTAATAGTTGCAGAGCAGTTTGTTTCAACAGCGGCAAGTGTCGCAGTCGCTTTTGAGTAGCCGGATCTTGAATCCACGCTCCCTGGTAGCAAATCAGTGGCAAAGTTGAGCCAATTTCTGAGTGAAAACGCAAAGCCGATTTGTACATCCTGCCCGTAGCGATGGCCACTTTCACTCCCCGCGACTCGGCAGCCAAAATTGCCTGCTTGACGGGTTTTCGGATTTCATTTGACAAACCTGCGATCGTGCCGTCAATATCTAGTACCAGTAGTTTAATCTCTGCGGTACCAAAAGCGCGATCGGTCGCATTCGCTGGATTTGAGGCAATTATATTCTGCATGGTTTTGAGATTTTAGCTGTTGATTTGCACCCACCAATTTATTTTGGCACTGCCGGCATCGCAAAGTGCAACTTTTGATTTTTTGAATACTACAATAATATAGATAACTCAGTAAATGCCAAAAAAGTATTGAGGATGAGCCTGTAGGGGCGGGTTTAGCTAATATCACAAGATACAAGCGACTAGACTGCTACAAAACCCGCCCTCCTCTCCCCTAATATCACAAGATACAAGCGACTAGACTGCTACAAAACCCGCCCTCCCCATCTAATGTTTATTTGTAACCACTTACTTAATATCCATAATAGCAGCCAGTTTACTGCCGTCAAAACCGCCCTCAACCTGCATTTTTTATTTCCACTTACTTAATAACCGTACCTTTCAAGCCATTCCCAAAACAGCATGATTACCATCCCTGGATATCGCATATACGGAGAAATTTATACAAACGATCGCACAGTTATTTATCGAGGGATGCAGCTTGACCAACAAAAATCAGTTATCCTTAAAACTCTCGCACAGCCCTACCCAACCCCAGCACAAATAGCCCAACTCCTGCACGAAGCAGAAATCCTAAAAAATTTGAATTTGCCAGGAACCGTCAAGCTTTACCAAGTCGAAAAATACAATCACGTTCCTGTGTTAATTTTAGAAGATTTTGGCGGCATTTCCCTCAAAGAATATCTCACTAACAACCAACTAGAGTTACAACAATTTCTGCAAATCGGCATCAAACTAGCAGAAACTCTCGGCCAACTCCACGAACACCACATCATCCACAAAGATATTAAACCGAGCAATATTATTGTCAAAATCGAGACGGGGGATGTCAAAATTGCTGATTTTGCGATCGCCTCCCTGCTACCGGGCGAAAACCCCGCCCTCCACCATCCCAATTTACTCGAAGGCACCCTCGCCTATATGTCGCCAGAACAAACTGGCCGCATGAATCGGGCGATCGACTACCGCACCGATTTTTATTCTCTCGGCATCACCTTTTATGAAATGCTCTGCGGCGAAGTGCCTTTTAGTGCGATCGATCCGATGGAATTAGTACACTGCCATATTGCCAAAAAACCAGTTGCTCCTTGTGACAATAAAAAACAAAAAATCAAAGGCAGAATCAATCAAGCACAAACCGACGAAATTCCTCAAATTGTTTCCGATATCGTAATGAAACTATTAGCAAAAACCGCCGAAGACAGATATCAAAGTGCTTTCGGACTTGGGTGCGACCTAGAAAAATGTCTCTTTCAACTGGAAACCACCGGCGAAATTTCTCACATCACCCTCGGCGAGCACGATAGATCAAGTAACCTGCAAATTTCCCAAAAACTTTACGGGCGAGAAGCCGAAGTTAATCTGCTTCTCGACACCTTCGAGAGGATGAGACTGGGCCACACAGAAATAGTATTAATTTCCGGTTCAGCAGGTATGGGGAAATCGTGCTTAGTCTATGAAATTCACAAGCCAATCCTGCAGGAAAACGGGTATTTTATAGATAGCAAATTTGAAAAATTTAAGAGCGATATTCCCTACGCTTTTTTGCTCCAAGCTTTTCAAGACTTATTGCGCCAAATTCTCACAGAAACATCTGCCAAACTTGAAGTTTGGAGAAAAAAAATATTAAATGCCCTCGGCGGCAAATGCCAAGTAATTATTGAAGTTCTTCCCGAAGTACAAATGATTGTCGGGCCGCAGCCCCCAGTGCCAGACTTAGGATTATATGAATCTCAAAATCGCTTTAATTTAGTATTTCAAAAATTTATCCGCGTCTTTGCTCAAAAAGCACACCCCTTGGTGATTTTCCTCGACGATTTGCATTGGGTAGATTCAGCATCGCTCAAGTTAATCCAACTGCTAGCAACCAACCTTGAAAATCAATATTTATTAATAATTGGAGCCTACAAAAAACAAGAGATAAACGCAATTCATCCTGTAATGCTGACCGTAGAAGCCATTATAAAAGCAGGCGGAAATGTTAGCGAAATAGCTCTTTCACCTTTAGATATTAACAGCGTCAATCAATTCCTTGCAGATAGTCTGAACTGCCCGCCAGAAAAATCGCTAGATTTAGCAGAATTGCTTTTTCAAAAAACTGGAGGCAATCCATTTTTTCTAACTCAACTTTTAAAGTATATTTACTCAAAAAAACTGCTAAAATTCAAATTTGCACCTTCCGATACTTCTATCGATATAGCCGAAGCTAACGTTTGTGAGTCAAATCCTCAAAAAGCATATCCAGCTTTGAAAAAATGCGAAATTGCAGGTGAGTGGCAGTGGGATATTGAGCAAATACAAGAAATAGGAATAACTGACAATGTTGTAGAATTAATGATCGATCACATTCAGAAACTTTCAGAAAGCACCCAGGAAATGCTCAAATTAGCGGCTTGTGTTGGCAACAAATTTGATTTGGGAATTATCTCGAAAATCTGTGAAAAATCTCTAGTTTCCGCAGCAACCGACCTCTGGGAGGCTCTTCAATCTGGTCTAATCCTGCCCGTGAATAACGCCTACAAAATTCCGCTCGCACTAGCAGCAACTACAGAAGTAACCGACCAAATATCTAGAGACTTCACAGATGAATTGTCCCTACCAATCGCTGATGCTGCTAGCGCGACTTATAAATTTTTGCACGAACGAGTTCAGCAAGCAGCTTATGCTTTAATATCCGAACCGCAGAAACAAGAAACCCATCTCAAAATTGGCAGGTTTCTGCTGCAAAACGCACCTCCAGAGCAATTAGAAGACTATGTTTTCGATACAGTCAACCAACTAAATGCAGCCATACCAATCATCAGCAGTGAATTAGAAAAATTTCAACTATGCCAATTAAATTTAATTGCAGGCCGCAAAGCAAAAGCCAGTGCAGCTTACGAACTTGCAGTCAAATATTTAACCGCAGGTATTGAATTGCTTCCGCAGAAAAGTTGGCAAACAGATTACGATTTGACTCTTGCACTCTACGAGTCAGCCGCAGAAGCAGCTTACCTGAATACCGAGTTTGAAAAAATGGAAAAATGGGCAGAAATTGTCCTGCAACACGCAAAGAATGAACTAGATAAAATCAAAATATTTGAAATCAGAATCACAGCTTGTACGATGCAAACAAAACTGCAGGAAGCTGTACAAATTGGTAGAGAAGCACTAAAAATGTTAGGAATAAACTTGCCAGAGTCGCCAGTTCCTCTCCACATTCAGCAAGCAATGGCCCAAACCTCAGCTTATTTAACAGGCAAAAAAATAGAAGATTTAATTAACTTACCTGTGATGACAAATTCGCGCAAGTTAGCAACTATGCGCGTGCTTTCTAGTATGTTTTCAGCTACGTTTATAGTTGAACCAGTGCTGTTACCGCTGATTGTATGCCAGCAAGTTAATTTATCGATTAACTACGGAAATTCAGCTTTTTCAGCTTTCGGTTATGCTAATTACGGAGCAATTTTACAAAGAATAGTTAGAGATATTGAATCTGGCGATCGCTTCGGTCAATTAGCTTTAAATTTGAGCGATCGACTAAATGCTTTAGAATTCAAAAGTAAGACCCTTAATTTAGTAGCATTCATTTTGATGCACGGCAAGCATCACGTTAAAGACACTTTACCGCTGTTAGAAGAAGCCTATCAAAGCGCCCTCGAAAATGGTGATTTAGAATCAGTCGGATATGCGGCGGTAAATATTTGTCAGTCTTTGTATTTCATCGGTCAAGAATTGCTGCCACTTGAACAAAACATGGCAAATTACAACCATTTATTATTTCAACTCAAGCAAGAAACGGTATTGACTTGGAATCAAATATATCGGCAAACAGTTTTGCAATTGATGGGAAAATCGGCAAATCCCGATATTTTGTTAAGTGAAGCTTACAGTGAAGAAAAATTGTTGCGACTGCTATTGAAAGCTAACGATCGCGTCGGTCTCCAGCACTTTTATTTGCAAAAACTAATATTAGCATATTTATTTGGAGATATTGAGCTAGCCCTAGAAAATTCAGCGCAAGCCGAACTTTATTTAGATGGAGTGGCGGGCTTTATTAATGTTCCTGAATACCATTTTTACGATTCTCTCGCCAGACTTGCAGCATATCGACAGGCAACAAATGAGGAACAAGAAGAGCATCTTTTTTACGCAAACAGCAACCTCAAAAAACTCCAAATAAAAGCACTTTCTGCGCCGATGAACCTCCAGCATAAATGCGACTTAATCGCGGCAGAAATAGCGCAAACTTTGGGCGATATTGTCAGAGCAATGGAATATTACGATCGCGCAATTGCCGGAGCTCAAGAAAACGGATACATACAAGTACAAGCACTCGCAGCAGAATTAGCGGGAGCATTTTATTTATCCATAGGACGAGAAAAAATTGCTAAAACTTACTTGATAGAAGCGCGTTATTGCTATCAGCGCTGGGGAGCACAAGCCAAAGTAAGACATTTAGAATCAAAATACCCGCAGTGGCTAACTTCAGCCTCAATTTCAACTAATATCGAAACTCACAAATCTACCAGCAGCGCTTGCACTACGAGCGACAGTGCAGGGGTGCTAGATTTGACAACCGCAGTCAAAGCATCACAAACATTAGCCAGCGAAATAGTTCTAGACAAACTGCTGGCAAAAATGATGAAAATTGTAATTGAAAATGCCGGAGGAGAAACAGGATTTTTAATACTAGAAAAAGATGGTAAATTGGTCATTGAAGCATCGGGTTCTGTAGATGCCGATCGCGTTGCTGTCATGCAATCAATTCCTATAAATTTTGTAGATGAAGAGCGAGAAGAAACTTTGCTAGCAGTTGCAGTTGTAAACTACGTCGCCCGCACCCAGGAAAGTATAGTTTTAAACGATGCCAGCCGCGAAGGACAATTTACTCACGCACCTTATATAATTGCTTTTCAACCTAAATCAATTCTTTGCACTCCGTTAATCCACCAAGGCAAACTAAGCGGCATTCTCTATTTAGAAAACAATCTAACTACAGGCGCTTTTACGCCAGAAAGGTTAGAAATATTACAACTGCTGTCTTCTCAAATTTCTATCTCGATAGAAAACGCCCAACTTTACACAAACTTGCAGCAATTCAATCAGAATCTCGAAAATTTAGTACAGCAGCGTACCTCCGAGCTTTCCCAAACTTTAGAAGACTTAATATCTGCCCAAAAGAAACTGGTAGAGTCGGAAAAAATGGCCGCCCTTGGGGGGTTGGTTGCAGGTGTTGCTCACGAAATCAACACTCCCATCGGCATCGGTATCACCGCCGCCTCGCTGCTGGCGGAAAAAGTTACAAAGTTTTTTGAGCTTTACAGCAAGGGCCAAATTAAACGCTCCGAGTTAGAAAAGTTCCTGGATACGGCCATGCAAAGCAGTAATATGATCTTATCAAATTTGACGCGGGCGGCTGACTTGATTCACAGTTTTAAAGAAGTGGCTGTAGATCAGTCGAGCGAATTACAACGCACGTTTAACCTAAAAAATTATCTTGAGGAGATTTTGACATCTTTAACCGCCAAATTAAGAAGAACTAAACACAAAATAGAGATTAAAGGCGATGAAAATATTGTACTAGACAGTTATCCTGGTGTGTTGTGTCAAATTGTGACAAATCTGGTGTTGAATTCCCTAATTCACGCTTACGATGGAGAAGACGAAGGGATTATGGCTTTTGATTTTAAGCTAGAGGGCGATCGGCTAATATTTGAATATGCAGATAACGGCAAAGGAGTTTCCCCAGAAAATCTCAGTAAAATCTTTGAACCATTTTTTACCACCAAAAGAGGTAAGGGCGGCACAGGATTGGGACTGCACATTATTTACAACCTCGTTACGCAAAAACTCAAAGGTACAATTACCTGCGAAAGTCAATTGAACAAAGGCACAAAATTTATGATAGAATTTCCCGCTAAAATTAGTAATTAGCTATTATACCACGAATTTTAATATAGTTTTATTTAGGAGAGCGATCAATGTCAGAAGCTAGTAAAAAACTGTTCGCTGCGAGCGATGACGAATTAATAGCGGTGGGCGACGATGAATTAATATTTGCTGAAGAAGACGAGGCCCAAGAACAACCTAGCGTAGCCAGTTGGAAAATCTTAATTGTAGATGATGAAATAGAAATTCACAATATTACAAAACTAGCTTTAAATGAATTTACATTTGAAAACAAATCGCTCGAATTTATCAGCGCTTTTTCTGGTAAAGAAGCCAAAGAAATGATCCAAGCCCATCCAGATGTAGCATTAATTTTACTGGATGTAGTGATGGAAACGGAAGAGGCAGGCTTGGAAGTAGTAAAATACATCCGCGATATTTTAGATAATAAAATAGTGCGGATTATTTTGCGAACCGGACAGCCGGGACAAGTGCCGGAAGATGTAGTAATTGTCAGCTACGATATTAACGATTACAAAACTAAAACAGAACTCACAAACAAAAAGTTATTTACTACATTAGTCACAGCGCTGAGAGCATTTCGCTCCCTGACTCAAATCGAAGCCAGCAAAAGCGAACTCGAAAAAATTGCAACAGCTTCTGCCCGTTTTGTCCCCCGCGAATTTTTAAAATTTCTCAAAATTGAAAGCATTGTTGATGCCAGATTGGGAGACTCTGTACAGGCGGAAATGACGATTATGTTTGCCGATATTCGCTCATTTACAAGTTTGTCAGAAAGTATGTCTCCCAGAGAAAATTTTGAATTTATTAACTCTTATTTAAGCCGAGTTGGTCCAGTTATCCGCCAGTACAACGGTTTTATAGATAAATACATTGGTGACGGAATTATGGCTTTGTTTCCTAACCGTGCTGAAGATGCGGTGCAAGCGGCAATTGAGATGCAGCAGCAAGTTAAAATTTATAACAGACACAGGCAAAATAGCGGTTATCAACCTATTTCGATAGGGATTGGTTTGCATACGGGAACTTTAATGTTGGGTACTATTGGCGAAGCGGAACGGATGGAAAGTACGGTAATTTCTGATGCTGTGAATTTAGCCGCGCGGGTGGAAGGATTGACAAAGCTTTACGGAGTCGGTATTGTAGCTAGCGTCCAAACTCTTTGTCGGATAGACGATCCACAAAATTATAAGTGCCGGTTTCTCGATCGCGTTCAAGTAAAAGGAAAACAAACGCCTGTTGCTGTCTTTGAAATTTACGACGGCGACTCGGATATGATGATCGAATTAAAAGGACAAACCCAAACTTATTTTGAACAGGGAATTTTTTTTCACTACCAGCAGCAATTCGCGCAAGCAAGGCAAATGTTTTTGCGCGTGTTGCAAGTCAACAAGTATGATAAGGCAGCATCTTTTTATGCCGATCGCTGCGATATGTTGATGAAGAATGCTGTCATTATGACTTTGGAGGGAATAGAGATATAGGGCATTGGGCATTGGGCATTGGGCATTGTTGGCTGTTGGCTGTTGTTATTTGTGAGTGGCTACCAATGACTAATGACTACTGACTAATGACTACTGACTAATGACTACTGACTACTGACTAATGACTACTGACTAATGACTACTGACTAATTTATGCGCTTAAAATCTCTTGATGTTTTTCGCGGAATTGCGATCGCCTCAATGATCCTAGTCAACAACCCCGGCAGTTGGAAACAGGTGTATCCGCCGCTAGATCACGCAGAATGGCACGGGTGTACGCCCACAGACTTGGTATTTCCGTTTTTCCTGTTCATCGTTGGCTGCGCGATGTCCTTCTCGCTGTCAAAATATACTGAAACTACTACAAAAATAGAAACAAATATCTACTGGCGAATTGCGCGCCGATCGGCAATTCTGTTTATATTAGGATTGCTGCTAAATACATCTTCGATCGCCCTTGACGTACTTCTCAACAGCGCCCCAGTGGAAAACTTCGGCAAAATCCGCATCATGGGAGTATTGCAGCGCATCGGTTTGGCCTATTTGATTAGTGCGATCGCGATTCTCAACCTTTCCCCCCGCCATCAAAAACTGCTCGCTGTTGCGGTGCTTTTGGGCTATTGGGGCGCATTACTCGTATTTGCTGTAGGGGGGTACAGCGCCTACGAACTCACGCCGGAAGGATATTTAGGTGGATATGTCGATCGGCTAATTCTCGGTAGCCAACACCTGTACAAAGGCGGCCCCTTCGATCCTGAAGGACTGTTGAGCACATTACCCGCAGTTGTAACAGTCCTCATCGGCTACTTTACTGGAGAATGGCTGCGCGTGCAGCCCATCAAAACCCGCACCAGTTTAAACTTAGCAATATGCGGCCTTTGTTGCCTAATAATCGGTCGTTTGTGGGGATTTTACTTTCCCATCAACAAACAACTGTGGACGAGTTCCTATGTAGTTTTTACCGCAGGTTGGGCGTTGCTATTGTTAGCAGCTTGCTACGAAACAATAGAAGTGCGAAAGTGGAAATGGGGCTGGCCATTTGAAATCATGGGATTGAATGCAATTTTCCTGTTTGTCGCCTCTGGTATTGTCGCCAGAATTTTGTTGAAAACGCATATCGGCAGTGCTAAAACTGCTCCAACGACTTACAGTTGGATTTATGAAAACTGGTTTGTGCCGTGGGCGGGGCCGTTGAACGGTTCTCTAGCTTTTGCGGTGACGGCGGTATTGTGTTGGTGGTTGGTTTTGTATGGAATGTATCGCAGAGGTTGGGAGATTAAAATTTGAATTTGGGATTGTTTAACAAGTAGGTTGGCTGGTAAGTTATGACGAAAACGACTTGACACTAGAAAGCATTTTGTAGTATATTGTAGGTGTATTATTGTATTATGGTTTTTGACGTGGATATTTTAATTGAGTCAACTCAAGAATTTGAGAAAGATATTTCGCTGCTAAATGAAGACCAGAAAGCCACAGTAATTGAAAA
>Ga0335395_10001451_pt1 | contig 14965 bp, 12 predicted proteins | sample MAT02_FD_205744 | JGI IMG/M metagenome (GOLD analysis project Ga0335395, IMG submission 205744) | Freshwater microbial communities from Lake Fryxell liftoff mats and glacier meltwater in Antarctica - MAT-02 (spades assembly) (version 2) ...
TGTCCCTACGCCAGATTAATTGTAGGGAAACGGCATTGCCGTGTCCGACTTTGCTAATAAAAATCCCGCAAAGCCGGGATTAAATACTCTGTCAAAGTAAAAGCATCTACTCCTAATTCTGTCCGTTCTTTTGCCGCCATCATTCCGGCTCTAGCGTGCCACCACACTGCGGTTTCTACCACTGATTTTGGGGAGGATTTGCGGGCGATCGCACTTGCGATCAAACCACCCAACAAACCTGTCAGAACGTCGCCACTGCCCCCTCTAGCTAAGGCTGGGGTACTTTCGGGATTGAGGTAAGTGATGATACGTGAAGCGTAGCTATCCCGTAGGGAATCGCCCTCATCCTGAAAACAAATACAAACTCTCGCTCCTTTCAACAATACCACTGCACCGGTGAGCTTAGCCGCTTCCTGAGTTGCGGCAATTCGATCGCCCATTTTCTCGGCTAATTCGGGAAATAAACGCTTGAATTCCCCTGGATGAGGCGTGATCACAGTTAATGCTGAGCGTTCCGACAAAATGGGAACCGTGCCAAGTTGAGCGAGGATATTTAAACCGTCGGCATCTATAACTAAAGGTCGATCGCACTCCAATACAGATTCTACCGCAATCGCCGCTTCCAATGTCAGACCAGGCCCTACCGCGATCGCATCATAAGCGCCCAGATCAATTCCTACTGGCAAATCCTTAATTGCACCACTGCGCGTTTCTGGACATCCTATTACTAACGCCTCCGGTAACTGACTGCTCAACATCTGTTTAATCGATTCAGGAACAGCAATTGACAGCATTCCCACACCACTTCCCCTTGCTCCCAATGCTGACAAAATTGCAGCTCCAGTATACCGAGCTGAACCTGCAATGATTAGTAAATGACCATTGGTGTATTTATGAGCAATTGGCGATCGGGGTAATGGCAAATACTGAGTTGCAGATGCTTTGGTAATGCGTTGTATTGCCGGGAAATCGCCCAATATCGCCACAATATCTGCCAAGGGAATATCAAAATCAATCAACTCCGATGTACCGACATATTCTAATGCTTTGTCTTGCAAAAATGCCAACTTCCACAAACCCAAACAAAATGTATGAGTAGCTCGGATTGCAGTCCCCAAAACTTCTCCAGTATCAGTATGAATTCCCGATGGAATGTCAATACTAAAAACAGGTTTATTTAACTGATTTATTTCATCGATCGCAGTGCTGACAGGATGAGAAATTTCGCGTTCTAACCCAAATCCAAACAAACCATCTATGAACAAATCGCAGTTTTTCAGCGGTTCAATTGTGTCAAAAAAAGGAATATTTAAAGAACGTACATACTGAGCGTGACAGCCTGTTAACTCTTTCAGTTTAGAAAAGGGACAATAGACAAATACTTGGAATCCTTGAAAGTGCAATTCACGAGCAATAACCAAAGCATCGCCGCCGTTGTGTCCAGGCCCGACCAATACACCGATCGCAGGGAATTGAAAATTAACAAGATCTTTCCCTTCAGACTCCTCTCCTAAATAACTAAATCCCTCTTCCTTTTCCCCCCTTGGGGGGGGTAGGGGGGGGGTGACTGGGCCGCGTAGGGGGAGGTTGACTGGGGGAGTAGGGGGTGGGTAGGGGGGGTTGACTTCTTCCTTCAAAAGCGCCAGAATGCGTCTGGCAAGCAGTCCGGCGACTTTTTCCATTAAAGCTGCTACGGGCATTCCAGCAGCAAATATTCTGGTTTCTATTTGCCGCATTTGGTCGGCGGTGACAACAAACTTTTCAAGAGTCATATTAGTGTTAAAATTTCAGCTAACAGCAGTAGTGGCAAACCGTAGTATTCTTGTAATATAATAAATTAACTCGATCGAACGAAGTAACAGTAAAATAGCAATTTCTCTCCGAATCATGAACAAGATTGTTGTAGGCCTCTCCGGCGGGGTCGATAGTTCCGCAGCCGCCGCAATTTTACACCATCAGGGATATGAAGTGGTGGGTTTGACCCTGTGGCTGATGAAAGGCAAAGGTCAGTGCTGCTCTGAAGGTATGGTCGATGCAGCTAAAATTTGTGAACAGTTGGGCGTTCCCCACCACATTGTGGACAGCCGCGAGGTTTTTCAGGCAAGTATTGTGGATTTTTTGGTGGAGGGTTATAGTGCTGGAATTACGCCTTTGCCTTGTTCGCAGTGCAATAAAACTGTTAAGTTCGGCCCGATGCTCAAGTATGCTCACGAAGAACTCGGCATTGCAAAAATTGCGACTGGCCACTATGCTCGGATTACTTATGATGCTGATACCGATCGCTTTCAATTGCGGCGGGCGATCGACCCTGGCAAAGATCAGTCTTATTTCTTGTACGATTTGACACAAGATTTACTAGCAGGTACTGAGTTTCCTTTGGGGGAAATTACCAAGACTGAAACTCGCAGAATTGCCTCTGAGTTTGGCTTGACAACTGCTGATAAGGCGGAAAGTCAGGATTTGTGTTTGGTGGAAAGTAACGGTTCGATGCGGGCATTTCTGGACAAATATATTGCTCCGAAAAAGGGTGACATTGTTCACAAGGATGGGCGAGTGCTCGGACAACATGACGGCGTACACCACTACACGATCGGGCAACGGAAGGGCCTGGGCGTGGCGGCACCGGAACCTCTGTACGTGATTGAACTGGATGCTACTGGGAATCGGGTAATTGTGGGCGATCGGCTTTTGGCAGTAGAATCCGAGTGCTATGTTCAGAGAGTAAATTGGGTTTCTGTAGCACAGCCAACCGCTCCAATTCGGGCCGAAGTGCAGATTCGATATCGATCGCAACCAGTTCCCGCGACAGTAATTCCTTTAGAATCATCCCAAGCAGAAAATTCCAGCGGTGTCAGAGTTAAGTTGATTTTTGACGAACCGCAGTTGAGCATTACTCCTGGACAAGCCGCTGTTTGGTATGACGGGGACGTACTCATCGGCGGTGGGCTCATCGAAAGACAACCTAATTAAAGGAGAATCCTAGATTAGATATCTCCCATAATTCTTGTGGAACAGGCTGTTATAGCCTGTTCCACAAGAATTATGGTCGATGTCTATTGGGTTCAGGAACGAAACCCAACCTACGCAGGTTCAGGTTTTTGGCTTTTATAGCAACCGCCACATCGGTGAGGACATAAATAACTTCATGAATAGAGCCGATACCCGTACGGAATCAATGGTTTGATTCGGGTTATGCAACTGTCAACTGTCCACTGTCAACTGTCAACTGCTATACTGAACCGTATTGGAGTATCGCCCAAAACAAATTCTTCGATCGCAGCAGCCACCCCATCTTCCTCTACATCCGGCGCAACCCAATTAGCACCAGCTTTCACCTCGCTTGGGGCATTACCCATCGCCACACCCACGCCCGCATAGGCAATCATTTCCACATCATTAAAATTGTCACCGATCGCCATCACATTCTCTGGCCGCAACCCCAACAACTCCTCAGCTAGATACTGCACTGCCACTCCCTTGTTAACCAAAGGGTGAGTAGCTTCAAAAAAAGTAGCAACCGATCGAGTTAAATAAAGCTCCGCAGGCGTGTAGCGTTCCCGCATACTGCTGAGCAAGCCGTCGAGAACCCCCACATTTTCGCACAAAGCCAAAACTTTAGTCGGTTCACCCGGAATATCTCGGCGAAAGTCTGTAATAGCAATTGGTTCAATGCCCGATCGTTCCGCGTAAATTCTGGTGGCGGCAGTAATTTCCGGTACATAAAGTTGGTCGTTAATGTAAAAATTCACCGAAAGGAGCGATCGTAAATGCGGTTCTTGAAAATGCTCCAACAGTTCCAGAGCCCTTTGTTTCGACAGTGGCAGGTGGCGGAGCATTTTATCAGTAGCGGGATCTTGAATCCACGCACCTTGGTAAGAAATCAGTGGCAAAGTTGAGCCGATATCCCGGTGAAAGCGCAAAGCCGATCGATACATTCTACCAGTAGCCACGGCAACTTTCACTCCCCGCGACTCGGCAGCCAAAATAGCCTGCTTCACTGGTTCTCGGATGTCATTGGATTTACCTGCGATCGTGCCGTCGATATCGACTACCAGTAGTTTAATCTCTGCGCCACCAGAAACCCGATTTGAGGCCATTATATTCTGCATAATTGTTTTTCGATTTTAGGTTGAGATTTTCACGCACCAGTTTATTTTGGCACTGGTGCGATCGCAAAGCACAGTTTCTGATTTTTTAAAGGCTACAATGTTGATTAGGAATTTGGCAGAGCATCTATCGATAGTTTTTTGTAGGGTTAATCTCCCGTAATTGCCCCGATCTAGGAACATATTCCATAATCTCCCTGTTTGAATTTTAGAATATTTTGGCGACACCCCGACCGAAGTCTAAACACACTACATAATAAAACACTTTTTCCTTATGAATTATCAGCACAAGCACGACTTAGTAGCAGCAGAACAAGCCAGAGTAATCGGCAATATTGTCGAAGCAATGGAATATTACGACCGCGCCATTCAAGGAGCCCAAGAAAACGGACATATCCATGAACAAGCATTAGCAGCAGAATTAGCCGGAGCATTTTACCTATCCATAGGACGAGAAAAAATTGCCAAAACTTACTTGACAGAATCGCGCTATTGCTATCAGCGTTGGGGTGCAAAAGCCAAAGCACCACATCATGAAAACGCACAATTTTATGCAAATTTGCAGGAATTTAATCAGACTCTAGAAGAGTTAGTACAACAACGTACCTCCGAACTGTCCCAAACCTTAGAAGACCTAAAATCTACCCAAAATAGACTGGTAGAATCAGAAAAAATGACCGCCCTTGGAGGGTTGGTTGCAGGTGTTGCTCACGAAATCAATACTCCGATCGGCATTGGCATCGCCGCCGCCTCGCTGTTAGCTGAAAAAGTCACAAGCTTCTGCGATCTCTACCACAATGGTCAAATTAAACGTTCAGAGTTAGAAAAATTTCTGGATATCACGCTCCAAAGCAGTAATATGATATTGGCTAACCTCACGCGGGCGGCAGACTTGATACACAGTTTTAAAGAAGTGGCAGTCGATCAGTCGAGTGAGTTAAAACGGACTTTTTATCTAAAAAACTATCTAGAGGAAATTTTGACTTCCTTAACAGCAAAACTGAGAACAACGAAACAAAAAGTAAAGATTAATTGCGATGAAAATATTGTATTGGACAGTTATCCAGGCGTGTTGTCTCAAATTGTGACAAATCTAGTGATGAACTCCCTAATTCACGCTTATGAGCCAAACGACGAAGGAGTTATCACCTTTGATTTTCAACTAGATGGCGAGCTATTAGTATTTGAATATGCTGATAATGGCAAAGGAATTACCCCAGAAAATCTCAGTAAAATTTTTGAACCTTTCTTTACTACCAAAAGAGGTCAGGGCGGCACTGGATTGGGATTGCACATTATTTACAATCTCGTAAGTCAAAAACTCCAAGGCACAATTAAATGTCAAAGTCAACTAGGTAATGGCACTAAATTTTTGATTAAATTTCCCCAGAAAATTTGTAATTAGTTCAGTTCTGGACGCAAAGCTTATGTGTCATGAGTCAAGTGAAACCTAGTCAAGCGTTGCATCTGTGGGAGCCTTCGTTACACTCAGGATGACATAATTTCGTTACAATGCGTAAGTCCTATACTTATTATATCAGCGTCAATAATATAATATTCAGGAGAGCCAAAAATGTCAGAAGCTAGTGAAAACATATTCGATCCTGAAGACGAAGACTTAATATTTATCGAAGAAGACGTTCTGGAAAAAAAAACGATAGAAGCAAGTTGGAAAATATTAATTGTAGACGACGAGATAGAGATTCACAATATTACGAAATTGGCCTTAAAAGAATTTATATTTGAAAATAAATCAATAACATTCTTCAGCGCTTACTCAGGCAAGGAAGCCAAAGAAATAATCAAAAATAATCAGGATATAGCATTAATTCTGCTTGATGTAGTTATGGAAACAGAAGAAGCAGGCTTGGAAGTAGTTAAATACATCCGCGATATTTTAGACAATAAGATAGTGCGGATTATTTTGCGTACTGGACAGCCGGGACAAGTACCAGAAGATGTCGTAATTGTCAATTACGATATCAATGATTACAAAACAAAAACTGAACTGACTAATAGAAAATTATTTACTACAGTAGTAACAGCACTGAGATCATTTAGCTCACTCAATCAAATCGAATCCAACAAAAGTGAACTCGAAAGAATTGCTGCTGCGTCAGCCCGTTTTGTACCCCGCGAATTTTTGAAGTTTCTCAAAAGAGAAAGTATTGTTGATGCCAGATTGGGAGATGCTGTGCAAGCAGAAATGACGATTATGTTTGCCGATATTCGTTCATTCACAAGTTTGTCAGAAAGTATGTCTCCTCAAGAAAATTTTGAATTCCTCAATTCTTACTTAAGTCGAGTTGGCCCAGTGATTCGACAGTACAATGGCTTTATAGATAAATACATTGGCGACGGTATTATGGCTTTGTTTCCCGACTGTGCCGAAGATGCTATACAAGCAGCAATTGAGATGCAGCAGCAAGTTAAAATTTATAATAAACACAGAGGAAATAGTGGCTATAAACCTATTTCGATCGGTATTGGCTTGCATACTGGAACTTTAATGTTAGGTACGATTGGCGAAGCGGAACGAATGGAAACTACGGTAATTTCGGATGCCGTGAATTTGGCATCCCGCGTGGAAGGATTGACAAAGCTTTATGGAGTTGGTATTGTGGCCAGCGTCCAAACTCTTTGCCGGATTGATGATCCTCAACATTATAAGTGCCGATTTCTCGATCGCGTTCAAGTCAAAGGAAAACAAACGCCTGTTGCTGTGTTTGAAATTTACGACGGTGACTCGGATATCATGATTGAACTAAAGGCACAAACCCAAAGTTATTTTGAACAGGGTATTTTTTTTCACTACCAGCAGCAATTCGCGCAAGCAAAACAAATGTTTTTGCGGGTGTTGCAAGTTAACAAACAGGACAAAGCTGCAATTTTTTATGTTGAACGCTGTGACACATTGATGAAAAATGGGGTTATTTTGACTGTGGAAGGAATTCCAATCTAAGGAATTGGGAATTGGGAATTGGGAATTGGGAATTGGGAATTGGTTCTTATAACCAACAACCCCAAATAACAAATAACAAATAACAAATAACAAATAACTTTTTATGCGATTAAAATCCCTTGATGTTTTTCGTGGAATTGCGATCGCCTCGATGATCCTAGTCAACAACCCCGGCAGTTGGAAACAGGTTTATCCTGTGCTAGAACACGCAGAATGGCATGGTTGCACCCCGACAGATTTAGTTTTCCCTTTTTTTCTGTTCATCGTTGGCTGTGCGATGTCATTTTCCCTGTCAAAATATATTCAAACTACTACAAAAATAGAAACAAATATCTACTGGCGGATTGCGAGGCGCGCGGCCATTCTGTTTATATTAGGATTGCTGCTAAATACATTGTCGATCGCCCTTGACGTACTTCTCAACAGCGCCCCCGTTGAAAACTTCGGTAAAATCCGCATCATGGGAGTATTGCAGCGGATTGGCTTAGCTTACTTTATTAGTGCGATCGCCATTCTCAACCTCTCCCCCCGTAATCAAAAACTGCTGGCTATAGCCCTACTTATCGGCTACTGGGCTACCTTAACCGTATTTGCTGTAGGGGGGTACAGCGCCTACGAACTTACGCCAGAGGGCAATTTGGGAGGATATGTCGATCGGCTAATTCTAGGCAGCCAACACCTCTACAAAGGTGGCCCCTTCGACCCCGAAGGACTGTTGAGCACCTTACCCGCAGTTGTCACAGTCTTCGCCGGCTACTTTACCGGAGAATGGCTGCGAGTACAGCCAATGAAAACTCGCACCAGTATCAACTTAGCAATCTGCGGCCTTAGTTGCGTGGTCATCGGCAGTTTGTGGGGATTTTCCTTTCCGATCAACAAACAACTTTGGACAAGTTCCTATGTAGTTTTTACCGCAGGTTGGGCTTTGCTATTACTAGCAGCTTGCTACGAAACAATTGAAGTGCGAGGTTGGAAATGGGGGCGACCGTTTGAAATCATGGGATTGAATGCTATTTTTCTATTTGTGGCTTCCGGGATTGTGGCTAGAATTCTGTTGAAAACTCATATCGGCAGCGGCGAAAATGCTCCAACTACCTACAATTGGATTTACGAAAATTGGTTTTTGTCGTGGGCTGGGCCGCTCAACGGTTCTCTGGCATTTGCTGTGACTGCTGTCTTATTTTGGTGGTTAATTTTGTATGGAATGTACTGGAGAGGTTGGGAGATTAAAATTTAAAGGACGGATTGTTTGATAAGTCGGCTGGTTCGTAAGTAATCAAGAACTCGACTTGACAATAAAAATCCATTTATAGTATAATAGCTTCATATTATTTAAGGTTTTTTAACGTGGATATTTTAATTGAATCAACTAAGGAATTCGAGAAAGATATTGCCATTCTCAATGAAGATGAGAAAGCCGCAGTCATTCAAAAAATTAACTATTGTGCCAGCATTTTTCCAACTCACAAAGCTGATGTCTACCGTAAGCTGCGTCGTCTTCCTTTACCGTCAGCGCTGAATGGTTACGATTCTTCACTTTACACGCTACGAATTTATCAAAAACTAAGAGTGGTTTTGGCGGTTGACGAAGACCCAATTTTTGGGCAAGCTATTTTTACTCTTTTTCGAGCAGTTCAACATGATGAACTCGACAAAGCGTATAAGGGTGTAGCAGAGTCTTTGTATCAAGACCTACTTCAGCGCGATCGAGAAACTGCATAAATATAATCAGCTTAAGTTATGGCACAAAACCTTATTCTCTGTGATGAATATGGCATTATTTACGAAGCGATGAAAATTTTGCCAGATGACGCGCTAAAGATTAGTTTTCTGGAAGCTTTAGCAGAACTTGAAGACCAGGAATGTCACAGAACGAGACTATTTCCCAAAACGAGACTGCATAAAGTTAAGGGTGTGAAGCAGGCAGTTTATCGTGCTGATATTGATAAAGTCTCAGGCTGGCGCATCCACGTTCAGTACGTCAATGGACAGATTCATCTCAAGGATATTATTGAAGGGCAAAGACACGACAATGTAATTGAGGTGATTAAATCCAAGAAGTCACGTTACGAGTAACCCTAGCAAAGATTTAATCTATGAAAATCCAGTGGGGATTTAGCGATGGAAACTAACAAACCCTTCGAGCAAAGTGATACCTGGAGTGAAGAAGATTGTCTTGATGTAACAGCCTTTTCTTGGCAATATGCAGCTACTATCTTTGATAGCGACCCCGACATTTTAGGTGGAACTCCTGTCTTTATTGGTACTCGCGTCCCCATCAAGACCCTCTTTGACTATCTCGAAGCAGGTGATTCCGTGGATGAGTTTCTAGACCATTTCCCTAGTGTCAGACGTGAACAGGCGATTTCTGTTATCGAATTGAGAAATTATGACGGCTCAAATGCCTGAAGCCACGCCAAATTAAGGATTTTGCGCCTAAAAGCCGATCGCCCGCCACGAATCGCTAACTACAAATCAGCCCAAATCGCTAAAATTAAAAAATAGAGACGTAAATAGGCAGGCCTGTCAATGATCCCAACAGTTATAGAACAATCCGGTCGTGGCGAACGCGCCTTTGACATTTACTCGCGACTGCTGCGCGATCGCATCGTCTTCTTGGGCCAACAGGTTGACTCAGACTTGGCTAACCTGATTGTTGCCCAATTGCTATTTTTAGACGCTGAAGACCCAGAAAAAGATATTTACCTCTATATCAACTCCCCAGGGGGTTCGGTGACAGCAGGTATGGGCATTTTTGACACCATGAATCACATCCGCCCTGACGTTTGCACCATTTGTCTTGGTTTGGCTGCTAGCATGGGCGCTTTTCTGCTGAGTGCTGGTGCAAAAGGCAAGCGCATGAGTCTGCCTCACACCCGGATTATGATCCACCAACCTCTGGGTGGAGCTCAGGGACAAGCAACGGATATTGAAATTCAGGCCAAGGAGATTTTGTACCACAAACGCCGTCTGAACGGGTTTTTGGCAGATCATACCGGTCAGCCGCTTTCCCGGATTGAAGAAGATACCGAACGGGATTTCTTTATGTCGGCCGAAGAAGCAAAGGAATACGGTTTGGTGGATCAAGTGATCGATCGCCGTCCTTCTGCAAGTCGCCCGATCGCTGCTGTCGCCTAAATTACCAGTAATATCAATTGCCATCGGAATTGATATTATCCACAGTCAGGACACGGCAGTTAGATCATTTCTGGTAGCATCGGAATTAATATTAGCCGAAATGAGGACACGGCAGTGCCGTGTCCCTACAATTAATCTACGATTATTTGGATGTAGGGAAACGGCATTGCCGTGTCCGCCCCGCAAGCTACGATTATTTGGATGTAGGGAAACGGCACTGCCGTGTCCCTACAATTAATCTACGATTATTTGGATGTAGGGAAACGGCATTGCCCATAGGTGTCAACTTAAGCCTGAAAGCCTTGGTATCTCTCGCTTTTAGCCGAGTCTATAACCCCCTAAATCCCCCTTGGTAAGGGGGACTTTGATCAAACTCTTGTCCCCCCCTTATACTCCCCCCTTGGGGGGGGGCGGGGGGGGGTTGGGGGCTAGGGGGGTGGAAGGGCCTCATAGTCAAACAGCATTCTCTGACTGGGTTTGACCTTAAGTTGACACCAATGGGCATTGCCGTGTCCTCAATTGCCATGTTGTCGATGGTTATATCCGATCGCACTTAGCTATCAGATGGCAAAGATTCGAGATATTGAACGAAATCGAGCAATTCTTCTTTACTTAAAAAGTGCCGCGCTTCCTTACCGTAACCTTGTTTAAGATAGTCTTTTCCTTGACTGGGACTCCAGCTCAAACGCTTGATTTCTTCAGTGGTTTTGCTGTAGATTTGCAGATAATCTAGGAAGTCAAGCAACTCTCCCGCAGACAGAAGTCCCTGGGACAGCTTGCCGTAGTTGTGTTGTAGACAGTCAGTTTCTTGTTTTTTAGTCCACTTCAAGCGCTTAAAGATTGCCTCTATATGGGCGATCGTCTCAGAAATATCCTCGATCGCATCACTCGGAATTCCAACAGACATCGGTTGCAACTCCCTGACTTCGGCAGCACCCTGTAAGATAGCCGTTGGCATGGACTGTTCCTGAAGTGGTTCGCCGTAGCTCGAAGAAAGCCAAGCGTCTGAGTCGAATTCCTGTCTAGATCCTGCCACAGCTCGATCGACCATTGGTGGCAAAGGTTCAGGTATTGGTACAGGCGCGATCGGTTCTTCGATTAATGGCGATTGAGTATTGACAAAACTGCTCTGATGTGATAGGGCAAAATTGTCTGTGGTCAGAGGCTGTTCTAAGACAGGAGCAGCAACGGGAGCCGGAACAGCCACGGGCTCTGGAACCGGAACCGGAGCAACGGGAGCCGGAGCAGCAACGGGAGCAACGGGAACCAAAGCAACAGGAAGGGGAACAACAGCCAGGGGAGAGGGAGAAACAGGGGCGATCGCAGGTTGAACAGTATCAAGTCCGAGGATGGCGATGGCACGCAACCGGGCGCGGTCTTCAGCCTCCTCAACCGACTCAGCAGCCGACATACCCGTAGCGAGAGTTTTGCCGTCAACCTGAACCAGAGAGCGAACAACAAACTTACCGTGATGAACAGTCAGCAATTCACAGATTAACTGTCCAGTTGGATAAAGGGCGCGAAATTGAGCAAACATCATGTTTTGACCCCGAAACCAGATGGGGCTTATGGCTTAAGTGTAGTACAATCCAGAGAAAACAATTTTCTGAAAGCACCTATTCAACATACAATAAATTAAAGGTGAATCACCCGCGCAATCTTTCACGCCACTAAACCCCATCCCACATCCCGCGGTTTAAGCTAACAGCCACCGGGCGTCATTTCTACCTATAGGAAATGACAAAGCAACTAAGCAAAAGTAGTAAGGGTAAGAGACAGTTTTCTGCACCGTCAGAAGTCAGTTGAAGACAGACAGCAGAAAATGAGCCGCCACCGACGCCGGGAGAGAATTTTCAAAAAAAATCCCCGCGCTCAAACTAGGCGGCTGTGCTTGTCTCCACTTACTAACCCGCGCCCGATCGTTGGGAAGCAAGCACAGCGAAGGCAGGAGAGGGCGTGGTCGATTTCGCCAAAATTAGACTAATTGCTGGAAAAAAGAGGATCGATCGCTACATGGAATTTTCTATCGCTGCACTGTTGGCAAATTTTACAGAAGATAAATTAGTGGCTCCCAAAGCATTAGAGAAAAAACTCGATTGCAACGACGCTACCAGTCAACTCAAACTTCAAATCGCATTAGAAGCTCTAGAGAAAATTGGCATTTTAGTCAAAGACAAAGGTCGATATCGCCGAGTCACAGAAGACGATGTGGTAGAAGCAAAACTGCGCTGTTCCAGCAAAGGATTTTGCTTCGCCATTCAAGACGCAGAAGGCTCAGAAGACGTTTATGTACGGGAAAGTCATCTCTCGACAGCTTGGAATGGCGATCGAGTTTTAGTCAAAATCATCAAAGAAGGTAGCCGCCGTCGATCGCCCGAAGGCGAAGTCATGCTCATACTCGAACGCGCCAACCCCTCGGTACTCGCCAGAGTCAAGCAAACTTCCACCCCCACCGGTCGCGTCAGCTACAGAGCAATTCCCTTGGACGATCGCCTATTGTTTGAACTAGACTTACTGGCAAATGGCACAAATCTCCAAGAGGCGATCGACCACCTAGTACACGTCGAAGTCAAACGCTATCCCCTCGGCACCCATCGCCCTGTCGGAAAAGTAGTACAGGTACTTGGTTCAGATGCTGAAGCTGCTGACGACCTCGACATCGTATGCTGCAAACACGACTTGCCGCGATCGTTCCCAGCCGCCGTTATTAAAGCAGCCGAAAATCTGCCCAGCAAACTCAAAAAAACCGACATCAAAAAACGCCTAGATTTGCGGGACATCCTGACTTTTACCTTCAGCAAAAACACGCTGGAAGAAACCAACAGCGAAAATAATGTTGAAACAACTCAGGAAGAAATCATCTCCGACTTCCCCAAAAACGAGTTTGATCCAGCCTCATTTCTTTCCAATCCACCAATCGAACGTGCACTGTCGATCGAAACCCTGAAGTCAGGAGGTTGGCGAGTGGGAATTCACATCGCCGACGCCGCCGAGTATGTGCAGCCAGAAACCCCGATCGACCGTGAAGCCCGTAAACGAGGCACAGCGCCCCATCTGGGAGACAAAATCATCGCCGTGTTGCCAGAAATCCTCTTAGACGATCGCTCCTCTCTGATACCAGATGTCGAACGGCTAACATTCAGCGTCATCCTCACCATAGATGAGTCAGGGGAGCTAGTAGAATACGAAATTCAAACCAGCATCATTCAAGTTGACTGCCAACTCACCTATCAGGAAGCTGAAACAATTCTCGAATCGGGAGCTTCGGCCACAGTTCACCCTTTGTCCTCCACCATTTGTCCTTTCCTGAGCCAACTCTTCGCGGTCTCAGAGGTCGTCAGACAGGCGCGACTCAAGCGGGGAGCTTTTGAACTAAATCTGCCGGATGCCAACTCTCACTTCGACGACGAAGGGGAATTAGGAGCATTTGCGATCGCCCCCCGTGCCCAATCAGCCGTATCTGAATTGGTCGTTCTAGCCAACCAAGCCGTAGCCACTCATCTGCAAGCCTTGGGAGTCCCCGGAATTTACCGCGTCCAGCCCATGCCAGATCCGGCCGACATTCAAGAGTTCATCAAACTCTCCAACAACCTCGGAGGCGAACTGTATCTAGAAAACGAAGAGGAAGTTCTGCCCTTCGACTTTCAGCGATTTACCCAGCAGTTTGCAGGATTGAAGTCCGAAAGAGTTCTCACCTACCTGCTTGAAGACACGATGAAACCAGCAGTTTACAGCACAACTCCTAAGCCACACTTCGGTTTAGCGCTGCAAGATGGTTACACGCGCTGCACTTCGCCACTGTCCCGCTATGCAGATTTACTGGTGCTGCGATTGTTGCAAGCAGTGTTGGAACAAGGCCGTAGCAGCCGCACCACACGGGCGAAGGAAAAAGTCAACTTGCGCCATTCTTCCTGTCACGGTCAAATTACTTGGAACGTCCTCCCGCCAGATTTACACCACGAATTTGAGACGGAGTTCGCATCGCTGGTGGTTCATTTGACGGAACGCGAAAGGGTTGCTGAGGATGCTGAAAGCGATTTGCAAGGATTGAAGAAAACGGGATTGATGAAAGAGCGCACTGGTCAAACTTTCCAGGGTTTGATTACGGGGGTTCAGTCTTACGGTTTCTTTGTGGAAATTGAGGTGCGGCCACCGGAGAGCGACATTCTGCGTGTTGAAGGGTTGGTGCACGTTTCTTCGCTGAAGGATGATTGGTATGAGTATCGATCGCGCCAACAAACTTTGGTGGGTCGCAAAAACCGCAATCAGTACCGTTTGGGCGATCGGGTGGAAGTTCAAGTTAAGAGCGTTGACTACTATCGCCAGCAAATTGATTTAGTTGCAGTTGGTGGCGGCAGTCAAGCTTTTGATGATGATGAATAACTTTGTTGACGGTTGACAGTTGACAGTTGACTGTTGACTGTTGACTGTTGACTGTTGGCAGTTAACAGAAATTAGGAGACGGCAGTGCCGTTTCCCTACAATGTTATTTTGGGGTAGGGACGTTAACAGAAATTAGGAGACGGCAGTGCCGTTTCCCTACAAGATTATTTTGGGGTAGGGACGTTAACAGAAATTAGGAGACGGCAGTGCCGTTTCCCTACAAGATTATTTTGGGGTAGGGACGTTGATAGAAATTAGGAGACGGCAGTGCCGTTTCCCTACAAGATTATTTTGGGGTAGGGACGTTGATAGAAATTAGGAGACGGCAGTGCCGTTTCCCTACAAGATTATTTTGGGGTAGGGACGTTGATAGAAA
>Ga0335395_10001452_pt1 | contig 14965 bp, 15 predicted proteins | sample MAT02_FD_205744 | JGI IMG/M metagenome (GOLD analysis project Ga0335395, IMG submission 205744) | Freshwater microbial communities from Lake Fryxell liftoff mats and glacier meltwater in Antarctica - MAT-02 (spades assembly) (version 2) ...
CCAACATTTCGACCGAAGTTTCGGCAACAGCCTTAATCTCACTGCTATGGAGTTGCATACAGCAGGTGAAAGTCAGGGCGCAGCTTTCTAGTGGATTTACATAGTAGAGCAGTAATTCGCGGTCATCCGCATCGTTGCGGGAGATCTTCACCGTACCCGAAAGGATGATCGGTACGGATTTGATGCTTTGGCCGATGTCCAAAATCACTGTACCGCTTGGCACAGTGATGAGCCGGGCTTTTTCTTCAATTTCTTTGAGGAGTTGAGACTCGAAGACCTCGTTCAGTTGTTCGATCATAGGGGAGATTCAGGATTGGGACTATTCTTATAAACATTTCCAAGGCTAAGCCTGCTCTTCAAAGAACGAATATAGGCAGTTAAAATCCCCCTTTACCCTTTCTCACAGAGTAATAAACATTATTTCCGCCCTCACCTTGCTATTCAAAAAGTTAAGCTCTATATTTGCACTCCCATTTTCAGGTGGGAGAGGTATTTTAGTGTTTAAAAACCTGATAATCAATTATAAATCTTTTTGTTAATCGTGGATACGTTAAGCTACAAAACCATCTCGGCGAACAAAGACACCGTCACTAAGGAGTGGATCGTGGTGGATGCCAAGGATGTGGTGCTGGGCCGTTTGGCCAGCGAAATCGCCAAAATCATCCGGGGCAAGCATAAACCCGCCTTCACCCCTCACGTTGATTGTGGTGATAACGTGATCGTTATCAACGCCGATAAAGTCAAAATGACCGGGAAGAAAATGACCGACAAGATTTACATGCGCCACACGGGCTACCCCGGTGGGCAGCGTTTCCAAACGCCGCGTGAGATTTTGGCCAAATATCCCGAGCGCCTGGTCGAAAAGGCCGTACGCGGTATGTTGCCCAAAGGGCGCCTGGGCCGTCGGTTGTTTACTAACCTGTATGTGTACGCCGCCGCCGAGCATCCGCACGCTGGGGCACAGCCAAAAGAAGTTAAATTCAACTTGTAAGACAATCCCGCATGGAAGTTATCAACACAATTGGTCGCAGAAAGACCGCCGTGGCGCGTATCTATATGAAGCCCGGCAAGGGTGAAATCAAGGTAAACGGCCGCGATTACAAGGAATATTTTCCTTTTGAAGTCCACCAAATCGTGCTTCAACAGCCGTTTACGACCCTGAACGCCAACGGCACTTACGACCTGAAGGTCAACGTTCGTGGGGGAGGCATCACGGGACAAGCCGAAGCGACGCGCATGGCCATTGCCCGTGCCCTCGTCGAAGCCAATGCCGAAAACCGTCCGCCTCTCAAAAAGGAGGGCTTCCTGACCCGCGATCCCCGTATGGTGGAACGTAAGAAATACGGCCGTCGAAAAGCCCGCCGCAAGTTCCAGTTCTCGAAGCGTTAATTTTTGGGTTGTTAGGTATTGGGTTGTTGGGATTTAGGTTTGCAAAAAACTTGATCTTTCTTAAAAACTATCCTGATAGACAGCCAAGTGTGTATTAGATGATTAAAGTGAATAGGAAATATTTATTCAATCATTCACTCATTCAAAAATTAAATATAGTCCAGGCAGCACTTATCGTGTCCGGTGTGCTGCGCTGCGTAGTTGTTTTTTTAATTCACATTTTCATTTAGAATCAAATGGCACAGATAGAGTATAAAGACCTCTTGGACGCGGGCGTTCATTTCGGACACCTTACCCGCAAATGGGATCCCCGCATGGCTCCGTACATTTTTATGGAGAAAAACGGGATTCACATCGTGGATCTCAATAAGACACTTAACAGTCTCGACCAGGCGGAGGCGGCTTTGAAGCAGATCGTTCGCTCCGGCAAAAAGATCATGTTCGTCGCCACCAAAAAACAGGCGCAAGAAATCGTAACGGAGGAGGCCAAGCGTCTCAAAATGCCTTACGTTACCGACCGTTGGCTGGGTGGGATGTTGACCAACTTCGGCACCATCCGCAAGTCGATCAAGAAGATGCAGACGCTGGAAAAGACACTGGCCGACGAAGAAATGGTCAAGAACATCGCCAAACGCGAGCGGCTGATGCTTACCCGCGAACAGGAAAAACTCACTCGGGTATTGGGCGGAATCGCTGACCTCACCCGCCTACCTTCGGCGCTGTTCGTCGTGGATGTAAAGCGCGAGCACATCGCTATTTCTGAGGCTCGTCGGTTGAACATTCCGGTATTCGCCATCTGCGATACCAACTCGAATCCCGATTTAGTTGATTTCCCAATTCCCGGTAACGACGATGCCTACAAAGCAATATCCCTATTGACTCTTGCTATTGGCAAAGCTATCGAAGAAGGCTTGATGGAGCGGAAGCAGGATAAAGAAGATCAACGCCTTGCCGAGGAAGAGGAAGCCAAGCGTCAGAGCGACTTACGCAACGAAGCCGAAGCTGCTAAAAAGCAGGCACGGGCCGATGCTGTTGCGGCTAGGGGGGAGGCTAAAGCCGATACGGTAGCTGAAGCTGCGCCGGCTGCTACGGAAGCATCCGCTCCCAAAGTGAAAGAAGCCGTTGCCGAGGAAGGCGACAAGGAGTAAAATCCATCCTACCAACAGAAAAGAACAAGGTTCAGACCTAATTATCTGGATATAGATGAGTAGCCCGTAGCCTTTCCGCTATGGGCTACTTCGTTAAAAGCGGGGTAGGGTGAAGAAATAGGTATTTACCAGAATTTTTCAAAAACACGAATAACTAATTATAAATCAAGCAATCATGGCAATAACGGCACAAGACGTAAACAAACTCCGCCAGATGACAGGCGCCGGAATGATGGATTGTAAAAAAGCCCTCACCGAAGCAGAGGGGGATTTTGACAAGGCAGTGGATATCCTGCGCAAGCAGGGACAAAAAGTGGCCGCCAAGCGGGCCGACAATGCGACTTCTGAGGGTGCCGTGCTGGTATACATCAGCGATGATGCCAAGTCGGGTAAGATCGTAGCCCTCGCCTGTGAAACCGAACCCGTTTCCAAAGTAGAGGATTTCAAGAACCTGGCGCAGTCCATATTGGCAAAGGCCGTGGAAATTGATGCCGTCGACAAGGACGCGTTGCTGGCTGCAACAATGGCCGACGGTCGGACCGTGTCAGAAAATATCATTGACCTTACGGGCAAACTCGGAGAGAAGCTCGATGTGATAGCCTACGAAAATCTGAGTGCAGAGGAAGTCGTATCCTACGTTCACTCCAATGGCAAACTGGGCGTATTAGTCGGCTTTGGCGGCGTGAACGGCACCGACGTAGCCGAACTTGGTAAGGACGTAGCCATGCAAATCGCGGCTATGAAGCCCGTCGCCCTAGATAAAGATGGCGTGGACTCGGCAACCATCGAGCGCGAAATAGAGGTGGGCCGCGATCAGGCCCGCGCCGAAGGTAAGCCCGAAGCCATGTTAGAAAAAATTGCGATGGGACGCCTGAACAAGTTCTACCGCGACAATACGCTGCTGAACCAGGACTTCGTTAAAGACGGCTCAATGACTATCCGCCAATTGTTGGAAAAAACGGCCAAAGGATTGGAGGTGAAGGATTTCAAGCGAGTGGCCATTGGTGGCGTATAACCTGATAAGTTAGTAACGGCTTACCAGGCATTTTTTTAAAAAGCCCTGCATTGATAAGAATGCAGGGCTTTTTTTGTTATTTCGGGTCGATTTTTGCTTTGAAATCTCCAAAAAATCTCCTTTTGGATAGTTACTTTTCTACAAAATGGAAGTCCTAATCGCTGAACCAAAACCAATTAAATGGCAAACAGATGAGGAGCTTGTGCGGCTTTTTATAACCACGCAACGCAACCCTTATTTTGAAGAGTTGTACGAGCGTTATTCGGGTAAGGTATATCGCAAGTGCCTATCTTTTGTTAGAGACCAAGCCAAAGCGGAGGATTTCACCCATGATATTTTTCTGAAACTGATTTTTAAGCTGGGTTCTTATAACGAAAACGCTCGCTTTTCAACTTGGTTGTACTCGATCACCTACAACTACTGCATGGATCAATTACGAATCAACAAAAAACGGGCGGAAGTTTACGCGGACGAAAACCTGGAAGTTGCCGATGATACAGACTTGAATACGATGTTCGAGGAGCCGGATATAGAGATAAGGCGCCTGAAACGAGCTATGGAGGGGTTGACAACCGAGGAGAAAAGCATCCTTATGATGAAGTACCAAGACGACTTAAGCATTCGGGAGATCGCCGGTGTTTTTAGCATCACCGAAAGCGCCACCAAGATGCGTCTGCTGCGTTCGCGCGAGAAACTGCGGGAGAAATACTTGGAAACAGTCATTTTCTTGGGTCTTCTCGGGGTCAAACTGCTCGAATTATTCAAAACTTTGAAATAAACTGGTCACGGCATGAATCACGATGTATTCAGCAAATTGGAACCCAACGTTGAGGTTCCCGAGTATTTAAAAAACGCCCTGATCTCGGAAATCGACTTCATCCGCGACACCATCCAGATCGTCGAATTGTTTACCGACAGTCTGTTCAGCACGGCACTCCTTTGTGTGTCAGACATTGAAACACCCACCCAACCCTAGTCCACCATGCAGCGTTTGCCGAATATTACCGAAATCCTGATCAACACCTTCAATACGCTGATTTCGCAGTTCGTGGAGTTTGTGCCTCGCCTGATCGGCTGCGCCGTTATTCTGCTGGTGGGATACTTGGTGGCGCGGGGTGTGTCGGTGCTGGTCAAGAAAGTTTTAGGAAGGGTGGGCTTTGACCGCATCGGCGAGAAACTGAATGAAATCAGCATTGTGAAGCAGCTCAAAACCGAGATCAAGCTCAGCGAGATTGTCGCCACAGTGTTGTATTATTTTATCCTGCTCGTGTTCCTGACGGCGGCTACCGAAACGCTGGGTATTGACGCCATCACCAACATGGTGGCCTCCATCGTGGAGTTTATCCCGCGCCTGGTTGCAGCGGCCATCATGCTGCAAGTCGGTATTATGCTGGCAGATGTTATCAAAAGTGCCGTGACTGCGCTCTGTAAGTCATTCAACATAGCTTCGGCCAAGCTGATCGGTAACATTGTCTTCATTTTTTTTCTAATAATCACCTTTATAAGTTCCTTGGGTCAGATAGGCTTGGAAACGGCCTTGCTAGAATCCAGTTTCAACCTCATTCTGGGGGGCATTGTGGCGGCCTTTGCGCTTGGTTACGGCATTGCGTCGCGAGATGTGTTAGCCAACATGATTTCTTCGATTTACAGTCGCAACAAATACAAGGAAGGCCAAATTGTGAAACTGGACGACGTGCGCGGGACGATCACCCGCATCGACAATGTATCGGTTACGATTCAGAATGAAAACTCGACTACGGTCATTCCTCTCCAGCTATTCCAGTCGCGAAAAGTGGAAATTTTCAATCAACCCCTTCCCAACCAAAACCCTGAATAACATGATGAAATCGTTTGCGATCATTTTATTTTTTTTGACATCAACCCCCTTATTTGCCCAAGATGAAACCCCAATCGACTCCCTCAAAAATGAGATGAAAGTGGACACCTCTTGGAAGAAAAAGTTTGAGTTCGGGGCTAACCTAAATCAAGGCAGTTTCAGCAGCAACTGGACGGGGGGCGCGGTGAGCTCAATAGCATTCGGGGTTTTTGCCAATGCTTTGATAACCTACGAAAAGGGTAAAAATAGCTGGCGGAATGACTTTCAGTCACAATACGGTATCATAAGAAATAGAGGCCAGGAAAGCCGTAAGAGTGTTGATCGGCTGTTTTTTGACACCAAGTACGGCCGGAAACTCAGCAAGCATTGGAGTTTCGTCGCCAGCGGCAACCTGCTCACCCAGTTTACGGCTGGCTACGAGTTCAACGAACTGCCGTCGGGTGAGCTGGGGCGCAACCGGGTTTCGGGATTTTTCTCTCCGGCTTTTATCACCGAGGCACTCGGTATCGAGTATAAGCCAGTCGAGTATTTTTTCCTTACGTTTTCGCCCGGCGCCGTCCGGCAAACCATCGTGGCCGACCTGGAATTATACAAGACTTTCCCTAAAAACTACGGTGTTCCAATTGGGAAGCGGGTGCGTAACGAGTTGGCTCTTCTGCAATTGGAAGCAAATTTCAACAAAGATATTGCCAAGGATGTCAACCTGAAATTCCGGTACGTGATGTTTGCCAACTACCAAAATTTGCGGGCTATCGACAACCGCCTGGATGCCATGCTGACGGCCAAGATCAACAAATACTGGAATGTAAACCTTGGCGCGATCGTGATCTACGATGATGACCAAAGCACCCAGGTTCAGTTGGCTCAGTCGCTATCCATCGGCTTCCTGTACACCTTCTGATTATTGATCTCATGTCTGATCCCAAACTTTCAACCCAAAAAGCCATGCACTTTTAACTTAAAAAAATTCATGCTAAAAGAATTCAGAACATTCGTAGCCCAGGGTAACGTCCTTGACCTGGCCGTTGGCGTGATCATTGGCGCGGCCTTCGGTAAAATCACGACTTCGCTCGTGGAAGACATCCTAAACCCCATCCTTGGCTTAGTTATTGGCGGGGTCAATTTCGAGGAATTAAAAATTGTACTAAAAGAAGCCGTCGGCGACCAGACTGAGGTTGCTGTCACCTACGGTAATTTCATCCAATCGATTATCCAGTTCCTATTGGTTGCGTTGGTTATCTTCTTCATCGTCCGTTACGCCAACCGCGTAAAGGAGCCGCAAGAGGTGAAAGTGACAAACTAAGATTGTGTTTTGACAAGAAAGCGGGGGGCGGCCTGTGTCGCTCCCCGCTTTTTATTAAAAAAATATTGAACAAATAACCGGCCAATACTTGTGACGAACGGCTAATTTCCACCAAATTTACGTCAAATTACCTTATTCAATTCGATGGTTGCGCCTAGTAAAAAATTAGTCATCTTGGGAGGCGGCGAGAGTGGCACAGGAGCGGCGCTTCTGGCGAAAGCCAAAGGATTCGAGGTCTTCCTGTCCGACAAAAGCCCGCTCCTGGTCACCTATCGCCAGGCACTAACCGTCGGTGGGATTGCTTTCGAGGAAGGCAGGCATACCGAAGACAAAATCTTGTCGGCCAGTGAAGTGATTAAAAGCCCAGGTATCCCTGACTCAGCCTCCATCGTTCAGGAGCTGCTCCGCCGGAATATCCCCGTCATTTCTGAGATCGAGTTCGCGGCCCGCTACACCGAAGCCAAGCTCATCGCCATCACGGGCAGCAACGGCAAGACGACCACGACGCTGCTCATTTACCATCTGCTCCGCGAAGCCGGACTGTCGGTGGGTTTGGCCGGAAACGTAGGTACTAGTTTCGCGGCTCAGGTTATCGACAACCCGAAAGACTATTATGTGTTGGAAATCAGCAGCTTTCAACTGGACAATATGTACGATTTCCGGGCCAACGTAGCGGTACTGCTTAACATAACGCCCGATCACTTGGATCGTTACGACTACGATTTCCAGAAATATGTCCAGTCCAAGTTCCGCATCATCCAAAATCAAACGGCGGACGATGACTTCATCTACTTCGCCGAAAGCGATGCCCTTGTTACGGAATTGAACAGGCGCCCGCTGACCGCCAGGATGTGGCCCGTTTCTCTTAAAGACAAGTTGCAAGCCGGAGGGGGCTTTTTGGAAAATGGCCGACTGACAGCCCGCAGCCACGGTCAGGAATGCTCGATCGCTTTCGACCAACTCCCCATTCAAGGCCCTCATAACGCCATCAATGCCCTCGCGGCCATTCTGACGGCCCAAGCAGCAGGGCTTTCGTGCGAGCAGATTGATGGGGGTTTGCGCTCCTTTGCCAACGCCCCGCATCGCCTAGAATCAGTCACCACTATTGACGGGGTGCAGTACGTGAACGACTCGAAAGCCACCAATGTGGATTCGGTCTTTTACGCCTTGGGCAGTTTTGACCGTCCCATCGTCCTCATCATGGGCGGGGTGGACAAAGGAAATGAGTATTCTCAGATCGAGCCACTCGTTAAAGAAAAGGTCAAAGGCATGATTGCGCTGGGGACAGACAACAGGAAACTATCCGAATATTTTGGCCAAACCGTACCCCAATTCTATGAGACACAAAGTCTGAAAGAAGCGCTTCAAGTTGCCCGGAATTGGGCGAACCCCGGTGACGTGGTACTGCTCTCGCCGGCCTGTGCCAGTTTTGATTTATTCCAGAACTACCAGGATCGAGGCGATAAGTTCAAAGCAGAAGTGAAGGCGTTTGAGAGTTCAAAGGTTTAAATGTTGAAAAGTTTGATTTATCGTCCATCGCTCATCGTCAATTGCCCACCGTCAACTATCAACTGAATTAATGGATGCGCTCTACAAAACAAGGGAAGTGACACAGGCGTGGTTTCAGCGCAACATGAAAGGCGACCCCTGGCTGTGGGGCATCGCCCTGTTTCTGCTGGGCGGAGGCGTCGTCGTCGTGTACAGCGCTAGCGTGAAGCAAGCTTACGGTACCTTGGGTGGCAATACGGAGACCATTCTTTTTAAACAGATATTCCTGGCGATGGGAGCCTTTGGGGTCATGTACCTTATTCACCTGATCCCCTATACGAAGTTCGTTTTCTTTTCGCGCATGGGGGTCTGGTTGGCGCTGATCTTACTATTACTTACTTTTTTTAAGGGGGTGAGCGTCAATGACGCCGACCGCTGGGTTATGATTCCCATCATCAACCAAAGCTTCCAGCCCTCCGAAATCGCCAAAATTGCTCTGATTGCGCATTTGGCCCTGATTCTGGCCCTGCGTTTCAAAAAGGACTGGAGCGATACGCGGCTACTGCTCGAACCCATGGTGATGATTGGTTTCGTGTGCGCGCTGATTTACCGTTCCAATATTTCCACCGCCGCCCTCTTAGGCGCCACATGTTTCATGATGCTCTATGTAGGCAAGGTGCCGGTGCGCTATCTGGCCATCACGATGGTGAGTTTTTTGATTCTCTCCGGGTTATTGGTCGTTTTCAAAATCGGGCAACGGGGTAGCACCGCCGAAAAACGGATGGAGACTTTTCTCAATCCGAAAAAGATTTCCGAGCAGTCAGAAAACGCCTACATCGCTATGGCCCGGGGCGGAATTTTTGGGGAGGGCGTGGCTAAGAGTCAGCAGAGGCATTACTTGCCAAACGGCGATAGCGACTTCATCTTTGCCATTATTGTGGAGGAGTACGGCACCCTTGGGGCGCTGGTCGTCGTCGTAGCTTTCTTGCTGCTTCTTTACCGTGGCCTCAAAGCGATTGCCAAACCCAAGCGGCCCTACGGCGGCTTGCTGTCGGCGGGGCTGACGTTCAGTATTGTTTTTCAAGCTTTTGCCACCATGGCCGTAACAGTGGGCCTGTTCCCAACTACGGGCCAAACGCTCCCTTTCATCAGCAACGGGGGTACGTCCATGCTCCTCACCGGGGCAGCGATGGGTATTATCCTCAGCGTAAGTCGGGGCGAATTGGAGGAGGTTTAATTGGTTGACAGTGAACGGTTGACGGTTGACAGCGAAAACAAGATTATACAATTAAACAGCAATTACACAAATCAACGATTCAACAAACAAACAACCTAACCGCGTCATCATCAGCGGAGGAGGTACGGGGGGACACATCTACCCGGCCATCGCTATTGCTGACGCGTTGCGAGCTATCGACCCGGCCACGGACATCCTGTTCGTGGGGGCCGAAGGGAAAATGGAAATGGAAAAAGTCCCCAAAGCAGGTTACCGCATTGTGGGCCTGCCCGTCGTGGGTCTTAAGCGGGCGGTATCGTTGGACAACGTTGTCTTTCCTATCAAGCTGACTCGCAGCCTGATGAAGGCGCGGACGGTATTGCGTGATTTCCAGCCTAGCGTAGCGGTGGGGGTAGGAGGGTTTGCCAGCGGCCCAGTATTAATGATGGCCTCGCTGTTGGGCGTCCCAACGCTCATTCAGGAGCAGAATTCCCACGCGGGCCTCACTAACAAACTTTTGGCCCGAAAGGCCAAAACGATTTGCGTGGCTTACCCCGGCATGGAAAAGTTTTTTGATGAAAAAAAAATAAAGTTCCTGGGCAATCCGGTTCGCCACGACATTATAAACAGCGGCGACAAACGGGCCGAAGGGGTAGCCCATTTTGGCCTCGACGAAAAGCGCAAAACGCTCTTTGTCATGGGCGGTAGCTTGGGCGCACGCAGCATCAACGAAAGTATTGTGGCTGGATTGCGGAAATTGACCGACGCAGGCTATCAGCTGCTCTGGCAAACCGGAAAAGCCTACCTTGAAACGGCCCGCGAGGCCATGGCCCAGGTGGCCAGCGAACGTATCAAGGCATTTGACTTTATTTATGAAATGGATTTGGCCTACGCCGCTGCCGACGTAGTGGTATCGCGGGCGGGGGCATTATCGGTATCGGAGCTGTGCCTGGCCGCCAAGCCGTGTATTCTGGTGCCTTATCCTGCCGCAGCGGAAGACCACCAAACCAAGAACGCCCAGAGTCTGGCCCAACAGAACGCCGCCCTGCTGATCGCTGACAACCAAGCCGCCTCCAAGTTGGTCGCGGCCGCCACCCAGTTACTGGAAGACGAACCGAAGCAAACAGAATTGACCCGAAACATTGCCAAATTAGCTCGCCCCGACGCGGCTACCGAAATCGCGCGGGAGGTATTGAAGTTGGTTGGTTGATGTCGTGAATTTGAATGCTACATAGAGTAAGAACGAAAAACGGATATGCCCCAAGTCCCAAATCTGAACGCTAACTGGAAAAATATTTTTTTCGTCGGGATCGGCGGCATCGGAATGAGTGCGTTGGCCCGCTGGTTCAACAGCAACGGTTTTGCCGTGGCGGGTTACGACCGCACCGCTACGCCGCTGACCGAAACGCTGGAAAAAGAGGGGATTGCGGTTTGCTACGATGATGCACTGGAGCAGGTTCCGACGGACTTTCTTGAAAATTTGGGTGAGACTCTGATCGTCTATACTCCAGCCATACCCGTCGGACACCGCCAGATGGACTATTTCAGGATGCGGGGCTACACCGTGCAGAAGCGCTCGCAGGTATTGGGCTGGCTCACGCAGAACTTAAAAACAGTGGGCGTGGCGGGTACGCACGGTAAAACCACCACCTCCTCGATGGTGGCGCACCTGCTCCGCGCGGCGGGTGTCAACTGCACGGCCTTCCTGGGGGGTATCACCCAAAACTATGGCACGAATTTTTTAGCGAACGAATCCGTCGAAAAAGCCGGGGAGGTTGTTTGTGTGGTCGAAGCCGACGAGTTCGACCGCTCATTCCTGACGCTGCACCCCGACTTGGCCATTGTCACATCCACCGATGCCGACCACCTCGACATCTACGGCGAACATGGTGCGTTGCTGGATTCATTTAGAGCATTTGTGAGACAGATTAAGCCAGGAGGCGTTTTGTTTTTGCGGGAAGGACTGGAATTGGCGACCGCAACCAGAGCCGAGGTACGGGAGTATGGCCTGCGTTCGGGCAGCTATCGTGCCGACAATGTGCGAATCGAGAACGCGCGATTTATTTTTGATATCATTTATCCCGAGGGTGTCATAGAAAACGTAACCATGCGGATGCCGGGCTATCACAACGTCGAGAACGCCATTGCGGCCAGCGCGGTGGCGCTCCGGCTGGGCGTGACACCCGAACAAATCCGCACCGGACTAGCCAGCTTCCGGGGCGTGAAACGCCGCTTCGAGTATGTCATTGAAAGTGACGACCTAATATTCATCGACGATTACGCCCACCACCCGACCGAGATCGAGGCGTTTCTGTCGTCGGTTCGAGCCCTGTACCCCGGGCGCCACCTCACGGTCATTTTCCAGCCGCACCTTTTCAGCCGCACCCGCGACTTCGCCGACAGCTTCGCCGCCAGCTTGGGCCTAGCCGACAGGCTACTGTTACTAGACATTTACCCGGCCCGAGAACAACCCATTGAAGGCGTGACTTCTGAAATGCTTTTGGAAAAAGTCAATTTGACCGATAAGGCGATAGTTTTGAAGGAAAACTTGGTAAATGCACTGGAAATGATTGATATTGAGGTATTGGTCACCATAGGGGCTGGCGATATTGATCGTTTAGTGTTTCCTATCGCGAAGCTGCTGAATGCCCCGCTTGCTAATTTATGAAGAAAGACTTATAATATTAACAGCATGTTACGTAATTTTGACTATCTCAGAAGGTGGCTGGGTAAGTTCGTTTGGTTTGCAGTCATGCTCCTGTGCGTGGGTATGGCCGAAAGTAAGCTGAATCATCAGCAATGTGACGACTTGGTGGTCAAAGTGGACTATGACTCGGGGATGCGTTTCATTGACCAGGCTGACGTTGAGAAAATACTGACTGACAATGGCCGCGACCCTGTGCACGGTAATCGGCAACGGGAAGTAAACCTCAAATCGCTGGAAAACCGGGTGAGGGCCAATAAACTGGTAGCTGATTGTCAGGTGTACCACGATTTAGAGGGGAACCTGGTCGTGGATATTCAGCAGCAGAAGCCGCTGGCGCGCTGGGTTGACGTGTCTGCTCAGGGTGAGTGGCGTGGGACAGCGAACGGCTTTTACATTAACGCAACGGGCGATTTTATCCCCTTGTCCGATCGGTTCTCGGCGCGCGTACTAACGGTGTCGGGTGATTTTTTTAGCAACAAGAAAAACCTGCACTCCGCCGACGGTAGACAAGTGGTGGAAATGATCCGCCATTTGAGCGAGGACGAATTCTGGGAGGCGCAGGTCGTTCAGATGATCGTGGCTGAATCCGGCGACGTTGAGCTGCTGACTGCTCTGGGCGACCAGCGCATTGAGTTTGGCAAAGCGGAGAATGTGGCAGCGAAGTTGATAAAGCTTCGCATCTTTTATGATAAAGTGATGGCCGCCGACTGGAGCCGTTACTCCCGGATAAGTCTCCGGTTTCGCGACCAAGTGGTTTGTGAGTAACAACGTATAAACGCCCATAGAACCATGAATAAAAAAATCATCTCGGTTGGTTTGGATATTGGAAGCACCAAAGTGGCTGCCGTGGCTGTGGAATCCCACGATCAGGACATGATCGAGGTCATCGGATTCAGCGAAGTGAAGATACCCGAAGACGCTATCGTGCGGGGTGCGGTCAAGAACGTCAAACAGGTGGGCTTGGCCATCCGCTCCGCCATTACAGAACTGGCGATGCGATCCGACTTGGAAATCCGCAACGTCAACGTAGGTTTTGGCGGCACCAACGTTCAGGTTGCCTCCATCACGCCCAACATGGTGCGCCCCACTTCTGCCAGCAGCAACGAAGTGACCCAAACCGATGTGGATCAGCTCATCCGGGACTTGTACCGGGCCCAAACCGAACCCAACAACGAAGTGATGCACATCATCCCCGGTGAGTTCACCGTGGATAACGGCAAGGGAGTGAAAGAACCCGTCGGGCGAATCGGTGTGAGGCTGGGGGGGGAGTTCCTGGTGGTGTCCAGCAATAAGCAGGTGATCGACGCCACGCGCAACAGTCTCAAGTGGGCCGACCCCGAGCTAGTGTACGAGCAACTGCTGCTCTCGCCTATCGCCGCCGGGCTGGCTGTGCTGAACGACGAGGAAACGGAGGCGGGAACTGCCTTGGTGGACATCGGCGACCATGTCACGGACATAGTGATCTATCACCACGGGGTTGTAAGGCACGTGGTTTCACTCCCGATTGGGGGAGCCCAAATCACTGCGGATCTCAAAATTGGGTGCGGGATCCAGACGAACAACGCCGAAAATCTCAAGATACAGCACGGCGAGGGACTTGCCGAACCCGTCGCCCTGAACATCGAAATACTGGTGAATTACCTGCGGGGCCGTGAGCCCAAGCGGGTACTCAAGAAAAACGTGGCGCTCATCATTGAGGAGAGGTTGAAGGAAATAGCCGCTCTAGTGTACGCCGAAATTTTGGAATCCGGGTTTTCCGACCTACTGGTGGGCGGCTTGGTACTCACGGGCGGCACCGCCAATCTGCCAGACATCGAGACGGTCTTCAGTCGCGTGGCGGGCAATCTGCCCGTCAAGGTGGGTATTCCCGCTGGGTTGGCCAATACGCCAAAGGCGGATGAAGTGGCCAACACTCTTTACGCTACTGCTGTGGGCTTGGCTTGGGCAGGAATCAAACGAGTGGATCCCCGTCTCGACTCCATTTGCCCGGTCTCAGCGAACTCATCGGAGCGAACCACAGTTCGGGAAAGCCGTGGCTCGAAGCCCAGAGAGCAAGACGACAATCCTGACGGTAGCGGACTATTTCCAGGTTGGAGACTCCCAAAAATATTCGGCGGGAATGGTGACAAAGGCGATAAAACCGGAGGGGGGTACTAGTTTGAGTTGGTAATTCTAACCAAATAAAAAACACGCACACATGAACAGTAACTTATACAGCGCCTTGGATCAGGAATATATCGTGAACAGCATCGAAAGCAACTCTGGTGAACCCTCCATCATTAAGGTGATCGGGGTGGGCGGCGGCGGTAGCAACGCGGTCAACTATATGTATCAGAAAAGTATCAAGGATGTGGAGTTCGCGATTTGTAACACCGATCGGCAAGCCTTGCTCGAGAGTCCCGTGCCAACTAAAATCCAACTAGGTGCCGCCCTCACCAAGGGGCTTGGGGCGGGCATGGAAATTGCCCGGGGCCGCGAAGCCGCGCTGGAATCAATCGAGGAGATAAAGGCTTTGCTGGGTGGGGCCACACAAATGGTTTTCATCACTGCGGGCATGGGCGGCGGCACTGGGACGGGGGCCGCCCCAGTGATCGCCCAAATTGCCAAGGAGGAGATGAAACTGTTGACGGTCTCGGTTGTGACGGCGCCTTACTCCTGGGAAGGCTCGCTGAAAAAGAAGCACGCCTTTGAGGGTATCGAACTCCTCAAAAAGTACAGCGACACTGTACTGGTGGTGCTGAATGATAAACTGGAAGAACTCTTCGAGGATATGCGTATCACGGAGGCCTTCGTGCAGGCCGACAGCATCCTGCTCAATGCCGTGAAAAGTATCTCTGAGATCATTACCACGCGCGGCAATAT
>Ga0335395_10001453_pt1 | contig 14949 bp, 11 predicted proteins | sample MAT02_FD_205744 | JGI IMG/M metagenome (GOLD analysis project Ga0335395, IMG submission 205744) | Freshwater microbial communities from Lake Fryxell liftoff mats and glacier meltwater in Antarctica - MAT-02 (spades assembly) (version 2) ...
AGACGGGCTGTTGGCAGCATCGACTGAATGAAATTAATGTCAGGCGGACTTGCCTCATGAAGCGCATTGATCAGGTGGGCCTGCGCTTCTTCGGTGTGTACCCGAACCTGCTCGAAGTCGGTCTTGTGCGCGGTCGTATTCGTTAGGTAATAGGCGGAAAACGGATTTGACCAGCTTTCAACTAGTGTACTTGCGGGGTAAACTTTGCGTATTCCTACCAAGGCATTTTTCAAAATACTGATTGGCCGTAGCCATTGGTAGCCTGACTGTACTGGATAGACTGCGGTGCGGGCAAGAGAACAGGGCGTTTCTGCGCCGAAGCCGACCAGCAACAGAGAATCATGCAGCTAATCCAGAAGCCTTTCATGCTGAGTAAATGAAAAATTGATGTGTCATTCTATTCATACCCACATTCTTATTGTTAGTTTTTATGATCCTGATTATCAATTGTCTAGTTTATATTACTAATGAGCCAAGCAGTTTGTATGGGTACGGGCGAGTGCCCACCCCATACAAAACCAATCTAATACGTTGCACGGCCGCCTGATAAATCGAAAGTGAAGCCAGTGGTAAAACTATTGCTAGGTGAGATGATATAAGCGGCCAGATTAGCTGCTTCAGCGAGTGTGCCACAGCGGTTCATCGGAATTTTATCCGTCATGTATTTAACCTGCACCTTGGGCATGGCATCGACCAAGGGGGTTTGAATCACCGCCGGAGCCAGCGCATTGACCGTAATTCCACGTTCGGCGTACTCTTTGCCCTGCACTTTAGCCATGCAGATCACAGCGGCTTTCGAGGCCGAATAGGCCAGCATGCCAGCGTTTCCTTCCTTCCCGGCAATGGATGCGATGTGCAGAATACGTCCATAATTACGGCCAAGCATCAGAGGCAGCACCGCTTTTGAGGTATAAAAACTGCTCATGAAGTTCACTTCAAACACCTTATGCAGATTTTCGCTACTTACTTCATGGCTTTGAACATTCGTGACACCTGTTATACCCACACAGTTCACAAGGGCATCTATCTTGCCAAATTGCGAACTCACCTGTGCAACAGCCTGACTAACAAGTTCCTCATTAGTAATATCGATTTCGATCAGTAGCGCATCCTGGCCGTAAGATTCGAATTCAGACTTTAAGGCATTTTTGTTGGCATCAAGGAGGCCAACCTGGGCTCCTTCAGCCAGTAATTTACGTGCGATGGATAACCCAATTCCCGAAGCGGCTCCGGCGATGAGGACAACTTGCCCATTAAATTCTCCCATGATACATTTTCGTTTTTTTAAACTAGGTGAGGTTAAACTCAGTAAATGCTATTTTCCACCGGCCGAATAGCGTATTTTCCGTCATTAATAACGTCTACAATTCGCTGATTTAGCTCCCGAATGTAGCTGATAGACGATTCATCGGGGAGGTAGGCTGCTTTCCGGGCAATGCTGTTACTCAACACGCCTCGGGCTATCAGCAACTCCTTCTCGGCATAATGAAACAGTTCCATATTTTGTAGCGAGAAAAAAATCTGCGGCATTACGCGTTCGAATAACTCGAAGGCTTGGGCATCTTCTCCGCTGGAACGCAGGGTGAATACTTTTTGCAGAATATCGGCCACCGCAAGCCCCGGCATTACCCCCCGAATACCAATGGGTACTAGTTCGAGCATGTACAAGCCACCCCAGCCTTCGAATAACCCAATTTTATCGTCCGTAGCGTGAATAATCTGCTCGAACTTTGGGGCGCAAAGCGGCTCTTCCAGTTTCAGGTATTTGAAGTTTGGATTTTCATCCATCAGGTCTTTAATGAAGCTGACACTAATTGAGGAGCCACCTGGGTTGAAGTCCTGAATTAAAACGGGCGTTGTGGGAATAGCCTGCAAAAAATCTGACAAATACGCCTTCAATGAATTTTCGGGGAGGCTAAAGATGCGCGGGATGGCCAGCGAGATAACATTGGCCCCTGCTGCCACGTTGGCCTGTGCCAGCTTTATGGCAACTTTGAGGGATGGATGGTTCGATTGAGCCACAATCTTCAATTGGCCCGCAGCCTGATTTACGGCTATCCGAACAACCTGTAACTTCTCGTCGTCGGTCAGCTTGTAAAACTCGCTGGCGTAGGCTGGCAGGCAAACTGCCTTGATACCACCAGAGATGGCAAAGTCGATTAAACTGCGGAGAGCCTTTTCGTCGATCTCCTCATCTTCAGTGAAAGGAGTGGGAATGATGGGTACTACCCCACATAGTTCGTAGTCTTTGTTTATCATAGTTTTGTCGGCTCTTAATTTAAATTAGCTACTTTTTTTTGTTGTACTTTACTGTCAACAATCGATAGAATTAGGGTGGAGGCCAGAACAAGCAGACCGCCAATGATAGCCTGCCGGTTCAGGGTTTCGCCGAGCCAGATGGCTGCAATGGGCAAGCCCATGAACGTGATAAGGTAGTTGGATAGCGCGACCTGCGTCGCATCCAGAATTTTCAACGCTTTGAAAAACAGGAGCATTGACAAGAAGTTGTGAAAGAGCGTGAGTGAGACCATGCCAATCCAGGTATTGGTGGTGAAGGACGGTACCCTGGAGAACATCTCAGGTTCGTAGTACAGTACCAAGGGTGTCAGTAAAACGGACATGACCAAGTAGGTGTAAAAGACCATCTCTATTTCGGTGTATTTACCCGACACTTTTTTACAGCCGACGTTGTAGTAGGCATTGCCCAGAATAGCCAGAAAAATGAGTCCATTTCCTAGGGCATAGCGCGAGCTGAGATCCACCCGTTTAATATCGTCGGTTGAGCACAGGGCCACGCCAATAATAGCAATGGCAAAGCTGATCCAGCGGGCAGTATTCATTTTTTCTTTCAAAATAAGGAAGGCGAAAACAGCCGTAATTACTGGTAGCGTCATCACTAAAATAGCCGCATTGCTGGCCAGCGAATACTGCGTTCCCCAGGTCATTAACACCTGAGAAGGAAAAGCACCCAAGGTGGCTAACTGAACAAAGATTAATATGTCTTTTAACTTCTTATCCCCTTTTTTAAAATCGCGGATAATAAAAGGGGACAGAAAAATAGTGGCTAGGAGCATGGGTGCCCAGACGGTAAAATACGGCCCTACCTGATCCTGCGTCAATTTGATGCTGGTAAAATGAAAGGCCCAGATCAGGTTGCAGAAGAACAGGATGACCCACGATTGAAGCGACTTGTTCATAAGGTAACGAGTAAGCTTTGTTCAGCTTTGTAGGCATCCAGTGCGTTATAATCCAGCCCAATACCCAGGCCTGCGCCCTGAGGGACCGGAGCCGCCCCGTTACAAAACCGAATAGGTTCCACCAGCAGGTCGTCGGTGCGTATAAGTTCGCCAAAGAGGTCAGATGGTAGGGGGCAGTTGATGCTAGCAGCCGCAACGTGCAGACCCATCGCTTCGGAAATCCCCAGATCGACCTCCGAACCCCACCAGCACAATTTGCCTTCTAGGTGTGCTACTTCGGCCAGCAGAACCGAGTTACAGGCGGAGCCGTTGAAATTATGTCCATCCACTTCGTCGACCTGGACAAGGGCAATCATGTCGCGGGTATCCTGCGTGTAAGGCAGTGAAATATGCCGGTAAATAGGCATATCCAGAGTTTCGCGCAAGTACTTGAAACCCGCTACGTCGGCGTGTAAAATTAGGTCTTCCAACCCCAGCATGATGGTTCTGTCGACACCGTCCATCAACCGAAGCGTGGTTTCTGCATCCTTCCATCGCTGGTTGGGATCAAGCAGAATTTTGATACCATCCCCACATTTCTCCCCAATGGCTTCCGTCCACAGGCGAACGGGGTCTTCGTCAGAACACTTGAATTTAAATGCTTTATGGCCTTTCCGCCTAGCTTCGTAGGCTCTCAGAGCAGCATCTTCGGGCGTTCGCCGGCCGGTACAGCCGAAACAATCTACCTGGTCACGATAGGCACCACCGAGTAGTTGACATACGGGCACGTTGAGGAGTTTCCCCGCTAGGTCCAGCACTGCCGACTCAAACGCTTCGTAAATACGTTGATCTATAACGGGAAGACGACGCCAGTTCGGTTTCAGCACATCCTGTCCCACAAAGTCCCGTATGGTTTTGTGCAGCAATTCGGCAGGGGCACTACGGTATGTTTCGCCAACACCCGTCAGACCATTTTTTAACGTTAGCTCAATAATCCATTTAGGTTGGTTGGCAAACTCCGCCCACCGCTCACCCGTCAAGAACTTTTGGGCAAAGGCCGAATCTTTGTCGATCACTTCGTCGGAATTTAGGCTTCCAGGTTTGGCTGGAACGACAACTTTTGTGGTCTTTATGGATTGGATGACAGTCATTTAGTTTCTTCAACAGAGGTTGGGATGTATTTTAGAGCCAGTTTCCGAATATCGTAACTGAAGTCGATAAACTTCTCTTCCCACTCTTTGGCTGACTCGGGCGTATAGAAATAAAAGCCCCGCGCATTCTGCACACCTTTGGCCCCCGAGGCCACTAGGTCTTCCATTAGTTTTGGGGCTTGGGCGTTGTTGCTGAGTTCGGGAAAGAGGTCTTTCATTACCGTCAGATAAGCCGGAATACCCGTGAGGTCCATGAACCGGAACGGTCCAGCAAAAGTGATCCAGTAACCTAGGTCATTTCGCAGTGAGCGGTCAACGTCTTCGATGGTAGCATACCCGTTTTCGATCAGATTGAACGACTCCCGAAGCATGGCGTACATGACCCGGTTAGTGATGAATCCCCGAATGTCTTTTTTCAGCAGCGAAGGCTCCTTGCCCCAGCTTTCGGCCAGCGTTACGATCTCATGCGCATAGGCCAGGTCCGATTCTTTCCCGCAAATAACTTCCATGAATCGGGTAATGTGCGCGGGTTCGGCCCAGTGAATTCCCAGCAGTCGTTCGGGGTGTTTAAGGCCATTTTGCAAAACAGATACCGGAATGGCCGAGGTGTTACTGCCGATGATAGCGGTGGGGGAGAGAACCGCTTCCAGTTGGTGGTAGAGGGACTTCTTCTCGTCCAGATTTTCCGTGATCGACTCAATGATAATAGTGTGCCCACTCAGAAGGGTAACGTCGTCGGTAATGGTGAGCCGGGTCAGGATTGATTCGGGGGCATCAGTCAGCAAATCTTCGTGTGCCAACTGACGAAGAAACCCCAGTATACGTTCGCGAGCTTCGCTGCCGGTTTCTATGTCCTTAATGAGCGAGGTTACTTCATGACCTGCAGCAAGAATACAGGTGGCAATGCTGCTGCCCATTACCCCCAAGCCTACCGTTCCGATGCGTAGTTTCGATGTCATAATATAGTGGTTTAGGCCTGTCTGGGACTGATCCGGGCAATGGTATCGATCTCGACCTTAATTTCGTCCGACAGTACCGACTGAACTATTGTACGTGCGGGTCGAATACCAGTAAAAAACGATCTGTAATCGGCATCATAGCGGTCGAATTCCTTGATATCTCCCAGATGCACTATACATTTCACAATGTCATCAATGGTTCCACCAGCGGCTTCCAAAATATTCCTGATAAGCGACAGCGTAAGCAGGGTTTCTTCTTTTAGAGTGCCATGATTCTCCTCACCTGTTGCCATATTCCGTGAACCCTGCCCGCTGACAAATAGCCAGTTATGGGTTAGTACTCCCAACGAATAGGTACTTGTACTGACGGCTTTCCCAGGATGTTTGATTTCCAGTTTATTCATAGTTTTGTTGCGAGTTTTTCAGACAATGGCCAGTCTTTGAAGGCATCCAGCTGTTTGAACACGGTCACACCTCGATACGGCTCATCGTCTTCCCAACCGACGCAAGTATCCCGATTGGGTCGCTGTGCCCGTTTGACCCGATCCATCCAGACTTTTTCGGGAAAAAGGTGAAGCATCAGGCTCGTTTCGTATTCGCAGGCATGACTTAGTGGGGGGCTTTCCACGGGCGATTCGCGCGCCAAAACCAAACGTGCCAGCTCCCAGTAAGTTACCAGTGCAATAGTCGGCTGATGGCTTGCGTCGAAACGCTTGCTCACTATGGCCAGTGCTTGTTTTACCGGTGTAATGTTGCCACCATGCCCGTTGAGCAACACAATGCGCTGATGTCCAGACGCAACCAGCGATTGTGCCAAACTGACAATGACTTGGGTGTGTAAGTCGGGCTCTATGCTGAGCGTACCCAAACGACAGATGATGGTGGCTGGATCCATAAGGCAAGGTCGGACAAAGTAACACTGTTTCAGTTAATGCTTTCTCAGCTTCCTCAGCAATCTGAGTCACAATATCCATATCCGTCGATACCGACAGATGGGGACCGTGTTGTTCGATGGCCGCAATAGGGAATAGCACAATCTGTTGCTTACGCAGCTGTCGAATAGTGGGATACGTTAACGCGTAAAAAAGCATAGGTAGCAGTTAAATGATTGAGATTCTATTGTTTTTGGTGACCAACAAGACAAGACCAATAGAGCCATAGAATCTACAGAATCAAACCTCAATCTGGTTCAGTAGCCCGGATTTTGTTTCAGTACGGACGCGCCACCCGATACGCTCAAGTCAATCTGAGCTTGGGGAATAGGGTATATTTCGTTTTTGCCCTTTGTAAATGTAGCACCTTTCATGTACGTGACATTGTAACCCTGAATAGAGGTTTTATACTGTGCATAATTATCCCGTGTGGTAGCCATATAACCTGTACCATTATCCCAGCGACGTAGGTCCAAGAAGCGGTGTCCTTCCATGGCGAGCTCCAGCTTCCGCTCAAAACGAACAGCTTCCCGAGCATAATCCTTTCCATTCGCTACAAACTGACTGGTGTATAACCCTGCTTTATAATTGGCAGCGGACTAACGTTGTTTTGAGAACCTAGCATGCCATAGCTTCCCCGAATTTTCAAATCCTTAAGCCAGGTTGCGTTCTTCATGAACTCTTCACCCTTTACGCGCCAGCCAGCCGACACCGACGGAAACGTGCCGTACCGACGTTGCGATCCAAAGCGGGAAGAACCATCCCGGCGTACGGTCACCCCCAGTAGATACTTTTCGTTGAATGAATAATCCAGCCGACCGAAACAGGCGTGCAAAATCCGAAGAGTTCATCAAGTCAAACACATTACCCTGCAAGGGTTGCTGCGAGCCGTAATAGGCATCGTAGGGAATAGTTGGCTGGCCAAACCTCCTTTTTTTGGTAGTTACGATAATAACCCCGTTTGAGCCGCAGACTCCGTAAATGGCAGCTGCTCCCGCGTCTTTTAGTACCTGAACCGACTCGATATCGGTAGCACTAACATCGTTCAATTCTGCCTGAATACCGTCGATTAACACCAGCGGTTGTGTATTACCAAATGAGCTAATACCCCGAATGAAAATATTACTGGGACTGCCTGGTGCGCCTGAGTGAAGTATAGTTATGCCCGGCACCTGTCCCTTTAGCGCCTGCATTGCCGACCCTGATGGAATTGATTTTAGTGCTTTCATATCCACAATAGATACGGAGCCGGTTATGTCATTCTTCTTTTCAAATGAGTACCCCGTAACAACCACCTCACTGAGTGACGTAATCGAAGGTACTAAAGCAATCGAAAATATGGTTTTTGAACCCACTACAACTTCTTGAGCTAGATAGCCGACGTACGAGACTACAAGGCTTACATCGCTCGGAACAGTAAGTGTAAAGGTTCCATCAGCTCCTGTGAATGTGCCATTTGTTGTGCTTCCTTTCATTAATACATTAGCTCCCGCTATCGGTTATTGATCTTCCAAGCTCGTTACCTTTTCCGAAATCAGGGTCGGAGCATTGGCCCGTACTGTTGCAAACAGGCAGAACAGTATCGTACATACTTTTTCTTTTCTAAGACATAGTAAGTCGTTCATAATCTATTTAAAAAATGAGTTACGGATTTGAGAGTTTTCCATGAGTTGCTTGATCAAAGCCACCCACGATTCTTTCGGAAAGATCAGTCTATCCATTACGTTGAGACTACCAAAACAGACAATAGTATCGGGAAGGCGATTCCATGTTACCGACACATGACGAGCTTCGCTTCGATTTCACATAATCTTGTATGACTAAATCAGTATCACCTTTCCAATTCAAACAAAGAATGTGCATATATATTCTTTTCACGACATAGCCGCAGCTAATTTGGTTAACTGTGAATATGACGAACACTATTACCCATCAATTCTGACTACAAATAAAGCACAATATTGTTACAGTAAAAAAAATGGATTTTTTTTACTGTATAGGGAATGATAAAACGATTTAGAAGATTGTCTTAAAATAGTGCAAATTTTTATTATGAAAAAACGAGTCGTCATCAGTGAACCAGAGCGTTTAGAACGCTTCATGCATTCTTTCAATGAGAATCACAGCGAAGAGCGGTACGCCGCCCTGGTTCAGGGCTCTAGTGATTCATTTGATTTCAAATTCAGACATTACAACTGTGTCCAAACAAACGGGTTTAGCCGAAGGCACCCTGTATGACTGGCAATCAGACTGAACCGGGTCGCCGGAGCGATAAAAAAAAGAGTTAGGCCCAAGACCACCGGGGCCAGGGGGGCGGCCCCAAGCCACGCTTGACTAGGGAACAAAAAAGTGAACCAAAACATATCCTGACTGATGAGTCAGATTTTTGGACTTGTGGCCAAATTCGCACGCTCATTCAAAAGCGATTCAACAATTGTGGTCTTCCCGTCACCTATTCAAAACGTCAGCTGCAGCGATTACTCAGGGCCGTGGGAATGTACTGTTACAAACCTCAACCAAGAAATTATCGTCAAAAGCCCGAACACAAAGAGCAGTTAAGCCAGCGTTTGCAGGCAGTGGCCGACGTATGGGCACGGGGGCAAAGAATTTAGAAAAAATCGCCTCTGAATCAACTCTTGGAAGAAGCCTTTGAAATTGCCTCTGAATCACTTTCCTGTGCTAAAAAATGGATTGATGATTTCTGGAATGTCATCTTTTGGAAAAGTCCTATCTCTTATTCTTGATGGTTATGTCGCAGTCTATGCCCAATTCCAGTAGTCCATGGAAATATAATACTGATTATCAGTAATATGCGAGCGGCGTCATTTGAACGAAATTTCCACTGTCATCAATTTCTGGTTCCTGTAAATCTCCACTGTCGAACGTCCCGTCCAATTGATTTCCTGGTAAATAGCGCTCAGGTCACTGATACTATCCACTTTCTTGTCATTCATCTCTCGAATGACGTCTCCTCTTTTCAGCGGGGATTTAGCCAAAACACTTCCGGCCGATATTTCATCGACGATCACCCCGCGCTTATCCGGTAAGCCGTAGGCCGACCGGTCACCCAGGCCCGAAACGTTTCTGAGTTTTCCGCCAAGCCAAGTGATTTCGTTACTTGCTGAGCTTGAAGAAGCCACGCTGATAACGGGCAACGGGACTGCCGCCGCCTTGGATTTGAGGGAGGGCGACACCACGCCAAACTCATCCATCGGGAAATTCACGAAGCCCAGTCTGAATGCCGGACTACCGGCTTGAAGCCCGTAGTTCCCCTTGGCTGGATCAATGAACAGCGGGTCACCGGCCAAGCTGTGCGAGTCCGTTTTGTTGCTCTGTGCTGCATTGAGGGCTTTCTCGTCAGGGAAGAGATTGAAGTCCACCCCCTTGCCCCACGCTTTGATCTGAATGGGGTAGTAGGGCTTCGTCACGATGTTTCTTCTGAAAATATCCCCACTGTTGGCAAACCACACGTGGGGGTGAAAAGAGTTGTTGACGATGATGTTGTTTTCAACCAGCCTTTGGAAGCCCTCCCTCAGTTTGAGCCCCCCGTTCAGGCAAAGGTTGTTGTAGATGTGGTAATTGCTGCTCCCGTCGTCCAGGTCGATGTCCCAGCCATGGTCGCAGCGGAAGCGGTTATTCCTGATCACCACCGTCTTCTGGGCATCGAGTAAAATGAGCTCCGGGTGTTCGGCGGCCAGCTTGTCCATCGCTTCGCGGTTCGGGTGCCAGTAGCGGTCGCGCCCCCAGGAATTGAAGGAACCGTGGTCTCCGGTCTCCAGCACGGTGTTGAACACATCGTTGAACTCGATCAGGTGCCCGCCCCAAGTCCCCTCACTGACGTTTATTCCCGAGCGCGGCAGGTCGTAGATCGTATTGTGGCTCACGGTGATGTCCATGGCCATCGAGATTTGAACACCCGCGACCTGCTTCTCCACCTGGCCCAGCCCGTGCATCAGGTTGTCGTGTACTTTGCATTCCACCGGGTAGTTGTTGGTCTTGGGGCCAGGCTGCTTGTCCAACTGCCCGTAGGGGACGAACTGGCTGTATTCAAAACTGGGAGATCGCACGGCGGCTGGATCACCGACAAAGCAGACGCCGCTGGCACCGGCATCCTCGATGTGGCAACCCGACACCTCGCTTTTCCGGTTGTAGTTACTGAAGAAGACGGCATTCCCCCCGACTCCGTTGAAATGGCAGTGCCTGATCCGACAGTTTTCGGTGCCCTCCAGAACGACCGCGCCGCCCCGGTAAATCACCCAGTCGCTTCGCAGAAGCGGTTCGCTGGTTTCCATGAATGTCCTCAGGACGTGTGCGAATTCAAACCCTTCCAGGCTGATGTTTCTGACCGGGCTGGCCTCGCTTCCGCGAAATTCAAAGAGACTGTTGAGCTGCGGTGTCAGGATCCGGGCCTTGCTGAGCGCCTGGGCCGAAGCGGCATACACGTAGAGCGCTTTCTGATTTTTGTCGAAATACCATTCACCCGTCGTGTCCAGCTCCTCGAACACATTTTCAATGAAGCGGTATTCGTCATGCATCCCCATCTGGCGGTTGTTCTGAAACCCGCCCTCCATTTCCAGTTGCCCGTCGGCTTGTTTTCCCGTCACCAAATAGTGGTAGCCGCCCCACTCGTGCTTGTGCAGGGCGTGGATGAACGCCCCCGCCGGGTGCTTCCACGACGCAGTCTTTTCCGGGGACAGCACGTCTTTGGAATAGCCGCCGAAGTGGCCTTTCGCCGCATCGTAGTTGGGGTATCTGGCCATTCTCTGCTTTTTGCCGTCAACGAAAAGCTGGTCGAATACAACGTCAGGGGCAACAGTGGCTTTGAAGATGTTCGGTTTGTGGGCTGACCATCGGAGCGAGAGGGGGGTTGCCCCGCTTAGTACCACTTTCTCCCCCATGTAGGGTTTGTACACGACGCTCTCGCCGGCGTTGCGTGAATCTTCCGGCAGGAACACAACGGGTTTTTTGAAGTAGTAAGTGCCCGCTCTCACATGCACCACCACCGGCTCACGTATCGTCCTGATTTTATATTGGGCTGCCTCAATGGTCGCCAGGGGCTTGCTAATCGTCCCAGGGTTGGTGTCTTTCCCGCTTTTCGACACATACAGGTCGAGCGAATAACCGGAGTTTGCGACGAAAAAAAAGAGCAGGCAAAGGATTAGAACAGGCCGTTTTTGGGTCGGATCGGTCACGTCGTGAAATACTTTATTGGGTTCAATAGGTCGATTAAAGCAGTTTTAAAACCACAGGAAGCACCGCGACTGCGGCACTGCCAAGGCAAGAGCAAATGTATCACATTTACGACTTGTTGAAAACGAAGTATTTTTGGGAACCGATTGCCGAGCCAGTCGGCGGCAGGAAGTCCAAGGTCGGCTGCGGGACTGTATCACAACTGCGACAGACATAGCGCGAGTTACTGGCCGAATTGGCGGCACATCACTCAGAGAGTAAATATAGAATATTGTCTTTATCTAGGTGTTTTTTGCCCCCTGAAACGTCTGTAAATTAAATGGGGTTGGGATTGTCTCAGCACCGTAGCCAACCTGCCATGTTCGAATCCCAAATGCCTGATTCGGAAAGTAAAAAGGAGTCCCGGGAAGACCTGAAAAGGATACCTCTTCCGGGTTCTGAGTTTGTTTGCCCATCAAGTCAGATAGGCAAGCCGGAGGATTCGGAAATGTTGCTCAGAAAGAGCTTCGAAGCTGATACCAACCGGGGGATTGAGCTCCTTTTCCACTGGTAATATCGGCCGCTATGGGCCTAGAACCATGTTCGTGCCTGATACCTACTATTTTTTCCCTATCCCCCAGGGAGAGATTGAAAAGAACCCGAAACTGGAACAGAACAAAGCCTGGGGAGGAAATTTTGATCCCACGCTTAACTGATCATCTGGATCATTCCCTATCTTGGCCGCATGTCTGGCTGGCCGTATCAATTCTAGCTGTAATCCAACCCGCAGACAGCGCACCAGCGCTGTATGCTTTCATAACCATCCCCGCCAAATGCCTTTCTTCATGAGTCAAGTTTTAAGTTTTTTCTCCAAGTTGCTACTGGTCGGCACGCTGCTCGCAGTTTCCTCTTTGACGTGGGCTTGGTCAGCGCTACCGCCGGATCCTCCCGCTTTCACCACCCCCCACCTGACTGTCCGGATCAACGGCTTGGGCAGGATCGTGAGTATGCAGGGGCGGGCGACTGGGGCCGAGTACCTGCCAAAGGGGCAGGACGCTCCGCTTTTGTGTCTGTACGACGGAAAAAACTACCTCAAGCCCGCCGCGCTTGCTTTCAACGCGAAAAGCAAAACCGCGACCCTGACCTATCCCAACGGTTCGGTGGCCCAAATCAGTCTGGAAGCCAAAGGCGACTACCTGAAAATGAAATTGCTCTCCGTGCAGCCTAGGAAAGGCGTCGAGGCGGCGGTGTGGGGCCCCTTTCCCACCACCATCAGCAAACTCATCGGTGAAACCGTCGGGGTGGTGAGGGATGACCAGTTCGCGATCGGCGTGCAGAGTCTCAATATCGTCACCATTGAGGGCTTGCCCGAAGATGGCGACAACGCGGGCGGCGGCTCGTTCTATGACCCGCTCCCCGGACAGAAGCTGCCCGAAGCGCTGGCCGACCGCGTCGGCAAGCGGGTGCAAACGGATGTGAACACGGACGGGGATATGCCCGCCTACGTCAGAATGTACCGCGGTTCGGCAGCCGTCAAAAAACCCTACGGCAGTGAACTTCGTCTCTTCGCGCGGGACCGGAGGCTGCCGCGCACGATCGACATCGGCAGTCAAATGAAATCAGTCCAGCCGATGGATTCCGATTTTGCGGGTTCCGCCATCGCACTATTCGGCTGTCCCAGCGCCAGTGCCCTCGACGTCATCGAGAAAATAGAGCTGGGGGAAGGGCTTCCCCACCCCATGCTCGACGGCGTTTGGGTGAAGCGGTCCCGCCGAACCTCCGATGCGTACATGCTCTACGAGGGCAAAGATCTGAATAGCTGCCTGACGTATGCCAAGGCACTTGATTTCAAATTGGTGCACATTGGCGACGTTTTCAAAACTTGGGGGCATTTCGGCCTGAACTCGGCGCGGTTCGGCGGAGCCGCCGAGATCAAGAAATTCACCAATTTGGCTCGCCAAAGCGGAATTTCGGTCGGCATCCACACGCTCACCACCTTCACCCAGGTGACCGACCCCTACGTGTCGCCCGTTCCCAGCGATAGTTTGGAGAAGCTGGGCAGCACCGTTATAACCCGTGAAGTGGGCGAAAGCGATGACGTCATCCCCATTCAAGATCCTTTTTATTTCAAAAACCCCACCGGAACGCGGACAGTCAAAATCGGCAAGGAGCTCATTTCCTACCGGAACGTCAGCACGGGCGAACCCTGGCGACTGGAGGGCTGCGTTCGCGGACAGTTCGGCACCGCCAAATCCGGCCACCCGGCTGGCGCGGCGGCGGATAAGCTGGTGAACAACGGCTACGGGGGCTTCTTGCCGGACATCCACTTGCAAGACCAGTACGCCCGGCGGCTGGCTCAGGTTTGCAACGAAACCGGGATCGACCTCATGGATTTCGACGGTTTTGAAGCGCTGGACGCGACGGGACACGGGGCCTTCGCCGAAAACAAATTCATCGACCTGTGGTATGAGAACCTAGACCGTTACCGCATGACCTGCGGCTCCAACACCTCCCACTATTACTGGCACATTTACGCCTTCATGAACTGGGGCGAACCCTGGTACAGCGCCCTGCGCACCAGCCAGGTCAACTACCGGATCGAGAACCAGCGCTACTTCGAGCGCAACCTCATGCCGGGCATGTTGGGTTGGTTCAAACTGGAAACGGAATACCGGCCCGAGGAAATCGAGTGGATTCAGGCCCGGAGTGCCGGGTTCGATGCGGGCTACCTGCTGCGGGTGGACGAGTCCATTGAGCAGAGTGGCTTCAAGGAAACGCTGTTTACGGCTATCCGTGAATGGCAGCAGGCCCGTAAGTCGGGAGCGTTCTCCCCGGAGCAGCGGGAGAAGTTCAAGGATCCCAAACAGGAGTTTCACTTGGAAATAATTTCGGACGGTCAGTGGGATCTGACACCGGTTCAATTGCAGGGCAATTTTGAACACCGGTACCGCCAGGTGCAGACGGGCGAACCCATCAAAAGCCGTTTTGTGGTGAATAACGAACATCCGGCGCAACCCCTGCAATTCTACCTGACCAGCCAGGCCGTGGAGGGGAACAAGACCTCGTCGGCGGCTAACGTGACCCTGACCATCAATGGCTACCAAAGCATCGAACTGGGAGAAAGCCTGAAAGCGGGGGATAAAGTTTATTGTGACGGAAAGAGCGTTTTCCTCTGCGATGCCACTTGGAACAAAGTCAGGGAAATCAAGGTCGGAAAGATTCCGGAGTGGACAAAAGGAGAAAACGAAATCGTGGTACAAAGCGATTTTTCGGATAATCAGGCACCGATACTGAAGCTGGAATTCAAGACCCTCGGTTCCCCGGAGCGCGTCGGTGCGGGGAAATAATGAACACTTCGGCCTAGCTTTACTTCGTCCAGCCTCATACCATGAGAACTTTCTTTTTCTGCTTTTTCATCTTTACCGCCATCTTAGCTTCCGGGCAGGAAATAACGGTTGGGAACGACAAAATCCGACGTACGCTGGCCTTTGACGGCGGGGTGTGGCGAACCGTCCGATTTTCGGCAGGGAGCTCCCGAACTACGCTGGAGCTAAAAAGTGAG
>Ga0335395_10001454_pt1 | contig 14936 bp, 11 predicted proteins | sample MAT02_FD_205744 | JGI IMG/M metagenome (GOLD analysis project Ga0335395, IMG submission 205744) | Freshwater microbial communities from Lake Fryxell liftoff mats and glacier meltwater in Antarctica - MAT-02 (spades assembly) (version 2) ...
AAAAAGCATTAGTACTCGATCCTCTATTCTTTTAGGATTAAATTTTAAAATGCTTAACTCAACTATGATGACCGGGACCAAGGTGGATAGTACAGCGTTTTTTATCAGCAATAATTTTTCATCCCGCGAATTTTTTTATCGAAATGGAAGCCAGCAAAAATTTAAAAATCATTTTTACTTTATTGAATTGCCGGTATCCATAAAACTACAGTTGAATCAGCAAAAGAAAGCACCAGTTTATCTTACCACAGGAATTAATCTTGCCAGGCTCATCAGCTCCAATGCATTACAATTTGATGTAACCAGTGGTAACTATTATCGGGACAATGCGATGTTGAATAAAACGCAGTTGAGTGGGTCACTGGGTGTATTGTTTTCATTGAATGCAAATGCTAAAAATCCGTTAGTAGTCGGCCCCGAAATACAATATAGTTTTAGCAAGATGGCAGACGCTGGTCTTTATAAAAACCGGCGCTATAGTTTTATTGGACTAACGCTACAGAAAACGATCGGTAAAAAATAATGTCTGGTTGTGATGCAACCCCCTTAGAACAACGCTTGTCAATTTGATGGTTCATTCACTTAAAAAATTTATCAGTATGAAAAAGTTATCCGGCTTTGCGTTAACGCTGTTCATTGCAATTAGTTTCAATAGTTGTGTGAAGGATACCTGCGGGCATACCTACTCATACACCTGGTTTGAACCGCTTTATAAAACCACTGAAGAAGTGAGGGCCAACATAAAAAATAATCCGGCAAGGGATGTAAAGACACCCGGAAAATTATTTATTATTGGAAATTATATCTTTTTAAATGAAATCAATAAGGGCGTACATATCATCAATAACAGCAATCCTGCGGCCCCCGTTAATATTGGGTTTATAGATATACCGGGCAATATCGACATCGCAGTAAAAGGAAATATAATGTACGCTGATTTATACACCGACCTGGTTGCATTGGATATCAGTGATCCATTAAATGTAGTGAAGACTAAAATTGTAAACAATGTATTTCCGCATCGTTACTACGGCTTTAATGCAGACAGCTCCAGAATAATTTATGATTGGGTAAAGCATGATACCACTTTAACGGAGGATTGCTCTCCAAATGAATGGATTGAATTTGCACAAAATCGCGGCGTATTTATGTTGTCATCAGAAGCAGGCGCCTATAAAAGTTTTGCCGGCGGATCGCCCACAGGTATTGCGGGTTCTATGGCAAGGTTTGCTTTGATGAATAACTACCTCTACACAGTAGGTGAATCGCTATTAAAAGTGGTTGATATTGCAACCGCTACAAATCCGGTGGTGACTAATACGGTCAATTTAGGCTGGGGTATCGAAACCATTTATCCCTTTAAAGGAAATTTATTCATTGGTTCAAATACCGGTATGTATATTTTCAATACGACAAATCCTGCAGCGCCGGTCCAGCTCAGCACTTTCTCACACGCAAGAGTATGCGATCCCGTGATTGCAGATGATAAATATGCCTACGTCACGCTCCGAAATGGTACCCAATGCCAGGGCTTTATCAATGAATTGAACATTTTAGATATTGCAAACCTGGCTGCACCTGTTTTGATAAAAAAGTTTGACATGACCAACCCACACGGACTTTCAAAAGATGGTAACCTGCTGTTTATTTGTGATGGCAGGGATGGGTTAAAAATATATGATGCTTCCGTAGTAACGAATCTGCAGTTGAAAAAGCAAATTAGCAATTTTGAAACCTATGATGTAATTGCATACAATGGCGTTGCCATCGTAGTTGCAAAAGATGGCTTGTACCAGTTTAGCTACAGTGATGTCAATAATATTAAACAGCTTAGCAAAATTTCAATCATTCAATAATCAGCTCCTATGAAAAAATATTTGCTATCTGTTGCTATGCTCGTTGGGTATTTTTTTTCTACCGAAGGGCAAACAAGAAAGAAAGCGGTCAATCAGAATAAGTTTACTTCCATGCTGCAGTTGGGTATATTGGAAGGCCAGTCTGACAAGAGCTTTGCGCAATTTCAATTGGTGAATGGGATACAAAGAAATGCCTGGTTTTACGGCCTTGGTTTGGGGATCGATTACTATGCATCCAAACGAAGTGTGCCAGTTTTTATTGATATCAGAAGGGATTTGAAGAAAGGAAGAAGAACCCCATTTGTGTATGCTGATGGCGGCTATAATTTTAGCTGGTTAAGGGATAAGGATAAAATAAATTTCTGGGGCGGTGACTATAAACAGGAAGGCGGAATGTACTATGAGGCTGGACTTGGATATAAATTTATTTTAAAAAACAAAATGTCAATAGGCTTTAGTGGTGGATATTCCTTCAAGCAACAAAAGGAAAAAGGAACTAGATTTGTATTCAATGATTTCCCTCAGTTTCCCCGACCTTCCTCTAACGCTCAGCCTGATATTTATGATTACAAATTCAGACGGCTCTGTTTTAAATTGAATTGTTCGTTTTATTAAATGTGAGGTTTCTTTTTATGCCGGCAAACTTACTGCGCTTAAGCGGTGAGTTTTTGAAAATCAGTTTAAAATTTTCTTCTGTTAACTCATCCCAATCATTGGTTGTAAAATTTAGTATGGCTGGTAATGGAGTGAAATTTATTTCGTTGGTTGGCTTTGAAAATCGGTTCCATGGGCAAACATCCTGGCAAACATCACAACCAAACATCCAGTTATCAAACATGCCTTTCATTTCGGTTGGTATCAATGCATCTTTTAATTCAATGGTGAAGTAAGAAATACATTTGCTGCCATCTATTACCTTATCAGGCAGTATTGCATCAGTCGGACAATGATCGATACATTTTGTGCAACTGCCACAATAGTCCTTCGTATAAGGGTTGTCAGTTTCCAGTTCGAGATCCAAAATCAATGTCGCAATAAAAAAGAAACTACCACTTTGTTTATTGATCAGGTTGCCATTTTTTCCAATCCAACCAAGGCCAGTCCGTTGTGCCCAGCTACGCTCCAGCACGGGCGCACTATCCACAAATCCACGACCATCTACTTCACCAATGGTCGATTTAATTTCCGCTAAAAATGTTTTCAACTTTTCTCTGATCACCTCATGATAATCTTTACCATAAGCATATTTGGCAATTTTTGGAACATCCTCATTTTGCTGTTGTTCAGGATAATAGTTTAGCAGCAACGTGATAACAGATTTAGCGCCGGGTACCAGTTTAGAAGGATCGATCCGCATGTCAAAATGATTTTCCATGTATTGCATGCTGCCGTGCATCCCTTTGTTCAGCCATCTTTCCAGTCGCCTTGCATCTTCGTTGAGTACTTCCGCTTTTGCTATGCCGCAATGATCAAATCCCAACTGTTGAGCAATTTGTTTGATCTTTTGAGAATAGCGGCCTGTGTTAAAATTCAATTGTATTATTTTTATTTTGTGTTAAAATAATGAATACCTTTCCATTTAAAATTTCTATCCTAATCAATATTGTCTTTATGGCTACCCTAAAAAAAATCTGCGTATTGATTGCAACAGTACTGCTTTCAAACTACCTTCCTGCACAGGACAAGTTAAATATTAAATTCGGGAAAGTAAAACCCGAAGATTTTGATGTAAAGTCTGCACTCATCGATTCCAGCACGAATGCTGTTGTGGTGGCAGAAGTAGGCAATTCAAATTTTATCGCCAATACAACACAGCTCACTTTTTCGCTGGTTTTTAAAGTTAAAAAGCGCATCAAAATCCTGCAAAAAAACGGGTTTGATGCAGCTACCATTAGCATACCGTTGTATGTGTACAATAATAAATCAGAATCTCTGGAAGACCTAGATGCATCCACGTACAATCTTGAAGGCGGGAAAGTGGTAGAGACGAAAGTTGGCAGATCCAACGTGTTTACTGAAAAGTATAGCAAGAATGTAGTTTTAAAGAAATTTACGTTTCCTGCATTGAAAGAAGGAAGTATTATTGAGTATTCCTATGAAGTGAAATCTGATTTTTATTTTAACCTGCAGTCATGGACTTTTCAAGGCCCTTACCCGGTATTGTGGAGCCAGTATGAAGCTGCAATACCTGAATTTTATAAGTATGTCACCTTGTCACAAGGGTATCATTCTTTTTTTATGAATAAAGTAAATTCTTCCCAAATCAGGTACTCCTTTACAGAACACGCAGAAAGAGGACCGAGATCACTTAGTACTGTAGGTTCTGGTATCAACAATTTTAATATCGATGGCCAAATAGATTATCATACCTGGGTAATGAAGGATGTGCCAGCATTAAAAGAGGAACCTTTTACCACTACCATCAATAATTCGATTTCGAAAATTGAGTTTCAGTTAAACCAGGTGGTTTTCCCTAACTCCATCCCCAGAAATTATTTAGACACATGGGAAAAGGTAGCCACTGATTTGATGGCAGATGAAGATTTTGGAGCTCACATAACTCGGCCCAATAACTGGCTGGATAGCGATGTAGAAGCCATTGTTAAAAATGCCGCTAATCAAATGGAAAAGGGTGAAAAAATTTATGCTTACGTCAGGGATCATTTTACGTGGAACGATAATAATGGAATGTATGTCTCAAAGGGTTTGAAAGATGTATTTAAAAATAAAAGTGGTTCTGCGGCTGATATCAATATGCTGCTGATCGCCATGTTAAGAACGCAGAAAATAGAAGCGAACCCGGTTATACTCAGCACAAGAAATCATGGCTTTACGCATGAGTTTTATCCGCTGCTCAATCGCTATAATTATGTGATTGCAAAAATAGTCATTGATAATAAAGAAATATTACTGGATGCGTCTGCTTCACAACTTGATTTTGGAAAGCTGCCTGCAAAAGTTTATAACGGACAGGCACGAGAAATCAAAAATAATATTGCATCTCCGGTTTACCTCGTGGCAGATTCTCTTAAGGAAGCCGCTTCCACGATGGTTTATATTTCCAACATGGAAAATGGAGCTGTTGAAGGAACTTTTACCCATAATTATGGTTTATATGAATCGCAGCGGCTTAGAAATAAACTCACAAAATCAATATCCGACGAATTTAAAAAATCCTTGCAACAAGATTATCCCGAGGAGATTTTAATTGATAATGTGCATTACGATTCTTTGAAATTATTAAAAGAACCGGTTGCATTGAAGTATGATTTAATATTGAAATCATTCAAAGACGAGGATATTGTTTATTTCAATCCTTTGTTGGCTGAAGGGCTTAAAAGCAATCCCTTTAAGGCAGCTCAAAGATTTTATCCGGTAGAAATGCCTTACACCTTTGATGATTTCTATTCATTTACGATGGAAATACCAAAGGGCTACAAAATAGATGAAATTCCAAAATCTGTGAGATTGAACTTTAATGAAGATGAGGGGATGTTCGAATATTTAATTTCGGCAGACAATCAATATATCCAAATGAAGGTGAGACTTGTTATGAAGAGAGCTACTTATGTAAACGAAGATTATCAATACCTCCGTGATTTCTACACCTATATTGTAAACAAGGAAGCAGAGCAAATCGTGTTTAAAAAAATAAAGTAATGGCAAAAATCCCTTTGTTGTTGGTAGCCATTTTAATAGCAGGCTTCACAAAATCGCAGGAGTACAATGTGCTGCTGATACCCGATTCGCTACATAAAAGCGCCAGCGTTGTTAAGCGAACTGAAGAATATATTTTAACGATTAAATCGCCTGCTAAATTTACCGTATATGAAAAGCATGCGTACACAATCTTAAATTCCACTTCCAATTATTATGCGAAATATGTAAGCGGCTACAGCAAATTCAACAGTATTAATTCCATTTCGGGAAGGATGTTCAATAGCATGGGCAAACAGATAAAGCATACCAAAAAAAGTGAGTGGACTGATAACAGTGCTTACGATGGGTTTAGCTTATTGTCGGATGCCAGGTATAAAGAGAACGAGTTTTACTCTGCTGAATACCCATTTACGGTTGAATACGAGGAGGAAGATGAACACAATGGCACGCAAGGTTTTCCGGTTTGGATGCCTCAAAGCAATCCTTTCATGTCGGTTCAAAATAGTAAATTCACCATTATAGCACCAGCGGATTATGTTGTTCGATTTAAGCAAATGAATTTTAAAGATGCTCCGGTTATTAGTCAAAAAGGAAACACCAAAACATATACCTGGGAAATAAAAAATATTAAAGCAAAAAAATACGAGACAGGTGCGCCCCCAATATCGGAGATTGTACCCATGGTGTTTTTTGCGCCGTCTAAATTTGAAGTACAGGGTTTTAGCGGTGATATGTCATCCTGGTTGGCGTATGGTAAATTTATGTACCAGCTCATCAAAGGCCGGGATGTTTTGCCGGACGCCATCAAAATGAAAGTACATGAACTAACGGACCACATTAAAGGCGACAAGGAAAAAATATTTGTACTGTATGATTTTATGCAGAAAAATACCCGGTATATCAGCATCCAGCTTGGTATTGGTGGCTGGCAGCCTTTTGAAGCAAGCTATGTGGCAGAAAATAAATACGGCGACTGTAAAGCATTATCAAATTATATGATTGCTTTACTAAAGGAAGCAGGTATTACTGGTAAGTATGTTGAAATATATGGAGGTAAAACACCCCCGCCGTTTATTGAAGATTTTACATTTTCTCAATCCAATCATGTCATTTCCTGTGTGCCTTTAAATAAAGATACCATCTGGCTGGAATGTACCTCTCAAACCGGCGCACCAGGCTATATGGGAAGTTTTACCGGTAACCGGAAGGCGATTCTGATTGATGAAACAGGAGGCCATATTGTGCAAACACCTGTTTATAAAGTGGGCGATAATATCCAGGTAAGGTTGGTAAAAGCGGTGGCTGATGATCAGGGAAATCTACGTGCCGAAATTAATAATACCTACACTGGTCTTCAGCAGGATTTCCCACATTCCTTAATGCACGAAGCATCTAAAGAAGAACGGGAGCAATACCTGAATAAGATGTTTAATTTACCGACTTACCAGGTTATGAAAAGTAATTATACAGAACACAAAGACATTGTACCCTCGCTAGATGAATACCTGCAGATTGTATTAAACGGCTATGTTACAATTACCGGGAAACGTTTATTTGTTGCGCCCAATTTGTTTGGTGGTGGTATAGAGAAATTATTGCCAGATACAGCCCGTCAATACGATTATGTAGTAAAGGATCCCTACCGGGACATCGATTCTGTTGAAATAAAAATACCTGCCGGATATAAAACAGAAAGTGTTCCAAAAGACATTTCGGTTCAGAACAAATTTGGGAAGTACACCTCCACCATAAAAATACTGGATGATAAAATTGTTTACTTCCGGCAAATGGAACAATATAGCGGTCGCTTTGCGGCAAAGGATTACAACGACCTGGTGCTGTTTTATCAGCAAATTTCAAAGGCAGATAGATCAAGAGTAGTGCTGGTTAAAAGTGACTAGTGTTAAGCCAAAGATGACTCAAAGTGATTACACGAATTTTAGGCACTTATTACACGAATTAAGAATTAACTACTGTATCAATGGGGGTTTTATAATTCGTATCGTAAAATAAATAGTACGCCAATTTAAAGTTGATATAGCACTGGTTTTCCCGGGAAGCTATTTCATTCGGTGTCTTCCAAATGCAGCTTGTGAAAAAAACGATGGGCAATTGGAGCAATTAAAATACGAATGGTACTTATAAAAGTAACGCCGCTGAATAAAGCATACAAAGAAGCAAATACTTTGGCCTCATTGGATAGCGCAATTTTCACATCAATCACCGGTCCCATTCCACTTAAAATAATGGACGCATTTAATAAGCTATCATACCAGTCAAATTCCGGGATGGTTAGTTTATAACCCATGATTCCAATTACAAGGCATACCGTCATAATACTTGAACCAAAAATAGCATTGTACCGAAGCCTATTGTAAAAGACTTTTTTGGGGGCCATTTTATTTAAATGCTTTGTCGTCATAAAAACTTGACTTAATATTATGTAAAGTTTTTAGTTATTTATATGAATACCTAAATCAGGAATAATGCGTTGAACAATTTTTTATTTTTTGCCGAACTGAGATTCTGTTTAAATGTTTTTATTTATGCCACGAATGCACAAACAATCACAAATTTTTTTATAAAAAGGGTTTCTATTCGTGTGAATCAGTGCAATGAGTGGACATTAAAAATCGTACATGGCAAACTGTGGAACCATTTTTAAAAAGCTTCTTAGTTTTATTTTTTTTCACGAACTGAATTCCTTTAATAAACTCAACTCCTCCTGTTTTTTATCAATTACACGTTCCGGTAATTTGTTTGTCAATAGCTTTTTTTAATGCCAGGTGAATATCCTTTTGTTCTTCTCCCAAATCTCGTTTAATAAAAACTATGCATGCATAATTTCTGCATTTATCAATGTAGGGCCAGGTGCCAGATAATCCCGGGCTTGAGATTACAATACTGTTGCCCTTACTGTCCGTTTCCTCTATCCATTCTCCCAATCCATACTCAAAGCCCTCTGTAATTTTTGGACTATATTTTCTTGAAATATTTTTGATTTGGTTAGCTTGCATCTGGGTAATCGTTGCTTCACTCAAAATTCGTTTACCCATAAAAATGCCTTTTTCTAAAATCATCGAAAGGAAGTTTATGTAGTCTCCTGCTGTTGATACAGCCCCTCCTGAAGGGTTTACCGAATTGTCATAATTCTCGGGAGTAAAACTACTGTGTCTCATATTTAATGGAGTAAAAATCCGTTGTTTCATCAATGCATCAAACTTTTTCCTTGCCACAACTTCCAGCACACGACCGGCAATATTTAAACCGATACTTCCATAAAAGAAACTGGTGCCGGGGTTGCTCGCTATTTCTTTTTTGGCAAATGCGTTTACTTCTTCCTCAAGAGATTCAAACTTGCGACGCTCTAATAATTTAGTAATTCCTTTCTGGTTATCTGAAATTCCCGTTTGATGCGATAGGCATTGCCGGATGGTAATGTAAGATTTCCCATAAGTTTCAAAAATGGGTAAATAAGTACTCACTTTATCATCCAGTGAAATTTTTCCCTCCTCTACAAAAGTCATCACCAATGCAGCCGTAAGCCACTTGCTGCAACTGGCAATGGGGGCTTTGGTTTTGATGTTGAATTCACCAATCGTTTTCTGGTAAATTAATTTTCCGTCTTTATAAATCAGTGTCACCAGGCTATTACCCAGTGCCTTTTGGTTGTCGGTGAGTACCTTATCAACCTCCGCAAAATTGTATTGACTTTTACCAACAAGACAGAGTAGCACAAAACTTAATACCAGTGTGAATTTACGGCAGCAAGCATTGATTTTATATGACATAATTTCCTGCATTTTATTTTGGATAAAAATTTGATCCTTTAAAGAAAAATTAAAGTTATCTGAAATTTGTTATTCAAAAAACCTTCATTCATTAAAGTGAGGAAAAATGCACTTTAGTTTTAACAATTATAATTCAAAAATCTTCCGAATATGAATTTAAATAATTTCACCATCAAGGCACAGGAAGCCATTACGCAGGCCCAACAGGAAGCATTTAATCATCAAAATCCTAATATTGAAACGGAACATTTATTAAAGGCATTGCTGAGTAATGAAGATTCACCCATTGAATTTTTATTAAAGAAAAACAATGTGAATGTTTCTTTTGTGGAAAGTAAAGTTGATGAAAGCATTAAAAAATTACCCAAAGTAAAAAGTGGTGAACCTGCACAAGCGGTAAGTCGCGACATGAACAGTGTGATATTGCGTGCAACCGGCGCATTGAAAACTTTTGGCGATGAATTTGTAAGTGTAGAGTATTTAGTACTGGCCATTTTGCAGGGCAGTGATAACAGTGCTAAATTATTAAAAGATGCAGGATTGACAGATAAAGGTATGATTGCGGCCATTAAGGATTTGCGAAAGGGATCTACAATTTCCTCTCAAACACAGGAAACACAGTTCAATGCATTGAACAAGTATGCAAAGAATTTGATTGAGATGGCAAGGAACGGCAAACTGGATCCGGTGATTGGACGGGATGAAGAAATTCGCAGAACGCTGCACATTTTATCAAGAAGAAGTAAGAACAATCCAATTTTAGTAGGTGAGCCCGGTGTTGGTAAAACGGCCATTGCAGAAGGATTGGCCATGCGTATTGTAAACGGCGATGTGCCCGACAACTTGAAATCAAAGATTATTTTTGCACTGGATATGGGTCAATTGATAGCGGGTGCCAAATACAAAGGCGAGTTTGAGGAAAGATTGAAATCAGTGGTGAAAGAAGTGGCTGATAGTGATGGTGAAATCATTCTGTTTATTGATGAAATACACACATTGGTGGGCGCTGGCGGCGGCGATGGAGCAATGGATGCGGCCAATATTTTAAAACCAGCGTTGGCCCGGGGCGAATTAAGAGCCATCGGTGCAACCACCTTAAGCGAATACCAGAAATTTTTTGAAAAAGATAAGGCACTCGAACGACGTTTTCAAAAAGTAATGATTGATGAGCCAAGTGTGGAAGACGCTGTATCCATTTTACGTGGATTAAAGGATAGGTACGAAACCTATCACCATGTGCGGATTAAAGATGAAGCCATTATTGCAGCGGTAGAATTATCTCACCGGTATATTACAGATCGTTTTTTACCCGACAAAGCAATTGACCTAATTGACGAAAGTGCAGCCAAACTTCGTTTAGAAATGAACTCGATGCCCGAAGAGTTGGATAAGCTGGAAAGACAAATTCGCCAATTGGAGATTGAAAGAGAAGCCATCAAACGGGAAAATGATGAAGCAAAACTAAAAGAATTAAATACTGAAATATCCAATCTTTCTGTTCAAAGAGACACATTTAAGGCCAAATGGCAACAGGAAAAGGAAGTGGTAGAAAAAATACAGAATGCCAAGGCCGAAATTGAGAATTTGAAAGCGGCTGCTGAAAAAGCAGAACGTGAGGGAGATTATGGAAGAGTAGCGGAAATAAGGTACGGAAAAGTGCAGGAACAGGAAAAGATTATTGAAGAGCAAACCAAATTACTGGATGATATCAGTGAGAAACGTTTATTAAAAGAAGAGGTAGATGCTGAAGATATTGCGGCCAATGTAGCTAAAGCTACCGGTATACCGGTGATGAAGATGCTACAAAGTGAAAGGGAGAAATTACTGCAATTAGAAGACGAATTACACAAAAGAGTTGTTGGTCAGGATGAAGCCATTGAGGCGGTGAGTGATGCAATCCGCAGAAGCAGGGCCGGTTTACAGGATCCCAAAAAACCAATTGGTTCATTTATCTTTTTAGGTACTACTGGGGTGGGTAAAACAGAGCTTGCCAAAGCATTGGCGGAATATCTATTTGATGATGATAGCATGATGACCAGGATTGACATGAGTGAATACCAGGAAAAGCATTCCGTGAGCAGGTTGATAGGAGCGCCCCCGGGATATGTTGGATATGATGAAGGAGGACAATTGACCGAGGCAGTCAGGCGTAAACCGTATAGCGTGGTATTACTGGACGAAATTGAGAAAGCTCATCCCGACGTATTCAATATTCTTTTGCAGGTGCTGGATGATGGCAGGTTGACTGATAATAAGGGCAGGGTAGTCAATTTTAAAAATACCATTGTAATCATGACCAGTAACATGGGAAGTCATATTATTCAGGAAAATTTTGAAAACGTAACGGATAAGAATAAGGATGAGATCGTTGAAAGCACAAAAGCGGAAGTAATGGTGTTGCTGCGCCAGACCATTCGCCCCGAGTTTTTAAACAGGATTGATGAAGTGATCATGTTCCAGCCCCTGATGAAGAAGGAAATAAAAGGTATCATTGATATCCAGTTGCAGGGTTTAAAGCAATTGGTGGCGCAAAGCGGTATTCAACTACAGTTTAGTGAATATGTGCTGGATTTCTTATCTGAAAACGGATATGATCCGCAAATGGGTGCCCGGCCTCTAAAAAGACTGATTCAAAAGGAAATTGTTAACCAGCTTAGTAAGCGAATTCTGGCAGGGGATATTGATAAATCAATTCCGGTTTTGGTGGATGTGTTTGACGGTAATGTGGTTTTTAGAAATGAGGTGCCGAGCGGTAAAAAGCTCGAAAAATCCAATGGCTAACCGTTAATAGAAACATAAATAGAGATGGCACCAAAAATTTAGTAAGTTGATTATCAAAGATGTGGATAAGCTGTGAAGGAAATAATATATATGAGCTATGGATAAAACACTAAAAAAAGGTATCTTTCGCACTTTCAGAACTTTTTTGACAAGCAGGTGCGTATTGATTTTTATTTACAACTAATGCGAGCACAAATTGTTAAGAATAAGGAGTTCGGCAATAATGCTTTACTTCATGCACACACTTTAAAATAAATATAATTATGGCATTTAAAAAAGAGGTTGTTGAGATTATTGAACCAAGAGACGTTTTTGTAGGTAATATCGATGCACCGGTTACATTAGAAGAATTTGGAGAATATGAAAGCGAAGTTTGCGCAAAAGCAAATGAAGTAGTTAAACAAATATTGGAAGAATATGACGGAAAAGTAAGATTTAATTTTCGTCACTTCCCAATGACAAACATTCACCAGCGCAGTTTAAAAGCAGGTGAGGCAGCAGTAGCTACCGCTCAGGATGGTAAGTTCTGGGAAATGCACAACATTTTATTTGCCAATCGTCGTAATCTAGGTACTACCAGTTTGAAATTACATAGCAGGGAAGCGGGTGTACAAAACAAGCGTTTTCTGGATGAGCTGGTAAATGCAACTTATGGCTGGCAGGTACAGGGCGATATGAGGGAAGGAATCAATCGTGGAGTTAAGGATGTACCTACTTTTTTTGTAAATGGCGAACGTTTCAACGGAAATGTAACCTATGAGGAATTAAGCAAGGCAATTGAATCTGCTTTGAAAAAAGTAAAGAAAAAAGTACCTGCGAAAGTAAGAGCATAAAAAAAAGCCCCAACCATAAGTTGGGGCTTTTTTATGAATATCAGCGGGGTGCATTTTAAATTGTCGCGGCCCAAAGTAGCTGGTGAATACACCAACCACGGCCTAACCACGGCCCAGCCTCGGTCAGTGTCCCACCTACCGAAATCAGGAGCGACAATTTGAAATGCACCCCAAGAGTGAGAATAAATGGTTACTGCATTTTTTTTATACCAACTACAAGGTGTTCCAGGTTTTGTTCTTTAAAATAGCTTTTCGTAATGTTTCCCGCTTTAGCAAGCAGCAGATCTAGTTTGGGCTGACTGGTTCCGAGGAGCTGGTATGTTTTTTTAAATGCAGCCTCGTCGGTGGTGGAAGGAATGGCTTGCTGCAAAGCTTCTTTTACGGCAATTACGTGTAAGCCGATATCTTTTAAATTACCCAGTTCTGCAATCATCCAACTCAAGGCAAAAAAGTATTGCTGATCCAGAATAAGTGTTTGCTGAGCCATGCCTTGTTCCGGCATTTTGGTAAAAGGAGAAGATGTAATTTCTTTGGTGCAATATTTTGCCAGATGCTTTGGAGCGACTTTGCATTTACCTAACTGAATGGCCCCGCGAAATGCTTGTGAGTAAATGCTTAGCCAACGAAGCTTTCGGCGCAATTCATGTACATCGTCTTCCATATTGTCAAACTGGAAATTGGTACTTTCCGTAAACTCAACGATTTCGTAGATCGATTCGCCATAGAATTCAAATATTGCTTTTATCTCCTCTTCCTCATTCAGCCAATCCGCTTCACCCAGCTTTTTTTTAATTTTTATTATGCGGCTTTTATCGGGCAGCAACCAATCATTTTCAGTTAATATTTCATTGAGACTTTGAATTTTTTCCCTGCTTTGTGCTTGCAGGTAATTAATTACCTCAACCGGTATTTTTTTATTTTTGACCAAATCTTTGGCAACCATATCATAATAATCAATCGCCCCAATGGTATCTTCCAATAATTTAAAATGCGCTTTTATCTTGCTGAATTTTTTTCCGTTGTGAAATTCGGCATACATTTTTGCCAATGCTTCCAACATAAACAGGGGAGTACGGGCGTTGTTGCGGTACAGCCACAGTGCAGGATTTTTTTGTTTCGAAGCCGTAGTTAAAATCGGTTGTAGTTGATTTAGAAAGTATTCAAATCTGGCAAGTCCGGGTTTCATATAGCCTTATTTAGTTAATGATAGAATGAGTGAATGAGTTATGAAAGATGAGTGATAGGGATGAGTGATGAGTAATGCATGAGCAATGAGTGAAACTTCCGGTATTTTTTTGCGTCCTTATTTATTCATAATTCACCATTCACATTTCACCATTCACAATTGACCATTCACAATTCACCATCCACCGCCTTATTGTTCAAAAAAAGCTACCGTGCCGCCTACCCAGGTTTTATCTTTATTGTACCGGGTGCCAATCATCTTTCCTTTGCTCAATCTTGATAAATTATGTACTGCTTTTGGTCTTGCCCAGCCCTCCTTCCAAAAATAGAATAATCGGATTTCTGCCTTGGCCGGTTCATCCGGTGTTTCAATTACATCTGCATATTTTACTTTTCGTTGCAAAATCCAGTTTTGTGGATCTTTCACATTGTCTATATCTGCCTGTGTTACATCAATCACTACACCCATGCCTGCAAAGGAGAACAGCGGTTTCAATACATAATTATGCAAATCTGCTGGTATCTCTTTTATTTCATCAAGGTAAAAAGTAGCAGGCACATACGCATTCCTGATCAGTGGCAGGGTGAACTTGCTGATGCGGTAAAACCAATTGGGATGTGGCACCCATTCTACCTCCCAGGGGTGATTGACGTCAATGATTTCGCCGAGATTTTCCTGTTGATGTAAGTCATCAAATATTAAACGGTTATAAATTCTTTTAACCAGTATTTTTTTGCCATCCAATTCATAAAATAGTTGGTTTTCTTCCCCAATTAATTTGGTGAGGCAAACGGTTTTTATACCCAGCACATCTTCAGTACAATAAAAA
>Ga0335395_10001456_pt1 | contig 14919 bp, 14 predicted proteins | sample MAT02_FD_205744 | JGI IMG/M metagenome (GOLD analysis project Ga0335395, IMG submission 205744) | Freshwater microbial communities from Lake Fryxell liftoff mats and glacier meltwater in Antarctica - MAT-02 (spades assembly) (version 2) ...
CGCCCTGGGCGAGGGCAAGCATTACCGCCGCGCGTTCTTCGGGGGTCAAGTGGGTGTAGTGGTTGGTCATCGCGGCACCGTAGGGCAATCCGAAGGGTGTTGCACTTGGAGGTTGAGAGTGCCCTGTCATGCTGTGGGTGTGCGTATTCTAGCGGCTGGTGGGGAATAAATCAGAGGTTCCCTAGCTCGTTCTGGAACAAGACGTAAAATTCTAGCATCGAAAATTCTCCAAAAACCGGGACCAACCAGTCCGCCAGAATCGACCTGTTTCGACTCCAGTTGTAAGTCGAAAATCGAACCATTCGCCCGAATGATTAGCTCCTCGCGCAGCTCTCCGTGCTCAAGCAAAGAACTGTAATTATTACACTGGATTTCCGCACATCCTAAAAGAGAGACGATAAGGAAAGCCACTGCAGGAACTCTGAAATAAATCTTCATGGCCGCGATCTCCGCCAATTCAATCCGATGCTTGCGAGATGAAGCCTTTGTGGAGTATTTATAAATGTTCCTCCGCCATAGAAATTCCTGGACGCTACCGTGAAATTAAGCTCACTTACGCTTGCTCCGCGCGCTCCAAAAATTAAGCCCTGCCTGAGATAATTCATATCTCCGCCCCGATACGGGCCTCCAAACCCCTCTGGAGAACCTGAAATATTGTAGTAGGTCGCCAACGAAGCCATGAGGCTCGGGGCCAAAGAATAGGGAGTCTCCGTTGTAGTAGAGCTCTGAATCGAATTCAACCACACTGAGATTTTTATAGCCTCCTCGAGACCCGCTTAGATGCTCGATGTCTGCAATCTCATAGCCCATGATAACTCCAAGCTCGCCGAACGATATTTCTATCATCCCGTCCGGGCCAGGTTGCCTTCGCATAATCGACCGAGCATTTTCCCGGATGTCATACAGATTGTCTTCGTCCTCCTCCGCGAATACCTCTCTCCCATCTCGTCCGGAGTTATCATGCGCCATGTGGTTAAACGCAAATGCCATGGCCGAAGTCAACGCGCCGTTCGCAAACTTACCGCCACTCGCCGCAGACACCGTTCCACCGACCAGCGCCTGCAGCGCACCGCGGTGCTGCTGGCCTGCAGGTCGGGGGTGGCGGCAGCGCCGGCGCCGATCTGGTCACCAAATAGGACGCGCACGCCGGGCAAAGCGCCACACGCCGTAGCCGGCCGGGCCCAGACGATGTCCTGGCGGCCGTCGCCGTCGATATCGCCGATGCGGAAGTCGCGGCGCGGGCCAAAGGCCGACCCACTGAGCTGGCGATCGGTGGCGAGGCTCAAGGCATGGCTGCGCGGATCGACGCTGAACTCGGTGGCCGGATAGCACAGGGTTTTGGCCGATGAGGTGCACTCCTGCACCCGCTGCAGCAGGCGGCGGCCGCTGCCTGAGGGCGCGTCCTGATGGGTCAGCGCGTAGTGGCGGATCTCGGTGGCCAGCGGCTCAAAGATTCCGATGCCGGTGAGCTCGCGGGTTGAACGGTAGCTCGCACCGGCCTGCCAGCCGGCGCTTTGCGCGGTCACCGGGCGCTCGGCACAGCTCATCAGCACCCGCGCGAAGGGGGCCGCATCTGGGGCGGTCTGACCGGCCAGCCGGCGCTTGCCGGTGTAGCGGACCTCGATCAACTGCTGCTCATTGGCCGCAGCGGTCGCACTCACCGCCGCGCCGTCTAGCCACTTGGCATACACGTAGTCGATGTAGTTGCCGCTGCTGTCTTCGCTGCGGTTGAGCGCCCACTGGCGATTCGCGCACGCCAAGCCGGTGCCGCCGCCGCACTCGGCCACCGCCAGCCGCGCATCGTCGGTGCCCCCGTACGTGCTGGTGGTGCCGTCGCGGCGCTCGACGCGGAAGCTTGCAGGGCCGGTATAGGCGGTGATGTTGGCGCTGTTGTTGCCGCCGATCGCGGTGATGCGGGTGAACGGATCGAGCTCCGGCCGATACTCGGAGCCGTCGGCGCCGTAGCTGCCCGACACCAGCAGCGGCCGCTGGCCATCGAGGCAGAAGACATCACTCGGTGCGAAACGCAGCGCCGGGCCGACATAGGTGTCGGCGGCAAGCACATCGCCGTGCTCGCGGGTTTACCGGCAGCGGCCGATCTGCGACTGCCCCGAAATCCCCCAGCCAAAGCCCGCCGGCCCCTCACCGCCTTGGCTGCTGTAGGCCAGCTCCAGCTGCGGCGCGACGCCTGCAACACCGGGCGTCACTGCGATCGGAATCCGATACACCGCCTGCCCGCTCTCATCCACCCGAAAGGTGCCGGCGGTGGTGCCGACAGCGTCAGATACCGTGTCCAATGCGGGTAGGGTTTGCGCGCTGGCGGCGGTCGGCAGCAGCGCGAGAGGCAAGCGAAAACGATGACATGAAAAACCCTATGGCGACCGCCGATTGGGCATGACGCTAGGCCTGCGTTTTGCGCAGGTCAAGCGGCCGGAGCTGGCGGAAGTGCACACCACACAGCAGTCGAAAATACAGCCTGTCAGATCCGACAAGGTGATTTTCGAGTGCGTGCAGGTGTTGGCCGTTTCGACCACGCAGGCCGACGCGGACAAGGCGCTGATGCAGTCGCTCGACTTGGGCTGCGATGAGCTGTTCGGGATTTGCAGGGACAGCGCGGGCACACCCATGGCGATGCTGATGTGCGCGAATGCTTCCGGCGTATCACGGCCTGAGTCGCGACCAAGCCATCGGCACTCCCTGTCCGCCGACACCGCTAGAATCCACGCATGACTACTTCCTGCAATATCGCTGCAGCGCTGCCGCGGCTGGCGCGCGAGCGGCCTGACCAGATCGCGATCCGCTGCCCCTCGGGCCGCGGCCCGGACGGCCGCACCGAGTACGCCAATACCCTGAGCTATGCCGAGCTCGACCGCCGCAGCGATGCGATCGCCGCCGGGCTGACGAAGCTTGGTATCGGCCGCGGCGTGCGCACGGCGCTGATGGTGCGGCCTTCGCCGGAGTTCTTCCTGCTGATGTTCGCGCTGTTCAAATCCGGCGCGGTGCCGGTGCTGATCGACCCCGGCATCGACCGTCGCGCGCTCAAACAGTGCCTGGGCGAAGCCGCGCCGACCGGCTTCATCGGCATTCCGCTGGCACAGCTGGCGCGGGTGCTGATGGGCTGGGCGCGCGCTAGCGTTCGCCATGTAGTCACGGTGGGTCGGCGCTTTCCCTTCGGCGGCCATAGCCTGGCGCAGGTCGAAGCGCTCGGCGCCGGCGCCGGCCCGCAGCTGGCTGACACCGCACCTGACGAGATCGCGGCGATTCTGTTCACCTCTGGATCGACCGGCGTGCCCAAGGGCGTGCTCTACCGGCACCGGCACTTTGCCGCCCAAATCGAACTGCTGCGCGACGCGTTCGGGATTGAGCCCGGCGGCGTCGACCTGCCGACCTTTCCGCCGTTCGCGCTGTTCGACCCCGCGCTGGGCCTGACCAGCGTGATCCCGGACATGGACCCGACCCGGCCGGCCCAGGCCGACCCGCGCAAGCTCATTGATGCAATCGAACGGTTTGGCATCGACCAGATGTTCGGCTCGCCGGCCCTGCTGGATACGCTCAGCCGCTACGGCGAGCAGCACGGCGTCAAGCTGCCGGGCTTGAAGCGCGTCACTTCGGCCGGCGCGCCGGTGCCGTTCGCGGTGGTGCAGCGAATGCAGGCGATGCTCGCCGAGGACGCGCAGATCTGGACGCCCTACGGCGCCACCGAATGCCTGCCGGTGGCGGTGATCGAGGGCCGCGAGCTGGCGCAGACGCGCAGCAAAACCGAAGCCGGCGCCGGCACCTGTGTGGGCCTGCCGGTGAGCGCCAACACGGTGCGGGTGATCGCCATCAGCGACGCCGAAATCAGCGACTGGCGCGACGCCCGTGAGCTGCCCGCAGGGTACATCGGCGAAATCACCGTGGCGGGGCCGAGCGCCACCGACGCCTACTTCCAGCGCGAAGCCGCCACTCGCCTGGCCAAGCTCAGCGAAACGCTGGGCGACGGCAGCAGTCGGGTCGTGCATCGCATGGGCGACCTCGGCTATTTCGATGGGCAGGGCCGGCTGTGGTTCTGCGGGCGGAAAACCCAGCGCGTCGAAACCGCGAGCGGCCCGCTGTACACCGAGCAGGTTGAGCCGGTGTTCAACGTGCACGCGGACGTGCGCCGCACCGCCCTGGTAGGTCTGGGCGAGCGCGGCGCGCAGACGGCGGTGCTGTGTGTCGAGCTGATGCCGAGCTGCTGCCGCGAGCGCTCGGTGATCGAGGCCGAACTGCTGAACCTCGGCGAGCGCCACGCCCACACCGCCGGCATCGCGCATCTGCGCTTCCATCCGGGCTTTCCGGTCGACATCCGGCACAATGCCAAGATCGGCCGCGAGGCGCTGTCGCGTTGGGCAGCGGCGCAGGGCATCCAATGAAACAGGGGCGGCGGGACTGCCGTTGAGCGGTTCCACGCAGGAGACAGCATGAAGATTCTGGTTACCGGCGGCGGCGGCTTTCTGGGGCAGGCGATCTGTTCGCGACTGGTCAGCCGCGGCTTGAACGTCATCAGCTACAACCGCGGCCTGTATCCCGGCTTGGCGGCTCTGGGCGTGCGTCAGGTACAGGCGGATCTGGCCAACTTCGAAGCGATCGCCGAGGCCAGCGCCGGGGTCGACGCGGTGTTCCATGTCGGCGCCAAGGCCGGCGCCTGGGGCAGCTTCCGCGACTACTTCGATGCCAATGTGCGCGGCACCCGCAACGTGATCGCCGCCTGTCGACTGAATCAGGTGCGCACGCTGGTGTACACCTCTTCGCCCAGCGTGACGCATCGGGCGACAACGCCGGTGATTGGCCTGTCGGAGGCCAAGGTGCCGCTGGCCAGCGGCTTCAAGGCCTGGTATCCGGCCACCAAAAGACTCGCCGAAGAGGCCGTGATCGAAGCCAACGGCCCCGACCTTTTGACCGTCGCTCTGCGGCCGCGCCTGATCTGGGGCCCCGGCGACAACCAGCTGCTGCCGCGTCTGGTCGAGCGCGCCAAGCGCGGCCGCCTGCGCTTCGTCGGCGACGGCTTGAACAAGATCGACACGACCTATATCGACAACGCCGCGCAGGCGCATCTGGATGCCTTCGACGCCCTGCACGGCACCCCGGGCGCGCGCTGCGCGGGCAAGGCGTACTTCATTTCCAACGGCGAACCGAAAGCGATTTCCGACGTGGTCAATGGCCTGCTGCGCGCGGCCGGGGCGCCGCTGGTCGACAGGCTGGTGCCGTTCCGGGTGGCCTACTGGCTGGGTGCCGCGATGGAGGCCGCCTACACGGTGCTGCCGTTCAAGGGCGAGCCGATGATGACCCGCTTTCTGGCCGAACAGCTGTCGACCCCGCACTTCTACGACATCAGCGCCGCGCGTCGCGATTTCGGCTACCAGCCGCGGGTGAACTTCCTCGAAGGGCTGCGCCAACTCGGCCACTGGTGGCAGGACCAACACGCCGCCGAGCGCGCCGAGTAAGCCTGCGATGGCGGCGCGCAAGACTCCCGCCCGCTTCTACTACAAGGGCAGCCGCCTCAAGCAGCTGAGGGCGTTTTGCCACGCGGCTCGGCTGGGCTCGGTGACGCGCGCCGCCGAAGCGCTGTTCCTGAGCCAGCCTGCGGTATCGCTGCAGCTTGGCGCGCTGGAAAGCGAACTCGGCGTCAGCCTGTTTGAGCGCCACGGCCGGCGCATCAATCTGACCCGCGAGGGCACGGTGCTGTACGAGCTGGCGCGGCCGCTGGTGGACGGGCTGGACGCGCTGGAAACCGAGTTCAACAGCCGCCTCAAAGGGCTGGAAGGCGGCGAGCTGAACATTGCCGCCGGCGCCTCGACCATCCTGTATTTACTGCCGCAGCTGATTGCGGACTATCGCCGCGCCCACCCCGATGTGCAGCTGCGCCTGCACAACGTCACCGGCAAGGACGGCCTGGCGCTGATCCGCTCCGACGAGGTCGACCTGGCGGTGGGCTCAATGCTCGATGTGCCCAACGACATCGACTACGCGCCGCTGTACTCGTTCGACCCCGTACTGATTACTCCGCTGGACCACCCGCTGGCGAAACTGCAGCGACCCACACTGGAGGATCTCTCGCCCTACGGTCTGATCCTGCCGCCCAGGCGCCTGACCACCTATCGCCTGGTCGACCTGATCTTCCAGCAGCGCAAGGTGCCGTATACGGTCGCGCTGGAGGTTGGCGGCTGGGAGGTGATCAAGCAGTACGTGGCGATGGGCCTTGGCATCAGCATCGTCACCAGCATCGGCATCAACAGTTCCGACCGCGAGCGCCTGTTCGTGCACAACATGCGCGAGTACTTCCCGCCGCGCAGCTACGGCGTAGTGATCCGCAAAGGCAAGTACCTGAGCCCGCAGGCGCGCGCTTTCGTCGACCAGATCAAACCCTCCGCCTTCGCCCGCGGCGGCTACGACGAGGCGGGGCATTCGGAGCGCTGACGAGCTGCGCTGCCTTGCAAGCACGGGATTGGAGGTTGGGGATTCGGGCAGCGTGCGAGCGAATCGCGAAGACACGCTAAGCGGCTTCGCTGCAGTGCTTCGTTATCCGCGCGAGCTTCGCGCGCTGCGGCAATCCCGCGCTCGGCCCTCGCGCGTCGCGCGCGCAGACATGAGCGCCGTCGACGCGACTCAAGCGTCGCTCAGGCGAACGCTGCGGCCAGCTCCCGCCGCACCTCGATCCCGGTGTCCGGAAAATCACAGAACACCCCGTCCACGCCCTGTCGCAGCGCCGCCCGCAGCTCCTCGCGGACATCGACGAAGCCCTCGCCGACCCGATCGTCGCGAAAGGTCCAGGGATGCACGCGGAGCCCGGCGAGATGGGCGGCCTCGACCAGCCCGCTGGGCTGGCCGGGCGCCTCCCACAGCAGGCGCTTGTCAACGCCGAGAGCGTGCAGCCAGGGGCCGTGCTGCTGGATCGCAGCGCGCCAGTCGGCGTCGTGATCCAGCAGCAAACTGCAGGGCAGCCCGGTGGCCTGATGCACGCGCCGCAGCGGCTGTGCCTCGAAACACTGCACCGCGATCTCAACCCCTTCCGGATGCGCTCTGACGCTCTCGACGAACAGCGCTACCGGATCCAGGCCCAGCTCGGCAAAGCGCGTCGGCTGCTTCAGCTCCGGGTAGAGACGCACCGGCTGCGCGCGCTCCCGCGCCGCGCCAGCGGCCCACTCAAGCACCTGCAGCCAGCTCGGCACGGGGTAGCGGCCATCGTGGCTGGGATCGCGCCCGGGAAACGGCTGGCGCGCGCGCAGCTGCTGGATTTCCGAAAGCTGCAGGACTGTGCTGCTGCAGTTGCTTCTGATCCAGCGATCGCGAAAGAGGTCGCGCTCGAGGATGTCGGTGGCGGGATGCAGCTCGGCTTCGTGGCGGGCGATCAGCGCGCCGTCGGCGGTCGGCAGCAGATCGGGCTCGATCACGTCGGCGCCCTGGCCAAGCCCAAGCGCATAGGCGGCCAGGGTGTGCTCGGGCAGCAGCCCGCTGGCGCCGCGATGGGCAATGATCCGGGCCGCGGTGCCGTCGAGGGTGTTCCACGCCATTGTCGCGCTCCGCTTCTGTCCGCCCGTGTGCAGGTTCTGCAAGGCAGGCCTGCGCATGACATTTCCAGGACTAAGGATTCACCCCGCGGCGCCTCGCGCCAGATAGGCAGCGACGCCGTCTAGGAACATCTGCACCGACAGCGCCACCAGCAGCATGCCCATCAGCCGCTCGATGGCCGCCAGCGCGCGCCGGCCGAGCATGCGATAAAGCATGGTCGAGGAAAACAGGATCACCGCGGTCGCCAGCCAGGCCAAAAACAGGGCCAGGCTGAAATCGCCCATGCGGCCGGGCTCTGAGCTCGACATCAGCATCACGGCCGCCATTCCGGAAGGGCCGGCGATCAGCGGGATCGCCATCGGCACAATGAAGGGTTCGCCGTCCGGGGTTTCGCCGAACACGCCCTCGGGGCTGGGGAAGATCATCTTGATGCCGATCAGAAACAGCACGATGCCGCCGGCGATCGAGACCGACTCCTGGCGCAGATGCATGGCCTCCAGAATGAACTTGCCGCCCCACAGAAATACGAACAGCACTCCTAGCGCAATCAGCAGCTCGCGCGCCAGCACCCAGCGTCGGCGCGCCGGCGACAGCGGCTTGAGCAGGCTAAGGAACACCGGCACATTGCCGAGCGGGTCGAGGATCATGAACAGCAGGATCGCGGCCGACAGGGTGCTCATGCGGCGATGATCTCGCCGTGCCGCCCGGCTGGAAGCCCAGCCAGAAGCTCCGCGCACAGCGGCGCGTGCTGGGCTGCCGGCGGCCACTGGCCCGGATCCTCAGCGAAGTAGGCGCACGCGCGCAGGTTGCTGCGGGTTGGGCCGGGGCGGAAACCGTGCACCCGCACCGGGCCGCCTTCGAGCTCCTGCGCCAGGATATGCAGCGCGCCTTCCAGCCCGTGTTTAGCAACGCCGTAGCCGCCCCAGTAGGCGCGGCTGACCCGGTCGAGATCCTCCAGAGTGAACACCAGGCTCGACGGCCGCGCGCTGGCCGCAGCCGAGCTGCGCAGCAGCGGCAGCAGGGCGCGGCTGAGCAGCAGCGGCGCGGTCAAATTGATATGCAGGGCGCGCACCAGGTCCAGCGGCTCGGTGTTCTCGATCGAGGCCAGGCCCTTGAACTGCGCCGCCGCATGGAACACGGCGTGCAGCCCTCCCAGCTCCGCCGCCAGCGTATCGGCCAGCTGCGCGTAGTCCGCCGGAGTCGCGCCTTCCAGATCAAGCGGATAGATCGCCGGCTGCGGTGAGCCATCGGCGACCAGCTGGTCGTAGACCTGACCGAGCTTGGGCACGCGACGGCCCAGCAAGACCACCTGCGCACCCTGCCGGGCGCAGGTGCGAGCGACTTCAGAACCCAGCGCGCCGTGCGCCCCGACCACCAGCACCGAGCGGCCGGCCTGCGGACGTTCCGTGGCCGCACTCATGCAGGCTTTTGCGCCTCGCTGACGATGCGCGCCAGTTCGCCTGCCTCATGCAGCTCCAGGGCGATGTCGCAGCCGCCAATCAGCTCGCCGTTGATGAACAGCTGCGGAAAGGTCGGCCAGTTGGAGAATCGCGGCAGCTGCGCGCGCACCTCAGGATCCTGCAGAACATTCACCGAATGGAATTTGGCGCCGCTCGATTTCAGCGCCTCCACCGTGCGGCTTGAGAACCCGCACATGGGGAACTGCGGGGTTCCCTTCATGAACAATACGATCGGGTGGTCGCCCAGCAGGGATTTGATGCGGTCGGCGGTGGCATTCATGTCGTGCTCCTGAAGTTGTCGCCCGCGCGCGGCAGCGCCGGCAAGACGGAAGAAAATGGGTGACTGAAAGGAGCCGAAGCGAGGTGCTCACATCGGCGGACACGGGTAGCTTGCTACAATTTTCCTACACGAGCCTGCCCTGCCGCGAACCCGCGGCCGCTGAAGGGCTCGCGTGGTGCCCGGCACGCCGCGGCGCCTTGCGCCCGCAGAGTGCTCTGCAGGCCCCCACTCCCCTCGCTCGCCCAAGGATTTGTCATGGCCATCGATCTGCCCGCCCTGCCCTACGCACGCGACGCCCTCGCCCCGCACATCTCGGCTGAGACGCTGGATTACCACTACGGCAAGCACCACCAGGCCTACGTCACCAATTTGAACAACCAGATCAAAGACACCGCGTTCGAGGACAAGGACCTGGAGTCGATCGTCCGCACCTCGACCGGCGGCATGTTCAACAACGCCGCACAAGTCTGGAACCACACTTTTTACTGGAACTGCCTGTCGCCGAACGGTGGCGGTGAGCCCAGCGGCAAGCTGGCCGAGGCGATCAACGCTGGGTTCGGCAGCTTCGCCGACTTCAAGGAGAAGTTCACTCAAACCGCGCTGACCACCTTCGGCTCGGGTTGGGCTTGGCTGGTGCAGCGTCCGGACGGCAGCGTGGCCCTGGTCTCGACCTCCAATGCCGCCACCCCGCTGACGGGCGAAGACCGCGCGCTGCTGACCTGCGACGTCTGGGAACACGCCTACTACGTCGACTATCGCAACGCCCGACCGAAGTACGTCGAAGCGTTTTGGAACCTGGTCAACTGGGACCACGTGTCCGGTCAGATGGCGTAAGCGCATCGTTGTTTCCGAAAAACGCGCATGGTAAAGTGCGCCCCCGCATCGACGGGCAGTTAGCTCAGCGGTAGAGCACTACCTTGACATGGTAGGGGTCACAGGTTCGATCCCTGTACTGCCCACCAGCCGCAACCACAGCGCCTCGCTTTTGCGGGGCGTTGTGCTTTTCCGGGCACGCTGGGCCCGGCCGGCAAGGCCCGTAGCCGCCTTTCGGCACGGTTGCTGCAGCGTGGTCATTCAGCAATCGACAAAGCAGCAAAAGCGTGCAGGCCCGCACGTCCTCAGGGGCCACGCCGGCGCAAGGCTTAGGTGCAGGGTGACGCGCCGGGTCAGGCAGCGCCTGCCAGGGAGGCAGCAGTTGATGGCGACCCGCAGTCGATGAGAAACACGCGCACTGCCGTGCCGGCACAGCTGACTGCTTTGCCTGTGCGCGCGCGCTGCGGTGGTGCGGGCCCGCCGCCACTGAAGTACCGCGTCTGCAGCATTTCGGCGCCGCCGATGGCCTGCCGCAGCAGCAGGTGCTGAGCCTGCACCAGGATCCCGCAGGCTATCTCTGGGTCGGCACCTACAGCGGCCTGGGCCGCTACAACGGACGCGAGTTCCGGAGCTTCAGCAACGCGGACGGCCTCGCCAGCAACACGGTGCTTTCGATCGGCAGCAGCGCGGACGGTCAGGTGTGGGTCGGGACCACCCGCGGTCTGTGCCGCCTGCTGCCCGCGCGCGACCGCCTCGACTGCCCGTCGCTGGCGCCGCTGCCCGCCGTTGCGGTGCATGCACTGGTCACCGCCGGCGGCAGCCTGCTGGTCGGCAGCGCCGCCGGTCTGTACGAACTGCGACCGCCCACGGAAGGCGGCGACCTCGCGCAGCCGCGGGTGCGCGAGGCAGTGGCCGACCTCGATATCACCCGCCTCGCCCGCGGCGACGACGGCCGCGTCTGGATCGGCACCCACAGCGGTCTGCTGCGCTGGTACGCCCTGACCGGCCAGTACGCATCGGTGCGCCTGCCGAGCGCGATCGCGCCGGAAGTGTCGGCGCTGCTGGTCGAACCCGGCCGGGTGTGGATCGGCAGCAGCGTCGGGCTGGCAATCCTGCGCGACGGCGGCATCGTCCGCACGACCGACCCGCTGCTGTCGACGGCGCGGGTGCTGGGCATTCGCGAAGATCTCGGCGGCAATCTGTGGTTCACCTCGATCCACCACGGCCTGCTCAATCTGAAGGAGGACGGCAGCGTGCGCAGGCTGGGCCGCGCCGAGCTTGAGCGACGAGATCATCTGGGACGCCGACGCCGACAGCGAGGGCGGCCTGTGGGTCGGCAGCAACGGCGACGGCCTGTTGCATATTTCAGCCGGCGGCGAGATCCGCCAGTTCACCCGTGAAGACGGCCTGCCGGACAATTTCGTCTGGAGCGTACTCGCCGAAGAAGATGGGGTCTGGGCCTATACCAATCGCGGCCTTGCCCGGCTCCAGCAGGGCCGCTGGCAGGCGTATTCGACGTCTGATGGGCTGCTGAATCCGGAGGGCGCGGCTACGGTGGCCCTGCGCACGCGGGACGGTGAGCGCTGGTTCGGCGCCGCCACCGGCTTGGTCCGCTACGCTCCCGACAACGAACCCGCAGCCAGCGCGCCGCCGGCGGTGCTGTTCGAGCGCGTTCGCTCCGGCGACGAGACGATCACCAGCGGCGCCCAGCTGGCCCCCTCCAACGGCAATATCGAGTTCGAGTTCGCCGCCCTGGCGCTGTCGCAAAGCAGCGATCTCCGCTACCGCTATCGCCTGAGCGGCGGCGATGGCGTTTGGTCGTCCCCGGCCAGCGATCGGCCGATCACCTATGCCGCCCTCGCGCCCGGGCGCTATGCGTTCGAGGTGCAGGCCAGCCTGAGTTCCGGCAGCTGGGGCCTAAGCTCAATGTTCGAATTCGCCATCGAACCCAGCTGGTGGCAGCGACCGCTCACGCTCGTGCGTGCGGGGCTGGCGCTGCTTGCGCTGGTGACGCTCGGCGTACGCCTGCGGCTGAACTCGCTTGAGGCCAGCCAGCAGCGCCTTGAGCAAAAAAGCGGAGCAGCGCACGCTGGCCCTGGCCGAAGCCAATCGTCGGCTCGAGCACGCCTCACTGACTGACCCGCTGACCGGGCTGGCGAATCGCCGCTACCTGAACCGTCAGATCCAGGCCGACGTGGCGCAGTGCCGTCGCGCCTACCGCCAGCCGCCGCAGCCGGGCCTGCAGCGCGACATCGTGTTCCTGATGGCCGATGTCGACCACTTCAAGCAGATCAACGATCGTCACGGCCACGCCGCCGGTGACGCCGTGCTGCAGCAGTTTGCGCAGGCGCTGAGCGGGCTGATCCGCGAATCCGACTACGCGGTGCGCTGGGGCGGCGAGGAGTTCTTGATCGTTGCGCGAAACGCCGACGCGCGTCAGGCGGGCGCTATGGCGGAGCGCATCGTGAGCCACATCCGCGACCAGCGCTTCCGTCTGCCGCACGGCGCGCAGGTGGCCTGCACCTGCTCGGTCGGAGTGGCCGCGTTCCCGCTGCTGAGCTCCGACCCCGAAGCCGCCGAGTGGGAGCAGGTGGTCAACCTCGCCGATGCGGCGGCCTTCCTCGCCAAACGCCGCGGCCGCGACGGCTGGGTTGAGGCCAGCGCCGTACCGGGGCTGAGTTCAGCCGACGTGCCGGATCTGCTGGCCGCCGCCCGCGAGGACATCGAAGGCGGCGTCAGCCAGGGCCTGCTGGAGCTGCGCGGGTCTCAGCGACCGCTGCTGGCCTGAGCGGCCAGCGGGCAGCAGGCTCGACGCGCCGTGCGGCGCGCGGCGCGCGTAACCGCGCGACCCGCTCGTTTCAGCCGCAGCGCGCTTGAAAAGCGCGAACGCCGCGGCGGGGCTCTCGCTGGGCGTTGCCGAGATGGCGGTGAGAACCCGGATGGTGGCGAACACAGTAAACGCAGGGTCCGCTTGAGTGCCCTGCCCAGCAGCTGTCCAGCAGCAGCAGGCCGACGGTATTGAAGACGCGCTCAGCCGTCGAGCACGGCCCAGCGCGCGTAGGTGCCGTCGAGCTCCGCCTGCAGCGTCGCCAGCTCGGCGCCGGTCGCCGCCACTTCGCCTGCAGGCCGCTGGTAAAAGCCCGGGTCGGCCATGCGCAGGCCAAGCTCTGCCAGCTTTGTTTCCAGCTGTTCGATCTTCAGCGGCAGCTGTTCCAGCTCGCGCTGATCCTTGTAGCTCAGCTTTTTGCGCGGCGCCGCCGGGGCGGCCGCAGGCACCGTCGCGGCGCTGGCCGCCGCTGCGGGCGCGGCCGTTGCGCTGCGGGCTGAGGCAATCCGGCTGCCGCGCTGGCGCAGCCAGTCGCTGTATCCGCCGACGTACTCGTTGACCTGGCCCTCGCCCTCGAACACCAAGCAGCTGGTGACCACGTTGTCGAGAAATTCGCGATCGTGCGAGACCAGAATCAAGGTGCCGCCATACTCGCCGAGGCGCTCTTCCAGCAGCTCCAGCGTCTCGACATCGAGGTCATTGGTGGGTTCGTCCATCACCAGCAAATTGGAGGGCTGGGCGAACAGTTTGGCCAGCAGCAGGCGGTTGCGCTCGCCGCCGGACAGCATGGTGATCGGCGCGCGCGCGCGCTCCGGAGTGAACAGGAAATCCTGCAGATAGCCCAGCGCGTGTTTGCGGCGGCCGTCGAGTTCAATGTACTCGCGGCCCTCGGCGACGTTCTCCAGCGCGTTCCAGTCATCGCGCAGCGCCAACCGATGCTGATCGAAATAGGCGACTTCAAGCTGGGTGCCGAGGTTCACTTCGCCGGCATCGGGCGTGAGCTCGCCCAGCAGCAGGCGGATCAAGGTGGTCTTGCCGGCGCCGTTGGGGCCGATCAGGCCGATCCGGTCGCCGCGCTGGATGGTGGTCGAAAAATCCTGCAGCAGCGGCCGCTCGCCGAACCGATGGCTGACGTTCTTGGCCTCGGCGACGCGCTTGCCGGAGGGTGCAGCCACCGCCATCTGGATATTCACCTGGCCCAGCAACTCGCGGCGCTGCGCACGCTCGACGCGCAGCGCCTTCAGCACACGCACGCGACCTTCGTTGCGAGTGCGCCGGGCCTTGATGCCCTGGCGGATCCACACCTCTTCCTCGGCCAGCTTGCGGTCGAACAGCGCGGCGTTCTGGGATTCAGCGTGCAGGCGCTCTTCCTTGCGCCGCATGTAGTTCTCGAAATCGCCCGGCCAGCTGGTGAGCTGGCCGCGGTCGATCTCCAGGATGCGGGTCGCCAGCGCGCGCAGAAAGCGGCGGTCATGGGTGATGAATACCAGCGCGGTCTTCAGCCCCTTCAGGGTGTCTTCCAGCCAGTCGATCGAGCTGATGTCGAGGTGGTTGGTGGGCTCGTCCAGCAGCAGGATGTCCGGCGCAGAAACCAGCGCCTGGCCCAGCAGCACGCGTCGCTTCATGCCGCCCGACAGCGCCGCGAAATCGTCGTCGCCGTCGAGCGACAGGCGCGACAGCACGGCCTCGACGCGCTGCTCAAGATCCCAGCCCTTGGCGGATTCGATCTTCTCCTGCAGATCGGAGATTCGATCGGCCATCGCCGCCTCGCCGATCCGCGGCAGCAGCGCGTGGTACTCCGCCAGCCAGTGGCCGAGTTCGCCCAAGCCGGTTGTCACCACCTCGAACACCGAGCCGTTGGTCGCCTGCGGCACCTCCTGCGCCAGCCGCGCCACCCGCACGCCGACCGACAGCCGACGCTCGCCTTCATCCGGCGTGATCTCGCCGGACAGAATCCGCAGCAGGGTCGACTTGCCGGCGCCGTTGCGGCCGACGATGCAGATCCGCTC